>Ga0116231_10007884_pt1 | contig 19105 bp, 23 predicted proteins | sample S1TSphgellanicum_2_FD_89695 | JGI IMG/M metagenome (GOLD analysis project Ga0116231, IMG submission 89695) | Host-associated microbial communities from peat moss isolated from Minnesota, USA - S1T2_Fd - Sphagnum magellanicum MG | ecosystem: Host-associated > Plants > Peat moss > Unclassified...
ATCTAATTGGTCAAAGAGTTTTACCAGGCAATTGGTTAAAATTGTGTGGTGGCTAGGATCTAATGACATGCATCTATTTGTAGGAGGAACTTATGTAAATTCATGAGTAATTTTTTAGCATATGTTGGCTAGGTTGTTTCAATTTCACAATTTCCTACTAGACATGGAAATCTTGTGTAGCGCATTGCAAAACTCAATTCAATTGTGAATTATATATTTTGTCAATGAGGACAATATTGTTCTCAACCTATTCAAATGGCTTGCAAGTTAATGTCCATGAATGTTTCAAGCAAGCTGAATAATGGGACAAGATTTTACCAACCACATCTTAAGCCATCTCTCATGTGAGAGAGCCAATCCAATGAATACAAAGCCAAATCATTATGCACAGGAGGACCAGTGCAAAATGTCCTTTCTTTGTATTCATTTTTATTTCATTCTTTATGTTTTGATTCAAGAATGCCCGAGTGGCCAAACACTCAAACATGCACATGCTTCATCTTCCACCATAGCCATAATTGCAAAGCCTTGTCATTGAATTTCAAGCCAAATCAACCGTATTATAATGCAAAATGGGAGGAGGGCAATAAACATCTATCATCTATGCTTATTTTGCACTTTTAATATTAGTGTTGTACATAGTTGAGATTCATACAACTCAACATAGTACACACTTTTGCACAATGATTAAAACCATTTTAGATCCATACCTCACATTACCAACATTGTTCACAAACTTATTACACAAATAAATAACTTGATGTCAAGTTGTAATTTTAATGTAATGTATGTCACAATATACACCGCATATTGTACATTGTAATAGATGATACCTCAAAGTTTACCTCACACATGTGTCATGAGTTGCGACATTTTGTGTGAGAAAAACCACATTCTCTTCTAGTGATGACTAATGTGTGCAATAGAATGTGCAATAAGAACAGCTCAATACAACAAATATTGCATAATGTGGTAGATATTTCATTGTAACATCAATTGAAATACAAATCTTGTCGACTCCTTTTATTCAAAAGCACATAACAACTTATCATGAACCAACAACAAAATAGTTATACCAAACTTCATAAACTTGCAACATAAACTTGTTGAAACAAGGCTTATGTTTTGCCTTTGCCCCTAACTTAATGGTCCTTATAACCTTTTTTTTCCTCATCATTTCATTATACCCAAATTCTTGAACAATTTTCACTTCAAAAGTTCAACATTACCATCACATTCATCAAATAATTACCACACCATGCACATCATAACCAAACACACAACAAAAACACCCCCACAAGTGGAGAGTTCATTCCTATCTCTTTGAACACAACAAAACAACTTGTAAATGCAAACTCAGAGCTTCATTAAACAAAATAGCTAAGCCTCAAAACTAATTGTCCAAAAATGAACATGTCTTTGCTTCTCTTTGTACCATTCATGGTTTAAAATTTAATTAGTTTACAAAAGTAATAGGCCAATTATTAACATTGGCCATGATTGCACGAGTTGCCAAATAATTTGTGGGTAGATCTTATTTGTAATTCTAAATTTTATTTAGTAACATTAAAAACATGACAAGTTTTTGACTACTTTCACTTAGATGATGTTTATCGTTTGTGACACATGCTTTTGCTTTCCTCCTCAACACATCACTTGTGAACACTTGGCTTCTACATTAGGACCTCATGGCTAAAAAAGTAATAATGTTCTTACACTTCATTAACAGGTTTGCTAATCTTTTGAAAATTAAATAATCGTGCTACCCCAAGTTGATGGAGTGGATCAACCATTGCACTCCCATCTTTGTTGCTTATGTTCATGCACTCTCCAAAGAAATGCATATTTTCCAAAGTGGATCAATTTAAATTTGTTGTTAGTGTTGTGAATGTATCGATATGTGTATAGGTAGGATTATACTAAAGATGGCAAACATTTGCAACAACTTGTATTGAGTTCTACTAGCTTTAGTAATTAATTGGTGATGATTGAAGCTGTAAATGTTAACATGTTGATCGATCACTCATGGGAAAACATGAAAAAGATTTTGGTTGGTGGATCTTTAGTGCGCATATCATTTGCATTTTGTCATTTTCATTGAAATTACTATTTTGACATCAAACATCCAAAGGAATTGACACATTGGTGGTTTCCAATGTGCTTGTGATGCCTATGTTCAAAAGCCTATCGTGTTGTTATTTCAAATAATGTGCATGTAATGTTATTGTGTTGGGTATTTGAGATGCTTTTAAGTGTGAGGTAACACCTGACAAACATGGGAGAATGTATGAGAGTTGAAGACAATGTTTAGGCAATTCATACATTCTATCCACAAGCAAATTCATGTTCTTTGCTAGTTTGTGATTTGGGTATTAACAAGAGATAGTGTTGTATGTAGGAATTCCTAGTAGCTTCAATGGGTGTTTCAGGTTTAAGGGTAAGCTTCGAATGGGGAATTGGGAACATCCTGACACCTTCTAGCATTCTCTAGACCTTTGATACTTCAATAGAGATATCCTGCACACAATCTTCTGACGAACTTTCCATCCTCCCTGAACATAGCTGACTCTAACAACACAGGTGATAGTACAATTCTGGCAAGCATTGAGCACAATCTTGCACTCTACCATCTTTCACTTCAGTTGCAATGTCTACATGAATTCCCACTCTGAAACATCCTACTCTAATGGTGACATGTACTGAATTTGCTGTAGATCCTGCATGTCATGAGAAGAAGCCATTGGTGCTGTGGCAGCCTGATCTCCTAACTATCTGTAAAGGTTCCCCCTCAACTCTTTGAGTCACAATCTCTAATGCATAATTCAAGGTCTAATCTCTGGCTAGATTCTCTCTACTTGCTTCTCAAACAAACTTCAAGTCTAGAGCAGGATGTTGGATTGCTGTGCAGCAAGAAAGCTTTCCTTCACAGAAACCAAGTTTTATTGCCTTCCCAGACTCCCCCAACTTTCAGAGAAATATGCTCATTTAAGTAGTTCAAAAACGTTCAGGGAGAAAAATATGAGTTTCATTTCAGTTTCCTCTCAAAAAAGTTGCATTCAACAAGCTAATGTCCCAGTGACAGGCACAAAGCAGAATTAAAAGAAAGGATAGCTATGGAGATCTAACATACCTCAAGAACCCATGTTGCAGAAGCAAAGAAGAAGAGAACGTCCAACACAGAGCAGAGTGATAGTTGTTTCTCTGTCTTAAAGGGGTCTGAGTACAAAACAGTCCTACAAAGTGGTGAAGCTCTGGAGTTCTTTGCAGAAGGATAAGCAAACACACACACATATATATAGCCATTCTTTTCTAGCTTACTAGACCAGGTAAGCTTGCACAGCTTTCATTGCTCCAGCAACCCAACATGTTGCTCATGGGGACCTGCTAGAGAATGGGTAGGAAATTGCAAGCTGGAAAAAGGTAATATACCTTAACACTGAAGATTCAGAAACCTTGCTGTTGTCATTGCTATGCTTCAACATCCCTCCAGCTGTATAGACACATATAAATTGAAATTTTTCATTTGCTTCTATTTGGAAATTGAAGAAATCACAATCTTAGAGTACCGCATTTTGGGCTTCTCATGAGTGTCACAGTACTCCCAGTGCACATTGAATTCATAAGCAAGCAAGATCACTCAAATTTGGGTCAAGATACAATAATGCTAGTCAATATTTGAGATGAGAAGAGGGAAAACTTGCTCACCATAATTACAGAGCAAAGTACATAATTCTTAATCCTGTACACCATCTGAAGCAGTCTGCAGTAATATTGACATTTAAGACCTTTGATAGAAGAAGAACAGCAAGGGTTAATTGCTGCTGGTGGCAATAATATTTCTTTTTTGTGTTAGCTACATCGCACCATAGCGATTATAACGGGGCATAACCTGAGGTTGCTGCACAGGCTTGCTAGCTTCTCGTGCTGCTCTCACAACATCAACAATAAGAGCAGGTTCTCTCATTGCCACAGCAAGGAAACTTTCTTCCTTCACAACCTCATCAAAGTTTTTGATGATATAATCTAGGCAGATGCGAAATGGACCTGCTTGGACACGAGCAGGATCCAGAATCGATATCTTCTCCAACGACAGCCAGCAGTTCTTGAAGTTGAGAGTCTTTTCCATAGACTTTGCACAGATGGCCTTCAAAGTGTCAGAGGTGACACAATACTTGTGACATGCACCCAACACCTCAAACCAGTGCTCATCCAACCGTGCTCCTGAGCTTCCATCTGATCCACTGTAAACAAAATTCAAGAAGGTGCGAAGTGCCTCACTGGAGATGTCTGGCAGCTTGATGACTGATGAGATTTGTTCCACCATGTCATTACTGAACATGGCTGCAAACACAGGTGAGATGGTGGAAAGTAGGCACCGATGTGCTTTCACTGTTCCATCTTGGGCCTCAAAGGTGATGTCCGCATGGATTCCTTCAGTCAACATCCGAATCTGATTCTGACATACTTCTCGTTGTAGAGTCTCCAGGTCCTTGGGAGAAGCCATTATAGCAGCAAATTATTACACAGCAACTATAATTAAGAAGAGACTAGATCTGCAGCTGCAAACAACATGAAAAATCAATACCCTAACATTAGCACTAGGAATCCAGAATTCACTCTTCTCTCTTTTGGTCTCTTCTGTCTATCTGCCTGCCTGTCTATCTGTCTGTCTGTGGCATGGTACAGCAAGTGTTGCAGAATGTCTATCTGTCTGTTTTCCGATTTCCTCTCTGAATATGATGAATGAATGCAGATTTTGAGGAATTTTGCTTCAAGATCATGTTGAAACTCGCAGTGACAGACTCCAAAACGACAAAAATACAAGAGATAGCCATGAATCCATAACTGATCCGGCTTTTGTAAGCAGAGAAAACAACGCGACGCTGATCATCATGAAGCGCACTTTTTCCCAAAACCTTCAATAGAACAACGTTACAAGTTTGTTGAAAAACAGAAACTGAAAAACTTTCTCCAGCAACTTCTTCTTTCTTTTTCTTCAACCTCAAGAAGCTTCAAGCCAAAAAAAACCAAAAAACAAAAACAAAATGCTCATATCTTCAAATTGGCGACCGGTCGACGAATTCCTTTTGCTAAGAATCGCTCATCACGAACTTGTGAGTGACTAACTATATAATAAGCCGCCAATTCTAAAAGCACTAGAGCTGCAGTGTACCTGATCAGCCTGAATTCCCAGTCTGAAGCCCGCGCATCCGCCCGCCCGCCCGAGATAGGTAGCAGCTGCAGGCAACACCAGCCCCGCAGCGACTCATGCACTCAGGCCTAATAACGCTCCAGCGCCCACTGCTGCTGCTGCTGCATTCGTCAATTACTGCAATTATTACTGCTGCAACTCCTAGATGTTCACATGACTGGCTGCCTGGCTGCAGAAAAAATTCTCAAAGGAAAATAAGAAAAAGGAATTCCTTGTGCAATTCGCTTGAAGGGATGGATTTCCAGAGTTCATGTAGGAGTAACAAGAGAGGACTAGGAGGAACAGAGCCTCCAAGTCCCCAACTGACTGCTCATTTTCACAGACACACAAGAGAGAAAAGAGAGAGACACAGGGGGGAGAGAGAGAGAGAGAGATTGCCTCATCTCTACAAAACCCCTGAGTACAGGCCCTTCCATGATTTGAGACCTGTGCCCGAGGCTGGTAATCATCTCTACAAAACCACTGAGTACAGGCCCTTCCATGATTTGAGACCTGTGCCCCAGGCTCGTAATCATGTCTACAAAACCCCTGAGTACAGGCCCTTCCATGATTTGAGACCTGTGCCCGAGGCTGGTAATCATCTCTACAAAACCATTGAGTACAGGCCCTTCCATGATTTGAGACCTGTGCCCAAGGCTCGTAATCATGTCTACAAAACCCCTGAGTACAGGCCCTTCCATGATTTGAGACCTGTGCCCGAGGCTGGTAATCATCTCTACAAAACCACTGAGTACAGGCCCTTCCATGATTTGAGACCCGTGCCCGAGGCTGGCAATCATCTCTACAAAACCCCAAAACATTCCGAATTCTCTCTCTCTCTTTCTCTCTCAACCGACAATCGTTACACATGCATGAACATTTTATGATGATGATGCCGATGAAGAAGAAGGTCATCATCGTTGTCATCATCGGCATCATTATTTATTTATTTATTTTTGGGGTTAGGTATCTATAGCCAAATAAAGAAGTTGTGGCGAGCGAGTGTTACTTTAGTTGTCTAGTTAAATCACAATTAAATTAGTGATAACTCGTTGGATTACTTTTAATCAATTGTGTGTTTTTAAATATGATCCATTAATTAAAGTGGTTTTTTTTTTTAATGTTGTTTTGTGTGGTGTGTGGACAACGATAGTTGTTCGTTCCGATATAACAACTATCATGACAAAATACAAAATTGTTTAGTATAAAATGTTTTTTTGAGATTTTCAACAGCCAAAAATCTGATCAAATTTCTCATAAAGAAAAAAGTTTTTTCACATCTTTTTTGTACATGGTTTCCATGTAGTAGGTTTAGCCAAAAACTTTTAAAACTTGTTTGATAAAAGTACATTCGTATGTAGTTTTTAGCCAAATTTGGCTAAACCTTACTAGGGATGATTGCCACTTTAGTTACATCACAAAGTTGAGGAAAAAAAAAGTCACTGATCATCATCATCATCAATGTCCATTAATCGGTTCATCATCCATCCATCAATCCATCATCATCTGGATTCACCAGTAATGATGGATAGCCTAATTATTGATGTTTTTTTTTTTTTTTTCTCAATTTCCTGATGGAGTCAGAGTGGCGAGCGTCCCTAGGTAGATTTCCATTTGCCTGGCGACATGTTTCCAAAGAACTCTTAAATACTGTAGCCAGGGCGGCCCAGTACATATGAATGTGGCCACACCCTCGCCAAAAAAAACTGATTTCTATTAGCAATTTCGAGACTTTTTTTCCAAATAAAAGGAATTTATGATAGAATATTCCCTTTTCTACCCACTAAAAGAAAGAGAAAGGGAGTCACGCTTTGGGGGGTTTTGTCGTCCCCACAAGAAAGAAAAAAAAAAGAAGGAAAAAGATGGGGGGATTTGATTTCAAGGGTTTTAATTCTTTTCTTTTTTAATTTTGTGAATTAAAAAAATTTGTCGAATTTTTTGTTTCCAAAAAATCATAAAATTTAGGTGGTTGACTTTACACTAGGAAAAAAAAAAAATCCCAATTTTTTTGGGTCTATAGAGCCAAGAATTTGTCCAAAAAACAAATCAATGATGGGTAGTATGTTTTTTACTGTTATTTTTATTTTATTTTTTATTTTTTTTCTTTGGTTTGGGTTTGGAAAGAAATGTCAGCCAAGGGAGGTGACTGGGGTGGGGTGGGATGGGAATGGTGTTTTTCTTCATTGTTGTTGAACAAAATTCATGGTTCACTATCAAGGTCTCACCAACATCTTGTTGTTGAACAAAATTGATGACATCATCTCTTGCAGCAACTAGAAACAACAATCCCCTTCTTAAATCAAGTCTTGCCATTTTACCTCTTGAAGTGTATATATATGTACACATACAATATGCAAATGATAAAAATGGATTAAATTGAAATTTATGCAAATCAAATTTTTTGAATGATTCAAATTGAACCTAACCATGTGTTATTTTGTGCAACTAATTGTGTTCCTTTTGACCTAACGATTTGATTGCAATGGCTTGTATTAGAGCTTCTTGTTGATACAACCATATCATCTTTGAAGAGGAATTAATATAAGTAATGAGTCTTGGCATGAGTGCCTTGTTTGTTATGAAAGCATGAGAGATAAGAAAACGCAAATTTGATTACACGTCTATCATGCTTTTGTTCATTTCGTGCATTTTTTTATCTTTTGTCTTGAAGTAGCAGAATTATTTGTTGGGCAATGTTCAAATGCCTTTAAGCAAGGAGTATCCCTTCACATGGGTCTACAACACTTTGAAGTTAAAAGTAGCTTGAAACTTATGGATAGAAATAGGTCATCTTCAAACACACTTATGTAAAAACCAATGTTGGGCAGTTCTCGTTTTTTGTGTGATAGTCGACTGGTTCTGGTTCTTACATTATGTTATGAGAACCTGATTGGTTTATACATATATTTGGGCTATTGAGAATTGACCAAGTTATCAAGATTTTTAATTTTTTCAAATTCATTCAATTTTCAAATAGGGTAGTTCTTACATATATAATAATAATTTATTCTCATATCAGGTCCTCACAACCCAATTTTCATATTTTTTGAAAATTAAAATTTAACTTAATAATTATTTAATTATATTTATTAATTAAAATAATTGTTAAAAATTTAAAAATTACTTAAAATACATGGAAATTTGGAAAAAAAATCATTTGAAATTTGAAACTCCACAATTTCATCCCTTTCAAAAGTTTTTTCAAACTTTTCAAACTTTTGTTCTAAATTAATATATGTCTCAATAAAATCTGCCCAACTAAAAAGGCATTTACAACCTATCCTATGATCATTAGGCCAATTTTTGATTACAAAGATCAATTTGTGCAAATTTCTAAATTATAAACAACATCTCTTAAAACTAATAAGGATTCCAACTAATGAATTTATTTTTTTTGTCTCGATTTGAAAACCAACTATTTTAATGATTTGTTTAACACAAAAAACAACTGTAACAAACATGTTTTCATGGTTTTCCCACCGTTGCAATCAACATTTGATATCTTTAACATCCACGTGATAATGTTTGAAAATCAAAAGCTCTCTATTGACCAATTCCATTATTGGTTCATTTGTGCCGACTGTCATCTCAAAGATATCCAAATTATTGTCTTCTTGAATCTTTTGATCAACAAGACGCCTTTCAATTTCAACCAATGGATGCAAGTGATAATAACATTTTAAAATCATTAAAAAAAAGATTTTTGTCATATTTTTCAACAATTGCCTTACCTTGCTCACAACCAATAAGTGAGGAAAGGACAAACCTAGGGTCCAACATTAAAGAAAACATATCATAGGCTTTTCTTTTTTCATAATTTTTTTAAGAAAGAAAGAAAAGAATCCAAAACTTGAACAACTTCTTTATGTATGTTGGAGGTCAAACATGACAACTCATAAACAACATTTCCATCTTCTTCCATTAAGTTATCAAAGGTTGTAGAATCAATTTCATCTCTAAATTTTAGACTCGTGAATATGGCAAAATTTAGTGCATCACTTAATAACCAATGACCCGTAGACTAGTTTAAAATACAAATAAACACAATAGGGCCAAGAGAATCAACAATAATGCAACAAATGTGCCATGTCAAAAGAGGTGGTACTCTTCCATTCATTTTCACAAAATTCTGCTTATTGTAACATAATATAATTGTTTCTTTGAACTATAAAGTTTCTTGGAAAAGGATCATTTTGTTGGCAAATCTACAACAACAAAAGAAAATGTTAGATTATACACAATAACAGTCGAAAAGAAAAAAGTGAAAAATTTGTTAGAATATGTAAAGTAAAATTTGAAAAAAATTGAGCACACAAAAAAGTCTTAAAAAGTCTAAAAAAATAAAAATTTACCTTGTCTTTAGTAGAATATTCAATTTTTGAGGGGGAAAACTTGAATTCACACATGCCTTTTCCCATTCTTACTTACCCTTTCTAGATTTTTTTGGCCAAATTATGCATTTCTACAAATCTTTTTGAGCAAATTTGATTAACACATATTGTAAGTCTTTGCAAACTTTTTCCTCCGTTGTAGCATATTGGCAAGCCTTAGAAAATGCATGCCCAAAACAAGTGCTTTGAAAACTTTCTTCCAAACCCAACATATCATAACTTACAATTGATTTTAGGGTTGTAGTCATAGTGTTCAAATTAGATCCCTCGTCCTTGACATAAACAATATTTTTTCTCCTCAATGCATAACTATCCAACAATTTTGTCAATTTTTTAACCAAAGTCTATCTAGTAATATCTATTGGCTCAAAAAGACCAAGGGTAATGTGTTTTGGCTACCAATCATCTCTTAAAAAATTAATCACCAATGTAAAAATATCATGTCCAATTTTTGACATTCATGGATCAAAGCTTGTAGTTGTAAAATGACGTTTTACTAAAGTTAGTAAAACATATAATTGTTTAGTTTTTTTCATTAATATGGGTAGTAATTTATTATAAATTTATTTTATAGAAGGGAAAACAATTCTTGGACACAAATGCATATTAAATATTTTCAACCAACTACTTTCTACAAATTTTCCAAAAATTGTTTTTACTACACATCATCTTTTTGAAAGGTTCTTTTGCAACAAAAGAATTAGATATGGAGTTAGAAGAAATGTTTGGTGTCTGTTTTGAAGGTTGTTTTTCATTTTCCCTTAAAAGATTTTTTTTTTTTTCAAACTTTTTTAAAATATTAGAATGATCTGAATTGACATGTTTCCTCAATGTAGCTATAACATTAGTTGTGTTATACATGATCAGTCCTTTCCTAGCTTGAATTTTTGGATTTACATTCAATATTGGATTATTGTGACAAAAATACAACGCATAGTTTGAGGAGCTATTACAATAATGTCTTTCTTATCATTAACGCAATAAAATGCCCAACACAATGCATTTTTACTATTTCCTCTCGAAAATACTCTTTGTACATGTGTAACTTCTTTAAATTAATTTCATTCAGTTTATGGATTCCTACCTCCTTTTGTTTCAAAAATTTTCATTTCTTCAAGTTCTGGCAAAAGTTCATCTTCTATTTTTACTTCATTCATAAATACATCACACGTATTTTTTTTTTCAGAAGATTATTCCATTATTAATTGGATTTGAGATTAAGAATTATTACCCTAATGAATAATGAAAAAAACTAAACAATTATATGATCTTATCAAAAACTAAAATTAACATTTACAATCAATTACAAAATGCAAACTACCTTTTAAGAATTTACAAAAACAAGATACATATATTTCTAAGCTTTCAGAAAAAGTTATAGGGATTATAAGGTGGAAAAGGTATGGGGTTTTTGGGTGAAAAAACCTAATAGTTTATTTGTAAGTTAAAAAAATCTTGCAAAAATAAACAACAAAGAAAAAATATTTAAAAATTGGTACATAATGAAAAGAAACAACACAAAATGAACTAAAAAAACCCCAAATTGTTTTTTTTTAAATTGAAAAAAATTGAAAAAAATGGAAAAGAATTCACTTGTGTTGCTCAAATTGGTGTCGAAGCTCCAACTTGCACATGGCAAGGGGAGGGGAAGTACCATAGTAACTAAGCAAAATAGAATAGCAACAATGCTAGAAAAATAGCAATGGTAGCATGAGAAAAACAACAGAGGTTGGGCCAACATGTACTTGAAATGCAAGAGGAGTAATAATATGAAAAGAGCAGCACGAGAAGAGTGACCTGAAATGCAAGAGGAATGTCAGTGTAAGAAGAGCAACCCTAAACTACTAAAAACCGAATGGAAGTTTTCTGAGAGAACCTATCCAGTTCTTTTTTTTTTAAAAAAGGAACCAAATCTCACAACCAATTCTCGTTCATGTGAGAACCTAAGAACCAATTCTTGTTCATGTGAGAATTGAAGGTTGATTCTCAATCCCCTTTTCAGAATTGACCATGTCAACTGGTTCTCACTGTGAGAACCTAGTCAAGATTCGAAAACTACCCAACAATGGTATCCAAAGACCTATCCAAATTCAGTCTAATTTGGTTTCTAATCTTATGTTAATGAGTATAAATTGTTTATCACATAAATATAACATGTTAAATTGTTAAACCTTATTCAAGTTCAATGATGAAACGTAACGATTATTGTCATCTTATCAATAAGTGTGGGTGAATGGTTCTCTTGCAGTGAGTGAAAAAGCAGCACCAAAGAAAAATATTCACCAGGCGTGCTGCAATTTTCTGCTTGAGGATTGTCATCAGCCTGATGGTCGAATGACCATCAAGAAAACGATTGAGTAAACCCTTTTGGGACTATTGTCATGCACTACTCTTCAACCACAGATGGAATTCAAACTTCCAAGTCAAAACAAACCCAAATTGAGAGGTATCTGTACAGAGAAAGCACTAGTAGATCAACACTAGTGCCATGCTGATGCTACAACCAGGGGTTGATTTACTCAGCCCAAAATCAAAGCTCCGCCTTCCTCTTTCAATCAATACTTATCACTGTAGGACTCTAGTAATGTTTTGATTGTATGGTTAACTGAAGAGCTCAGGGGGTAAGGCTGGAACCCTGCCATTGTCATCCAAGCCTTCCATTTCCCTAGCAATTCATGCCTCTCCACTCACTCCGAACCTTCACAAGCAATTACATTGGCAAGGTTGGGAGCTAAACACTGTTGCTCTACATTTACATGGTCCTGACTTTCACATGACAAAGTAATGTCCAGCGACTCAAAGATTGCTGAGTAGTAGTAGCTCAGGGCTTCCATGAAGCGAGGAAAGAATGGAGCAGTGTTTGTGTTGGCTTCCTGCTCAACAAGTGTCACCACCATGGGATGAAGGCCCTTCACCATTTGCAACATCCAATCCCAAGGGCTGTTGGTACAGACACTCTCATCATGCATGTGATGAAGCTGTAGTGCAAAATTGACAGCAAAGGCTTCCCCTGGCTGTTGCTCCAGCATCCACTCCTGCACATATGTGCCATTTTTGGTCACTGGATGGAACACAAAAGGGACCCCAACAGATTGGGCAAGCCTTTGACCCACTAGCTATACACCTCCTGTAGGTGACATCCCTGCCAATCCTGATGCAGGATCATCCATCCCTGTGATCCGCAGATGAGGGGGACCCCCAGGTAGTGCAGCCAGAGCTTGTATGAGTGCACCCTGAGCTATTTCAAAGTCAATGATGTGCACAAGTTTCTCATTCTGAAATTCTTCTGCTATAGCACCATTGGCTGCCATATACCCAAACTTGAAGGAGGGCCATACTTTGTACAATATTTGCATGGCTGAGAGTAAACTGGCAGTTGGGCTTCCTTGCACCTCAGTGCTTTATAGGCCTTTACTGGTTGATGCTATTTGAGCAACAAGGCCTCCACCATGTAGGCCGCAAGCTGCTGCATTGGGTCACCAAAAATGGAGACCACCTGATTCAGCTGCAATATGGCCACATTTGCAAGTCATTGTTTGCAACTGCTTCAGCACATGCTACACACAACTATTCCAATAGGCTCCTTGTCTCCATCACACTTTTCACCTGCAGCAAGGTCCAAAGGAGTCAGTACTCTAGCTGAGGTGATTGTTCAACTATTAGAGTGAAACCCTCAAGCATTCACTTCAATGAAAATTTATCATGCCATCTGAGGAGAACTCTACAAGCTTCTACATACATTCGAAGAACTGAAGAGGAGGCCAAATGCATATTCCTGCTTACTTCTACCTGTCTCATGGAAAATAGAGAATAAAGAAAGTTTAGGGTGTGCCTGGAAGAAGAGGTCCAAACAGAACAAGCTCAAGCCAAACAGACTAATTGAAGCTAGTTCCCTCAGCTAACATAGGCATGGAGATTACTTCTTCTGACGCAGCAGTTGAAGAAGTATCTGAGCTGCTTTGGTACTGCTGCCAGCAAACTGACTGACTAGATGCTGATGTTGCGGAAACCTCTAACTATGAGTAAAGTGGGGAGCTCTCAACTGCAAAAAGCTCTTCAAGGGTATCTGCCCAGTTCCCATCAGAGCCAGTATTGCTCTCCTGGCTACGTGATGCTGCCACATCTGTTTCATCGGCTTCATCATCTAGTAAATCTCTTTCTAAGAAATGCAGCACATGTGCCACCTCACTACTCATCTCTGAACTTGCATGGACCCTCTGTGCTTTGTGCCTGCCATTGTTCAGCAACATAATTGGCCCCTGGGTTGTAGGCTGTTGTGTCATATGACTTGGTTGCAGCTGATTGATATGATATGGTTGAGATGAGGAACCGCAATACAAAGAGGCCCCATTTGGTTGCCTGTAAAAATCTGCATCCTCATGACCTGAATGTATTTTCAAAGAGGCATTACTGCAGGAGGATGCCTCATTTTGTAAAGAAGCAGGGCTCCAAACCATGCCCACTGCCTGGTGCTGTATCAGCAGATGCAGCCTGGAGATGAGTCAAGTGGTGGAAGAGGGGAGATTGGTGACCCCTGGTTCTTAATTTGATTTACCCCATAGTACACTTGCCTCTGCTTCTCAGTGTAAGGCTGTTGTGCAGTGCAATAGCTCGTTGTTTGCTGGCTATTTGCTGTGTCCACAAAATAGTCTCTCTGTCTCTCTGTAGGTGGATTCTGTGGCACCAATCCAATAGTGCCCAAGTCTGGACAAGTCTGCACACTCATGTTTCCTGAAAGGCTGACTTAGACCCTTAGTAGAGTCCCCTGCCATGCAGCTAGTCACAGTGCCGTTTCTTTGTGCCATATTTCTTCAAATGATAACATCGAAAAGTGCTAATCCCAGGCAGCACATAGAATGTGGAGGTTCAGTGAGCTGTCCAGCATGCTCATTGCTGTTGCTTGATCCCACTTCTGCATTAAGCTGGGTGCAGCACACTTGATGCACAAGGGGTCAATTCAACTCACAACTCCACTCAGTCTGCTAACTAACCACAGCTTTCCTAATTCTTCTTCTTTTTCTTCTTCCACAACAATGTTGACTCCAAGGCCCACTGTTAGTTAAGGATTAAAGAAACAGGCAACACTTATGACCAAGTTGAAGTTGAGACACGGTTGGTTTCCTATGAGCATCACATCCCTGGAATCAAGGACCATGCTCAAGACATCATTCAGCCATTCTCACAAGCCACATACCTATGGAGTGTTGATTTCTCAAGACATCATTCTAACAACCATATTTTTCATGGCAAGAGAATGCCCTCTCTCTAGAGAATCCTGACATTGTGAATCTTCAAAACATTGGCCCACATGGTTGATTTTGAGAAATACAAAAATTGCAGTTCACTAGCTGCAACCATATTCGTCACATAATAATGATGTTGAATATCAATGTGTTTTGTCTTTTTGCATTTCTAGTAATCCACTTTGCCATTTGCCTTCCACTACATCTTGAAAACCCATTTTAACCATTGGCTTTTCTTCCTTTAGGACGCTCAACAAGCTCCCATGTATTATGCTACTTCCTTCCATTGCTTCCCATTTTCCCTCTTGAGAGCTTTCACTAGTGATGTAGGTTCATCATCAAAAGTGGCAACACAAGGATAATGAATTAGCTTTGTCAATGTACCTTTTAATCTAGTTGACCACCTCGCAACTCATTGCACATCTATCACTATGTGGGTAGACTATTGTGATGCAACTTGCCCATGTAGCTGAAATTGGGAATCTAGTTGCATAATGATGCTAACTAAAGCTAAAATTAACTTTTCATCTCCCACTTCTTCATCATCTTCAAGCTCCATATTTATATGCACCTTTGGGTCTTCTTATGTTCGTGTAGACGTTGCTCCCACTAACAACCCTTTCTTCACAACTTCATTGAACATCACATCCCATCTAATGATCAACTTTCTTATTGATTTTTCAATTAACATATATGCTTTAAAATCAAACTATAGCCTATAAGAAAAAAATTAGTGCTTTTAGGCTTTAGTTTAAATCTTGCATTATCAAGTTTTTATGCATATGTTGCACATCCAAAAACCCATAGATGCCTTACAAATGGCTTCTTCCCACTCCACATTTTTTTAGGTGTCATTTCACTCACAACTTTGTGAAAATTCCTAATTTTGAGGTAGACTGTTGTGTTCACAACTTTTGCCCAAAATTTTGGACTCAATTCAATATGTTATAACATATTACATATAGCCTCCATAATTGTTTGGTTCACCTGCTCTACTATTCCATTTTGTTGGGGACTATAGGGTGCTGACTTTTGATATTGGATTCCATGAAATTTTAGGAATTCTCCAAATTCCTTGGAAACAAACTCACCGCCATTATGACCCCTCAAGATTTTCAATTTCCTTTTTGTTTGACTTCCAATGAACATTTTGAACTCCTTGAACTTGGAGAAGCATTCTTGTTTTTGGCATAAAAAATAGCTTAATGTTTCCATTGAACAATCATTAGTGAAAATAAAAAAATATTGCACTCCCTCAAAAGAAAAGGTCTTTGTTGGTCCCCAAATGTTGCAGTGAATTAGTCCTAAAAGTTTTGTAGCTCTTGATCTTCCCTCTTTAGGAAATAGTTCCTGGTGTTGTTTTACAAGTGTGCAACCTTCGCAAAACTCCAATTATGCATCTTTGTTGATGGACAATCCATCTACTATCTTATGTTTCACCATCAACTTAAGATTGTTGACACCCAAATGGCCTAGCTGTCAGTGCCATTGGTTCATATCATTGACATTTATGCATGCAACATGAGCTTGTTCTTTAACACCAAAAGTAGCGCATTATCATTCGTAGAGTCAATTTTTTTGAATCCCTTGCGTAACCACCCTTTTATGGTTGTTTCTTACTTTGCAATTATCATCGCCAAACTCTACATTATACCCTTGAGATGTTGCCTTATTCACATAATAGAGGTCCTTTACTAAACTAGGAACATAGATGACATCATTTAGTGTTGCAAATATGGTATTTCCTCCCACTAATAGTCTCATTTTGATTTTTCCTTTGCCTATAGCCTCTTGTGTTGAATTATCTCCCATTAATTGGTGAAGTTTTCTCAAATCCACATAACCAATCTTTCTATGAAAAAGATGCATAAATGCACTAGAATCCACATACCATGCATCATCACTAAACATGAATAAAGTTGTGACAACAAAAACCTCATTGTGATCAATCACACTATTTCCATGTTCAGTTTTCTTTGTATCATCTTCCTTGTCAAATTTCTTAAATTTTTCATCCACTTTTCTTTTGTGCAGTTTCTTACCCAATGACCTTTCTTCTTGCAATACTTACAAATATCTTGAAATTTGTTTCTAGCAATCCTTTTAGACTACATTCTTATGATTTGTGTGAACAAGAACTATGCCAAATGCACTAAAACTATCACCATTTTTTTTCCTCATGAGTTCTTCATTAAGTAGTTTAGTAATGACAACCTCCCATGTTTATCTTGTAGATTTGTAAGACTCATATGACGTGACCAAAAGTTTGTAACTATTTGGCAAGCTCATAAAATGCACCATCACCTTGACTTCAGGAAGCACTTTTGCTCCAATGGCATTGCACTCTTCTACCATCCCATTCAACTTGTTCACATGTGGCTCCATATATTTGCTTGAGCTCATTTGGCAGGTGAAGAACCTCTTCGTCAAAAAGAATCAATTTGTCAACCTTTTGTCAAGATGCCATTTTTCAAGAGCCTCCCATATACCTTTCGCGGTAGTCTCTTGACACATGTACAATCATTAATTGGTTGTTAGACACTTTGAATAATGATGCTGAAAGTGTAATTTTCCCATTTGGCGTATGCAACAAGAACATTCGTATTTGTTGCAAACGACTTTTGTTTAGTCCCACAAATAAGATTCCACATCTCCCTTACTTTCAAAAAAAATTTCATCTTAAATTTCCACAACATGTAATGTTGCCTTTCAAACTTGTCAATATGGCTATATAGTGGGGCCATAACTTGTGAATCTTCAAGGTATGCCATTGTTTGAATACTACAAGAATATTACAAAGAAAGATCAAAACCTGATTTTGTGATCAAGCTTAAAGATCAATACATACAAATTGGCGAACAACAATGTATTAAAGAAAAACTACAACTATAGTTAAAACACATATGTTTTCTAGACTATATTAAATGCATGTTTATCTTTTAACATCACCACTACGCTACACATTGTAACTAGAGCATTGTAGCATATATTAGTTTAAAGTATGTTTCACATACATTTGTTAATCACATCGAAGAAAACATCCACACAAACTAAATACTAAACATTCGTCAAAAAACACCAACAAAGATGCATAAATGCATAACAACCTAGATCCCAAATCAAAGGAAAAATCATCACAAGCAGTGGGTGAAAGTCAACCAACGGGTTGGTGTGAGCATAACTAAATATTAATCTAAACACCTATAAACTCAAATTTTCAGGAATTAATAATTAAACAATAATTCAAGTTTGACCACATGAATTACTATTTAAACAAATGTTACCACATTCCTCCATATGGCATGCTTGATGATTTTCAGAAGCTCCCCATAACTGGAAATAGATAATGACAACATGCACATAGGTAATTAGCTACAATGTTTATCTTCACAGTTCTTGTGGCCCTACAAATTGCTTATAATCTTTCTATGTCTTTGTTTTGAATATCTATTTGTGTCTTTATGTTTCTTTATGTGTGTGCGTGTGTGTGTGTTTCTATGTGCCTATCTTTGCACTTTTCTGTTTGTTTGTTTGTGCTTGGAAAACATCAAAAACTTGAACAAACCAAAAAGAGCATTCCCTCTCAAACCTCATGGAAGCAAAAACAAAGCAAGTATCATCACCACTTACAAGCAATCGAAAACGACAAAGTTGCGAGAAGCTCATAATAGCAACAAACAATTCATGAGTATTTGAAATTCTTGTTTTAGTTCTTATTCCTACCACTAAAATGCTTCCTCTCCCTAGAAAAAATATCTGCGACAATCAAGAAAGACACCATGACACATAATGACACACACCAAACAAGTTTATCTTTTTATAATGATATTTAGTTCCAAAATGAGATATGAGAAAAGAGCTATTCAGAAATATGACAAGTTTCCCTTCAATTTCCAACAATGACAAGAAAAAAAACTTTTCATTTTCCATCACGCAACCCACCTCTTCTCGTGACAACGACAATGACGACACCAACAACTCCCACCACCACCACAACAAGTGTCCTTTTCACTAAACCCCAAGCCTAAACCACATGTCTCGAAACTCTCCCCTCACCTATTTCGAAGCAAAACACTAACCCCGAACCTAAGCAACATCGCCTAAACTTCTCTCCTCATTTAATTCTACTAGTGTGAACCCAGTGCATAATGCACCCGTGCCCCCCCCCCCCCCCCCCCTTTATTTCTTTTTAGCTGGAGGCAACTCTCCTCCCCCCCCGTTGTTGTGAATTGTACCCCGCGACTCTTGCTCCAACACATTCAAAAAAAAAAAGAAAAAAA
>Ga0116231_10007885_pt1 | contig 19102 bp, 16 predicted proteins | sample S1TSphgellanicum_2_FD_89695 | JGI IMG/M metagenome (GOLD analysis project Ga0116231, IMG submission 89695) | Host-associated microbial communities from peat moss isolated from Minnesota, USA - S1T2_Fd - Sphagnum magellanicum MG | ecosystem: Host-associated > Plants > Peat moss > Unclassified...
AAGCTGGACGGCTTCGCGAACGATCCGCTCTCGCCGGAACCCGGCGCCGCGGATATCCCGCCGGCGTATTTTGTCGCCGGCGGCGGTCAAGCGAACTTCGTCAACGGCACCGTTCCGGAATCGGAAGTGTACGTCTACGAGACGTTGATGGAGACGTACGGCTTCTCGGACGACTTCTTCAGCTCGCGCCTCGTGCCGTCGTTCCCAGGCCACCAATTCATGGTTGCGGGCCAATCGGGCGCCTCGGACGATCCGAACTCCAATGTGTGGGGCTGCGATGCGCCGCCAAGTCCGTCGCCGCTAGTGACGAGCTTCAGCGCAAACGGCACGGAAGCGCCCGGTCCGCTCGTCTCCCCGTGCTTCTCGTACAACTCGCTCGCGACGCTGCTCGACTCGAAGCAGATCACGTGGCGCTACTACACCGGTGCGCCGCAAACGGACGACGGCAACATCGACGCGTACGGGGCGATCTCACCGATTCGCTACGGTCCCGACTGGCAGAACAACATCTCGATCCCGCTCACGAACCTGACGTCGGATATCCAAAATTGCAACCTGCCGTCGGTTTCTTATATCAACGCCCCGGCGTTCGCATCCGATCACTCCGGCACGCTCTCGGCGGGCGGCCCCGGTTTCGTCGGCGACCTCTACATCCAACTGATTCAGACGCTGCAGAACGCGAACGCGAACTGCCAGTATTACAACAACACGACGATGCTCGTGACGTGGGACGACGCGGGCGGCTGGTCCGATCACGTCGCGCCGCCGAAGGATAGCGTCGGTAACTCATTCGGGTTCCGCGTCCCCTTCATCGCGATCTCGCCGTATGTCTCAACGGGGTATCTCGCCGCGACCGCCGGTGAGAACGGTTTCGTGCTCGATCAAATAACCGCCAAGAGCGCGACGGCGTTCTACGACTTCGGCAGCATCCTGCTCTACATCGAGGACAACTTCAACCTCGGTGCCGGCGCCCTTGGGACGCGCGATCTCGACGCCCTCAATCGCGGCGGCGATTTCACCCCCGTCCTCTTCAACTACTCACGCAAGCCGATCGCCCCCCTCGCCGGCCTGCTCTTGACCAGCTTCAAACGCAACGTCTCAACCGCCGACTCCAAAGCCCGCCTCGCCTACCCGGGCGAACCCGTCGACGACGACAAGTAGTCGCCGCGACCGCTAACCCGCGCGCCCACCCGAAGACGCCGCACGCATGAACCGCGTGCGGCGTTTTCTGGTCTACGCGGCGTTTTTCTGCGTCTACGTGATGGACGTCTATGCCATCGTGAACCGCCACCGTGTCATCCTGAGCCTTGTCGAAGGATGGGCCCGCCGCCCAGGCTCCGGGCCCGGCAGAGTCTTGCGCCTCGCTCCGCGAAGGGACGCCCGCCGGAGAGATGGCAGAGCGGTTTAATGCAGCAGTCTTGAAAACTGCAGAGCCTTCACGGGCTCCGTGGGTTCGAATCCCACTCTCTCCTCCAGCGAACCATCGTTGTGCTGGTCCTTGCGGAATGAGCGAGGCTAGCCCCCGAGCGTACCGTTTTTCCGTGATTGGAGTCGTCCCTGAGTAAACTGATCATGTGGAACTTGGTGACGCTCGACGGATTCTTCGAGGGCGGCGCGCCGTGGGATCTCGATTTCCACCGTTCCGTCTTCGACAACGACCTCGAGCGGTTTTCGATCGAGCAGCTCCAGACCGCGGACATGCTGCTGTTCGGGCGCGTTACCTACGAAGGTATGGCGGCGCACTGGAAAGACGCGACGGGCGAGGTTGCCGACTTCATGAATCGCTTGCCCAAGGCCGTCGTGTCGACGACGCTGCCGCATGCGGACTGGCAGAACACGAAAGTCATTTCCGAGAACGTCGCGGAGACGATTCGTGAACTCAAGCGCGTCGGCGAACGGAACATCTACGTCTTTGGGAGCGGCACGCTCACGGCGACCTTGATGAACGAAGGCCTCTTCGATGAATATCGTCTCGCGATCGTGCCGGTGATCCTCGGCGAAGGCAAACCGCTCTTCCCGATGGGGACGAACGCGACGGAGATGACGCTCATCGAGTCGCGGACGATGTCCTCCGGCTGCGTGATCCTCTGCTACCATCCGCAGCAGGTGGCAAAGGCCGAATGACCATCCAGTCCGCTTCGCATGATAGGAAAAGCCGGATTCCATACAATTGACCGGCCCGGGATTATAGTTTCATGTGCCGAAACTATAATCGTGGACCCGAGTGCCTTTTCGGAGCATGCCCCAGGGCGGCTCGTCACGACGACCGACGCCCTTGGTCGCAGCGGGCAAGCCTTCGTTCCCGATCCTTTGCCGCCACGAGCCGATTATGGTTCGCGACAACTTCGCGTCGCCTTGTCGTCAGCCGATCAGGAACTCACCCGACTCGACGGGATCGCCCGGCATCAGTAGTCCAGGTGGTATCGTAGCCCGTAGACGGAAACCGGCCCGCGGACGACGTTGTACGCGGGGTTGAAGACGCGCTGGAAATCGAACGTGATGCCGGCGTGTTCGCGGAAGCCCGCGCGATAATACGACTCGATGATGTGCTCGCCGCCGTAGGTTTGCGCGCCGTCGTCAACGAGCACGCCGACGCCACCGGCCGCGAAGTACGCTTGCGCGGGGGCCGAAAGCGCGTTCACCACACCGGCGAGGCCGAACGAATCGTTCGGCCGATGATAGAGCTGACCGCTGATCGAGACGCCGCCGGAGATCGAGCGGTCGATCTCGGTGAAGTCATACGCTTCGTAGGTGCCGTTCATCGCGCTCAGGCGTGCGAAGACGCCGATCCCGGTCGCGATCTCCTGTGAAAGATTGAGACCGCCGCCGGCCTTGAGGTGCTTGTTTGCACGAACGTTCGCGGTATTCGGCAGGGTCGCGGTTTGCTGCGCCAGGGCCACCGCGTCCGCATAGCTGCCCATGTAGGCATCGTCCTCGTAGACGAGCGCCTTCATCGCACCGGGATGGCCGCCGAAGAACGAGGTATCTTCTTCGACTTCGACGACCGCGGAATATTGACGCAGCGGCTGATGTTCGATCTCGATGCCGTTCGGCGTAAGCGACACTTGAAAGAGGCCGGCGCGAACCGCCGCATGCGGATTGACGAGTTCGGCGCTCGCACCGTACGTGTAGCCCCACGAGTCGGCCGCGTAATCGAACGCACCCATATCGATGATCGACCAGTTCAGAAAATCATTCTTCGTATCGTGGGCGTAGGGGTTCGTATCGAATACGTCAACGACCGAAATCTTGCCGGCGGTCAAGGTCAAATGCTTCGCATCGATCGATTCACCGAGTTGATTTTGATCCGGGTCGACCGTTTGCTTCTCCCCGCCGAGGTTGACAATCTGCCGGATGAATATTCGTTGAATGCGGCCGTACGAGCTGTCGCGGCCAACCTTGTAGGCTTCGCCGCTCAGGAAGCCCGCCGCACCGAAGGTGCCGTTGTACGGCTGGCCTGGTGGCGCCGGGTTGCCGAGTCCGAACCCTTGATCGATCTCGGGATCGATGTAGCCCTCGCCGCCCGGCCAGAGTCGTGCGCCGAGATAGAGCGTTCCGTCCGCGGTCTTCGCCGTATCGGGATTCGGACTCAGACTCTGCGGCCCGGAATACGCCGCCGGAAACGATCCGTGATATTGCTGCGTGACCGTCGCTTGGGCGTGGATGCTGAAGCGCTCGGGAGCCGGCGTCGAGGCCGGTGCGACCGAGGCTGCTGCGGAGGGGGCGGCGATGGGAGCGCTGGACTGCGCGTTCGCCACGCACGGAGCGGCAACGGCGCCGCAGATGATCGCAAGACCGAGCGCGAGGCGATGCGTGGACACCGGGATCTCCAAACGGCAGATACGGAGGTACGCAGGCCGCTCCGACCCACGAAGAATCCCACGACGCGTATACGCGGGGGAAGGGACAGTTCGGCGTCGTCGATTGCGAACTCCCCTTCCGGGCGGCCGCCTGCGCGAACAGGAGTGTCCCGTCACGGCGGGCGACTTCTCGGGCGAGATATGCACGAAGAACAGCCGCACACCGGTCCGGCGGCGCTGCTCGGCGCGCTTACCGCGTACCGCCCCGTCGACGAACGCGAAGCGCAGATGGTCGCCCAGGTAATGGCATTTTTAAGCGCGGCCGACGATCCGTTCTCGCGAGCGGCGTTCGTGCCCGGACACATCACCGGTTCGGCCTGGATCGTCGACGACGACCGGACGCATGCGTTGCTCGTCCACCATCGTAAGCTCGATCGCTGGCTGCAGCCGGGCGGCCATGCGGAGGGTGAACGCAATGCCCGCGCGATCGCGCTTCGCGAAGCACGGGAAGAGACGGGTCTCGTGCGGCTTCGCGATGCGCAGGACGGCATCTACGACGTCGACGTCCACATCATCCCGGCGCGTGGGAGCGACCCCGAACACGCGCACTACGACATCCGGTTCGCCTTCATCGCCGATCGTGCCGAACCGTTCGTCGTGAGCGAAGAATCGCACGCGCTCGCGTGGCGGCCGATCGCGGACTTGGATCGCGAGGGCGTCGATGAGTCCGTGCGGAGGTTGGCGCGCAAAACGGCGCGCTTACCGTGAACGACGCCAAAGAAGCGTATCTCGCGATCCTTGCGCGCGAGCCGGGGAATCGCGACGCGCTGATCGGCCTCGCCGATCTTGTCGAGCGCGCCGGATACAAAATCGAAGCGTGCGGACTGCTCAATGAAGCAGGCCGCCTCTACCCCGACGATCCGCAGATCGCCGTGCTGCGCGGCAGCGCGCTCGCACGCGCCGGCGATCTTCCCGAAGCGCGCGCGGCATTCGACCTCGCGCGCTACCTCGCGCCGCAAGATCGGACGATCCGGCGTAAGTACGCCGAGACGCTGGCGAAAAGCGAGCAATTTTTCGGTGATGCCCCGTTTGCCGAAGCGTGGCGGCTCGACGAGCGCCGCGATCACGCCGGCGCGCGGCGCGCCTACCTCGCGATCCTTGCGCGCGATCGCGCGCACCTCGGCGCCCTCGTGAATCTCGGCACGCTGCACATGCGTTTCGGGCGTCCGAATCTCGCGCGTCTCATGTACATGCGGGCGGTCGCGGCGAACCCGCAATCGCGCATCGCGCGCATCAATCTCGCGCGGCTGGTCTACGAGACTCATCCTGAACTCGCCGAGGCGCAGTACGCCGCACTCGTCGCCAGCGACCCGGACGACATCGACGGGCTGGCCGGCTTTGCCCGGCTCGCCGAGGATCGCGGCGATTTCGAGGACGCGCGCCGCTTGCGCAAAGCGGCGCTGAAGAACCGCCGGATCATCTTTTCGCGCTACACCGGCAGCGGCCGGCCGCTCCGCGTGCTGCTGGTCGAAACCGGTGACGACGGCAACGTGCCGTTGCCGCTCGTACTTGATCCCCGGAAGTTCTTGACTGCTGCGCTTGCGGTCGAGGCCTACGATCCGCGTCTGCCGCTGCCGCCGCACGATCTCGTGTTCAACTCGATCGGCGACGCGGATCGCTGCGTCGCCGCGCTCGCCCTCGCCCAGACCGTGCTCACGCAAACGCGCGCGCCGCTGCTCAATCCGCCCGCGGCCGTGCTTGCGACGACGCGCGCGCGCAATGCGCGCCGGCTACGGACGATCGAAGGCGTGATCACGCCGCGCACGCTGCGCACCGCGCGCGCCGATTTTCTCGGCCCGGCCGGTGCGGAGCAGGCGCACGCGCGTGGCTTTTCGTTCCCGCTGCTCGTGCGCGCGCCGGGTTTCCACACGGGGAAACACTTCGTCGAAGTGGCCGACGAGGCGGCGTTCGCGGACGCCGTAGCGGCGATCCCGGGCGACGAAATCTTGCTGATCGAGCGGCTCGACGCGCGCGGCGCCGACGGGAAGTTCCGCAAGTATCGCGTGATCGCGGTCGACCGCGTCCTCTATCCGCTGCACGCCGCCGTTTCAAACGATTGGAAAGTGCACTATTTCAGCGCCGACATGAAAGCCTCGGCGCCCAATCGCGCGGAAGACGAAGCGTTTCTCGCCGATCTGCCCGGGACGGTCGGACCGCGCGCGATCACGGCGCTCCAAGGGGTCGTGGAGGCGCTCGACCTCGACTATGCGGGAATCGATTTCGGTTTGGATGCGGCGGGGAATGTGCTCGTCTTCGAAGCGAACGCAACGATGCTGATCCCGCCGGCCGGTAGCGATCCACGCTTCGCCTATCGCATCCCAGCGGTGGACCGCCTCGTGCGTGCGACGCAGGCAATGTTTTACGCGCGCGCGGCCGTCACGGCGCCCCCAGCGTGAACTCATCGCGGCAGGTTCGCCAGCCGACGGTGACGCATCGAACCGGACACAATTTGGCCGCTTTGGGGTAACGCCGATGCCGTCTCATCGAGTGGTGAAAGACGAAGACATTCTGGCCGGTTTCGCATCGCTGCACCAGGCGCTGACGGTTGGGTTCGATCGGGTTCATCGGGAGATTCTCGACGTCCGAAACGATATTTCGCGACTCGAACAGCGAATGTTGCGACGCTTCGATGAGGTGGACGTGCGGCTCGACGGCCACGAGAAGCGAATTCGCGCGCTCGAAGCGCGTTTCTAAGGGATGCCGGGGACGAGCATCCGCACGCCTCTTATTCGTGCGCTGCGCGCGTGAGCCGGTCGCGGACCGCGGCGTTTGCCTCGGTGTCGGGCGGTAGCGTGGTCACGATCGTTTCGTAGCCTTGCTCGTCGAGCGCGCGCAGCGCTGCGTAGAGATCGCGTGCCGCGGCGATCGGATCGTCGGGCAGCGTCAGGAGGCCGACGCGTGCCCCGGCAGCGGCTCGTCGTTGTGCTTCGGCCGCGGGCTCGTCGGCGAGCACTAAACGCGCGCGCGGTGCGTAGTGCGAGGCCAGCGTCCCCGGAGCTCGTACGGAGCCGTCGACGCTGGTGACGACGGCGACGCCGAGTGCCGCGCCGATTGCGCTCGGGCCGATCGCGCCGGCGCGCACGATCGCCGGTACGGTACCCGTCAAATCGACGATCGTCGACTCGACGCCGACGCGTGACGCGCCGCCGTCGACGATGAAATCCACATCGACGCCCAGATCGCTCGCGACGTGCTCGGCACGCGTCGGGCTTACGCGCCCGAACCGATTTGCCGACGGCGCCGCGAGCGCACCGCCGAAGCCTGCCAGGATCGCGAGTGCGAGCGGGTGATCGGGAATGCGCACCGCGACCGTGTCTTGGCCGCCGGTTACGAACATGCCGACGGCCTCGCTCTTCGGCACGATCATCGTAAGCGGTCCGGGCCAAAAGTGCTGCGCGAGTAGGGCCGCGCGGCCGTCAGCCGCTCGCGTGTAGCGGGGCAGCCATGATGCATCGGCGAGGTGAATGATGAGCGGATGATCGGCCGGGCGCCCTTTGATCGCATAGATGCGCGCGACCGCCGCCGCGTTCGCGGCATCGGCGGCGAGACCGTACACCGTCTCGGTCGGTAGCGCGATGACGCCGCCCGCGCGCAGGATCGCGACCGCGCGCGCGACGGTCTCGTCCATCGCTTAGCGGGTCGAGCCGTCCGGCTCGATACGCGTAAAGCCTGCGAACGGCACCAACACATCGGGCAGCGTGATGCCGCCGTCGGCGGTCTGGTAATTCTCCATCACCGCGAGCAGCGTGCGTCCCACCGCGAGCCCCGAGCCGTTGAGTGTGTGCACAAATTCGGGCTTGGCCTTTGGCTCGCGGCGAAAGCGCATGTTCGCGCGCCGGGCTTGGAAGTCGGTACAGTTGGAACACGAGCTGATCTCGCGATACCCGCCGCCGTCGCTCGGCAGCCAGACTTCGAGATCGAACGTCTTCGCCGCGTTGAAACCGACGTCGCCGCTACACAAGAGCATCGTGCGATGCGCGAGCCCGAGCTCTTGCAAGAGCCCCTCCGCATGCGACGTGAGCGCATCGAGATCGTCGAACGAGCGCTCCGGCAGCGTGAGCCAGACGAGTTCGACTTTCTCGAACTGATGCTGCCGGATCAGGCCGCGGGTATCTTTCCCCGCCGCGCCCGCTTCTTTGCGAAAGCACGGCGTGTGCGCGCAGTATTGGCGCGGGAGCGATTCGCCCGCCAGAATCTCATCGCGATGATACGCCGTCAGCGGCACTTCCGCCGTCGGGATCAGAAACAGATCCGCGCTCTGATCCTGGAACATCGCGTCGGCGAACTTCGAGAGCTGCCCGGTAGAGTACATCGTCTGGCGCGTGACCAGATACGGCACCGCGAGTTCTGTATAGCCGTTGCGTGCCGCGCGGTCGAGGAAGAAGAGCGCGATCGCGCGCTGGAGCCGCACGCCCGCGCCTTTGAGGACGGAGAAGCGCGAACCCGAGAGCTTCGCCGCGCGTTCGAAGTCGATGATGCCGAGTGCCTCGCCGAGCTCCCAGTGCGCCTTCGGCGCGAAGTCGAACGCGCGCGGTTCGCCCCAGGTCCGCACGACGACGTTCTCCTCGCTCCCCGCGCCGGGCGGGACGCGCTCGTCGAGGACGTTCGGCACCTCGGAGAGCAGCGCCGCGATCCGCTCCTCGAAGCCCGGCAGCGCGGCGCTGGCCTCGGCGATGCGCGCATCGAGCGCGGCGATCTGCGGGCGCAATTCCGCCGCGGCGGCGGCCTTGTCGGTTGCGAGCTTCACGCGGTCGCTGAGCGCGTTCTTCTCGGCCTTGAGCGCCTCGACGCCCGTCGTTCCGGAACGCCAGGCGGCATCGAGTTCGAGCACGGCGTCGACGAACGACGGATCTTGCCCGCGGCGCTGCGCGGAGGCGCGAACCCGGTCGGGATCGCGGCGGATCAAAGCGATATCTAGCATCGGTAGCGAAGCGGCGCGTTATGCGGAGTTCGCAAGCGCTCCTACCCGGCGCCGCTTTTGCGGTGGACCAATTGCCGGGACCGGAGCAAGCGATCGTGGCGTACGCCGCGGCGGTCGCGCTGGATCCGGCTGGGGTGGAATCGGTCCCGCTCGATGCGGCGTTCGACCGGATTTTGGCGCACGACATCGCCGCCGACCGCGCCTATCCGGCCGATGCGCGCGCCACGATGGACGGCTTCGCCGTGCGTTCCGCCGACGGCGCGAACCCGCGCCGGATCGCCGGTGAGGTGCGGATGGGCCGCGCGCCCGAGCGCGCGATCGGGCCGGGCGAGACGCTGCGCATCCCGACCGGCGGCGTCTTGCCGGACGGTGCCGACGCCGTGATCCCGTTCGAAGACGTCGAGGAACACGACGGCTTGATCGTGCCGCGCGCGGCGCCGGCCGCCGGCGATGCGTTCACGCCGGTCGGGGACGATCTGCAGCCCGGCGACGCCGTCCTCGGCGCGGGCCGGCGGATCGGTGGACCGGAACTCGGCCTGCTCGCGACGCTCGGCTATGCCGCAGTCCCCGTCTACCGGCGGCCGCGGGTCGCGATCGTCTCGACCGGCGACGAACTCGTCGATCCGGGGGCGACGCCCGCCCGCGGTCAGATCCGCGATTCGAACCGCTACGCGATCGCGGGGACGCTGCGCGCGCTCGGGGCCGAGCCCGTCCACATCGCCCGTGCCGCCGACCTCATCGACGATCTGGTCGCCAAACTCCGCGAAGCATGCGAACGCGCCGACGCCGTCATCCTGACCGGCGGCTCGTCGGTCGGCGAACGCGATCTCACGCCGGACGCGATCGAACGGCTCGCCGGGACGATCGTCGTGCACGGCCTGCGGGTCAAGCCCGGCAAGCCGACGGTGCTGGCGTGGATCCCGCGGATCGAAGCGATCGGCACCGTGCCGGTCATCGGGCTGCCGGGAAACCCGACGTCGGCCCTGCTGATCCTCGAGGCGGTGGCGGCACCCATCATCGCCGCCCTGACGGGCGCGTTGCCGTCGGCGCCCCCGGCCCGCGTCTACCCCGCGGGGGCGGCCTTCGCCGGCCGGCCCGGCTGGACGTGGTTCGTTCCCGCCGAGATCCGGGACGGGAGAGCCTATCCGTTGGCGCTGCGCTCCGCGCATACGAGCCTGCCGGCGCGGGCACACGGCTACGTCATCCTTCCCGAAGATGGCCCGCGGATCGAGCCGGGGGAGGACGCGCTCGTGATCCGCTTCCGCTCTGGAGGACGTCCATGAAGTCTGCGGTCGCGCCGCTCGCCGCGCTCGTGCTGCTCACCGCTTGCAACGGCACCCACATCGATCCGGACAAGCCGTTCGCGAACGTCACGATCCCGCCCGGCGCGGAGGCGTCGTTCAAGGACGGCTTGCTCGTCGCCGCGATCAAAGCGAAGCTCGCCGCCGACGATTTCGACTCGGCGACGCGCGTGCACGTCACCGTCTCGGATGGCGTCGCGACGCTGACCGGTGCCGCGCGTAACGCCGCCCAGAAGGCGAAAGACGCCACCCTCGCCGGCGAAGTCAAAGGCGTTACCCACGTCGATAATCAGCTCGGCATCTCGCCGTCGCGCGACGCGAAAGACGCCGGCGACGTGGCGCTCGCGGCGCGCATCACGGGCGCGCTCGTGGCCCAGACCGGGATCAACGCGCTCTCGGTGCACGTGAGCGTGCGCGCCGGCGTCGTCACGCTCGACGGGCACGCCCCGAGCGCCGCGATCAAAGCGACGATGATCGCGGCGGCAAAGGGGACATCGGGCGTTCGCAACGTCGACGATCGCATCGCGGTTCGGGAGTAAGATGTCCGATTTACCCCAACCGACGCCGCTCGTCGCCGCCGTCCCCGCCGTCACCCCGTTCGTCGCGCCGGAAGAACTCGCTCGCCGCGCCGGCCGCGCCTCGCTCTTGCGGCTCGGCGCAAACGAAAGTTCGTTCGGCCCGTCGCCCGCCGCGATCGCGGCGATGCGCGACGAGATCGGTCACTCGAACTGGTACGGCGATCCAGAATCGGTCGAACTGCGTGATGCGATCGCAGAGCGCCACGGCGTCGCGCGCGCGAACGTTACGATCGGCTCGGGGATCGACGATTTGATGTCGCTGCTCGTGCGCACGTTCTGCGCGCCCGGCGATGCATCGCTGGCAACCGCGGGAACGTATCCGACCTGGACGTATCACGTGCTCGCCTACGGCGTGCGGCACGAAACGGCGCCGCCGACCGCTGCGGCCACGATCGACGTCGACGCGCTGATCGCGCGCGCGCACGCCGTGCATCCGAACGTCGTCTACGTCGCCAACCCCGACAACCCGAGCGGCGCGTTCGTCGCAGCGAGCGAACTGGCGCGCTTGCGCGCCGGACTTCCCGCTGACGTGTTGCTCGTACTCGACGAAGCGTATGCGGATTTCGTCGATCCGGCGCAGCTGCCGCCGAACGTCCTCGACCCGCGCACGATCCGGCTGCGCACGTTTTCCAAAGCCTACGGCCTGGCGGGAGCGCGGGCCGGCTATTTGATCGCCGATGCCTCCTATGTGGCGACGTTCCAAAAGATCCGCCAGCACTTCGGCGTCAATCGCAACGCGCAGATCGGCGCGCTCGCGGCGCTGCGCGACGACGCGTACAAGACGAAGATCATCGCTGAAGTCGCGCGCGGGCGCGAGGACTACGCCGAACTCGGCCGGCGGCTCGGCGCGCGGACGCTACCCTCGGCGACCAACTTCGTCTGCTTCGAGATCGGCACGCGCGCGCAAGCCGAGGCGATGGTGGCGACGCTGCTCGAACTCGGCGTCTTCGTGCGCAAGCCGTACGCGCCGCCGATCGACGGGTTCATTCGCGTTACCGTGGGGACGGCGGAAGAGCGCGCGGCGTTCGGCGAGATCTTTGCCGAGGCCCTCGACCGGATTCGCGAGAAGGCCGCGCCGTAAGTTGCGCTACGCGATCTTCTCGGATATTCACGGCAATCTCGAATCGCTTAGCGCCGCGCTGGCGCTCATCGCGCCGACCGATCAGATCGTGTGCCTCGGCGACATCGTCGGGTACGGACCCAACCCCAACGAGTGCGTCGCCCTCGTGCGCGAACGCTCGACCGCGACCGTGCTCGGCAACCACGACGTCGCCGCGATCGACAATTTCGGGCTCTCGTATTTCAACCCGGCCGCCAAGGCGGCGATGGAATGGACGCAGAGCGTGCTGCTCCCCGAGCATCACGCGTGGCTCAATTCGCTCGGCTATGAGTTCCGGTTGCCGGAGTTCTTGCTCGTGCACGGCGCGCCGGTCAACTATTTCGAATACATCTTGGACAAGGCTGGGGCAGCGCGCGCCTTCGCCGCGACCGACGCGCCGCTGATTTTCGTCGGCCACACGCACATTTCAGGCTATTACGCCCTGCGCCCGGGCGGCGGAATCGACGCCAAGCTGATGCAGCAGGGCGGGACGTTTTCGCTCGACGAAGGGTCACGGTACGTCGTCAACGTCGGGAGCATCGGGCAGCCGCGGGATCTCAACCCGCGAGCCTCTTTCGGGTTCTACGAACCGGCGGCACGCACGATCGAGATCGTTCGCTACGATTATCCGATCGCACGCGTGCAGGAAAAAATCGCCGCGGTGCATTTGCCCGAGGCGCTGGCGCGCCGGCTCGAAGTGGGCCGCTAGCTGCCGGAGGAATCAAGGGGGATCCCGGTCATGAAGAAGTCACTCGCGCTCGCTGCATCGTTCCTCGCGCTGCTGGCGGCGGCGCCCAAACCGGTTGCGGTCCGCAACGACTACGCGAACAGTGCGTTCAACACCGCGATGGGCACGGGGCTGCGGGCGTTTTATTCCCGCGACTTCGATACGGCGCGGCACGCGTTCGACACCGCGATCCAGATCGTCCCCGACAACACGCTCGCGATCTCGTTTCTCAATGCGACCGCGGCGCAAGTGCCCGGGACGCTCGACACGCTGATTTCCGATGAAGAAGACCGGCTCGTCAAAGAGCCGCACGATTATCTTGCCCACGTGCGGCTGGGTTTCTCGTACATGTTCGCAACGATCAGCGGACGCGACCGCGACGTCGACGCGCGCGAAGAGTTCGACCAAGCGGTGAACATCGATGCCGATCGCGCCGCGGCGCACGACGGCCTGGGGATCATGCGCGAGAACGAGCGCAGCGCGAATCGTGCGAAGGTCGAATTCCTCACGGCGCTGGCCGCGGACAAGAACGACGTCCTCGCGCGCGAGTACCTGGCGAGCATCTATCAAGTCGATCTGCGCGATCCGCAGCGGGCACTCGCGTACGTGGTCGACATCCCCAACATCGTCCCCGAATACGCCGACATCTACTATCACATGGCCTCGCTCTTCGACGATCTCGAGCAGCCCGACGCCGCGATCAAGTTCGCGACGCGCGGGCTCGAAGAAGACATCGGGCACGTCGGCGAGGCCGGTCAGCACGGCTACACGCTGCTCGCGAAGATCTACATCTCGCAGCACAAACTCGACGACGCGCGGCGCGTGCTGAAGGCCGCGATCACCGCCAACACCGATGCGGCGTATGCGGCGACGCTGCTCAAGCGCGTCAACGACGGCGACTACGACAACGGCGCACCGAAGGCTGCCGCGTCGCGGGGCAAGTGATCGGCGAGGTTCCGGTCGACGACGGCAAGTGTTTTGCGTGCGGGCCAAACAACCCGGACGGACTGCACTTGGCGTTCGAGCGCAACCCGGACGGTAGCGTGCACGCAACGATCGTGCTCGACGAGAAATATCAAGGCTGGCGCGGGATCGCGCACGGCGGGATCGTGATGATGCTGCTCGATGAAGCGATGGCGCATGCCTCCGGCAACGCCGGCGAGCGCGGTATGACGGCGTCGATGTCGGTGCGCTTCCGCAAACCCGTCCCGCTCGGCGCGCCGCTCGCGCTCGACGGCTGCGTGCGCTGGCGGCGCGGCCGCGTCCTCGGCCTGGAGGGCCGGATCAGCGGTCCGGACGGCGCTCTGCTCGCGACCAGCGAAGGCAATTTCGTCTCCGCCGGAGCGATGTAGTGAATTCCCGCGGGGAACGCGACTGATGCCGAAGATGAAAACGCTGCGGCGGGCCGAGGAAAAGCCGGCGAACGCGCCGACCATCGAGAACCGCCGCGCGCGCTACGAATACGAGATCATGGAGACCTACGTCGCGGGGATGGCGCTCACCGGGACGGAGGTCAAGTCGCTGCGCACCGGCGCGGGCGCGTCGATCAACGAAGCCTACGTGCGCATCCGCGAGGGCGAAGCGTTTCTCGTCTCGATGACGATCCCGGTCTATAAAGAAGGCTCGTTCTCGAATCACGAACCCGGCCGGCCCCGCAAATTGCTGCTCAAACGCGCGGAGATCGACCGGCTCGCGAGCCGGCTCGGGGAGAAGGGGTTCACGCTCGTCCCGTTGCGGTTGTTCTTCACCGAACCCGGCACGGAAGGGCACAAACCCGGCGTTGCCAAGGTGCTGCTCGGCGTCGCGCGCGGCAAGAAACAATGGGACAAACGCCGCGAGGAAATGGCCCGCGACGTGAAGCGCGACATCGCCCGCGCGATCCGGAGCTGACGGCGAGATGAGATGGTGACGGAGCGCGGCGAGCTGCAGTGTCATTCTGAGCCTGTCGAAGGATGGGCGTGAGATCATGCGCGGAGCAAAACCGGAACGTGCCCTCGATGCGCTAGTCATCGCTGCCGTTACCATCGAACCCGGCGAGCCGCTGATCGTCGCCTGCAGCGGCGGGCCGGACTCGGTTGCGCTCGCATCGGTCCTCGATCGAATCGCCCGCGAGCGTGAAATCCCGTTGATCCTTGCCCACGTGAATCACGGCGTGCGGGAGAGTGCGTGGCAAGATGAGTGCGTCGTGCTCTCCATCGCGGCACGGCTCGGACGTCCCGTGAAAATCTCGGCGCTGGAGGGCGTCGCCGCCGACGAAGCGTCGCTGCGCGAGGCGCGCTACGCGGCGCTCGCCGGGATCGCGCGCGAAAACAACGTTCGCACCATCGCAACCGCCCACACGGCGGAGGACCAAACCGAAACGGTTCTGCTCGCGCTCTTCCGCGGCACGGGACCCGACGGGCTCGGCGGGATGCCCGCGGAGCGGGTCCTCGACGGCGATCTGCGGCTGATCCGGCCGTTGCTGCGCGCCGGTCACGACGAACTCCGGGCCGAGCTCGCCCGCTCCGGGCTGCCGTACGCACTGGACCCGGCCAACGAGGATGCGCGCTACCGGCGCAGCGCCGTCCGCGCCGCGCTGGTAGCCTTGCGCGAGGAGTTTCCCGGCCTCGACCGCGCGGTCGCGCGCTGCGCCGAGATCCTGCGGGCCGAACGCGCGGGTGATGCGCGCGCGCTCGAGCGCCGCGCACTGCGCGAGCGGCTGCGCGACGAAGGGCTCTTGCGGGATATCCCGTTCGAGCGCATCGAAGCCGCCTTAACTGCCCGCCCCGAGACCCGCGTCTTTCTCAAGCCGGGTCTCGAACTCGATGCCGGAGAGCTCCGTTGACCACCCCGCTCGCCACCACGATCGAATCCGTCATCTTCAGCGCGGAGGAGATCGCGCATGCAATCGAGCGCATGGCGCAAGAAATCGCGCGCGACTACGCGGGGCGTGAAATCGTCTTGCTCGGCGTGCTCAAAGGCGCCGTCTTCGTGACGGCCGACCTCGCCCGCGCGCTCGATGCGATCCCCGGCGGCCCGAGCAAGATCGAACTCGACTTTCTGGGCGTTTCGAGCTACGGCAACGCCTCGCGCTCGTCGGGCGAAGTTCGGCTTGTCCAGGACACCTCGCACTCGATCGAGGGCAAGAACGTGCTCGTCGTCGAGGACATCGTCGACAACGGGCTCACGCTGCGCTACCTGCGCATGCTGCTCGGGGGGCGAGCCCCCGCCTCGCTGGCGGCGGCCGTTTTGCTGGACAAACCCTACAACCGCCGCGTCGAGGTCCCGGTCGAATATGTCGGAATGACGTGTCCGGACGAGTTCGTCGTAGGGTACGGTCTGGACTATCAGGAACGGTATCGGACTCTGCCCTACGTGGCCAAACTCCGCGCCGAGACCTTCACGGCGTAGGGACCGGTCAACGTCGGTACGGCCTGGAACGCCAAATGGCGATCTGGGGTTGTCTAAGTGGTAAACCGGTTACCGGGGAGTTCGTAAGCACACAATCCTATGGGCAAACACCTCAAGTCCGTCATCATCGTCCTGCTGATCTTCGTGGTCGTGATCGTGATCGTCAACAAGGTCGTGATCCAGCAGCCACCGGCGCAGCGCATCTCCTACTCGCAGTTCTATGCGAAAGTCGACGCCAACGAAGTCCGCAAGGTAACGATCGTGGGCCACGACGTTTCGGGCGAGGAGACGGACGGCAGCACGCATTTCGTCACCACGCTGCCCGACGGCGATCGCGACGTCTACACGGATCTGCGCGCGCACCACGTCGACGTCAGCGTCGATACGGCTACGGCGTCGCCGTTCTTCAGCATGATCTTGCAGTTCATTCCGTTTGCGCTCTTCGCGCTGATCTTGCTGTTCATCTTACGGCAGGCCCAGAGCGGCGGCTCGCAAGCGCTCTCGTTCGGGCGTTCGCGCGCGAAGCTGCAAAGTGAGAACCGGCCAAAGGTGACGTTCAACGACGTCGCGGGCGTTGAAGAAGCGAAAGAAGAGCTGGGCGAGGTCGTCGAGTTCCTCAAGTATCCGAAGAAATTCCAAGCGCTGGGCGCGCGCATCCCCAAGGGCGTGCTGCTGCTCGGACCGCCGGGTTCCGGCAAAACGCTGCTGGCGCGCGCGATCGCGGGCGAAGCGGGCGTGCCGTTCTTCTCGATCTCGGGTTCCGATTTCGTCGAGATGTTCGTCGGCGTCGGCGCGAGCCGCGTCCGCGACCTCTTCGAACAGGCGAAGAAATCCGCACCCTGTATCATCTTCATCGATGAAATCGACGCGGTCGGCCGTCAGCGCGGCGCCGGCCTCGGCGGCGGTCACGACGAGCGCGAACAAACGCTCAACCAGCTGCTCGTCGAGATGGACGGGTTCGATCAGAACACCGGCGTGATCTTGATCGCCGCGACGAACCGTCCCGACGTGCTCGATCCGGCGCTCTTGCGGCCGGGCCGCTTCGACCGCCAGGTCGTCGTCGACCGCGCCGACGTCAAAGGCCGCGCCGCGATCCTCGCCGTCCACGCGAAGAACAAGCCGCTCTCGAAAGACGTCACGCTGGACACGCTCGCAAAACGCACCCCCGGCTTCTCCGGCGCCGATCTCGAGAATCTGCTCAACGAAGCCGCGCTGCTCGCCGCCCGCCGCAACAAGTCCATCATCGAGATGGTCGAGTGTGACGAGGCGATCGACCGCGTCGTGGCCGGCCCCGAGCGTAAATCGCTTGTGATGTCGCAAAAAGAAAAAGAAAATACCGCCTACCACGAGAGCGGTCACGCGATCGTGGGCGGGATGCTGCCCAACGCCGATCCCGTTCACAAGGTGACGATCATCCCGCGCGGCATGGCGCTCGGGATCACCTGGTCGCTGCCGGATGAAGACCGTCACTCCCGCACCAAGAACGAACTGCTCGCGCAGATCACGATGGCCCTCGCCGGCCGCATCTCGGAAGAGATCAAATTCGGCGACGTGACGACCGGCGCGTCCAACGACTTCGAGAAAGCAACCGAGCTGGCGCGCCGGATGGTGACCCAGTACGGCATGAGCGACACGCTCGGACCGATCCAATACGGCCGCGGTTCGCACCAGGTGTTCCTGGGGCGTGATTTTGGGGACGAACGCAACTACTCTGAAGAGGTTGCCTCCAAGATCGACACCGAGGTCCGCAAGATCATCGATGAGTGCTACGGCAACGCTCGCAAGATTCTCGAAGCAAATTGGGATAAGGTCGAACGGATGGTCAATTCACTGCTCGAACACGAGACCTGCGACACTGAGGAAGTGGCCGCGATTCTCAGCGGCAAGGCCTGGCCCGAAGTCCGGCCGCCCGCCGAGCCCCCGGCCGAGGACGAGCGCCCGCCGATGGCCGCGGCCGCCCCGGTCGAGCCGGAGGTTCGCGAACCGCGCAGGCTACCACCGAACATCTCGCCGGAGCCCGCATGACGCGGGTGGGTCGTGTGGGGGCCGCGCTTGTCGCGGCCCTCGGCGTCTCCCTCGTTGGCGCCGCGCCCATCGCGGGCCAGGTCGCCGGTCCGGACGGCGCCGTTCGCGGGACGTTGCCCGGCGGGGGCACCTTCATCGTGCAGCCGGCGCCGGGTGCGCCCGTCGCCGGGATTTCGCTCTGGTACCGCGCTCCCTCGACCGGCTTCGGCGATCCCTTGCCGGGGATCGGGCGCCTGGCCGCGACGACCATCGCCGCCTCGCAGCCGATCACGGGGACGCCCGTCGGCCGCTACGTCGATCAGCTGGGCGGGCGCATTTCGGTGACGGCCTATCCCGATGCCGTGGCGATCTCCACGCTCGTGCCGGCCGATAAGGCCGCCGATGTGATCCGCGCGCTGACCGCGTCCTATTTCACGCCGGTCATCGACGATACCGGACTGACGGTGGCGCAGCGCGATCTGGCCGAAGAGGGCTTTTTCCGCCAATTCTCGCCCGATGACGTGATCGACGATCTGCTCGTCAACGCGCTCTTTTCCGACGGCCCGGCCCGCTTCCCGACGATTCCGACGCCGCAGCAACTGCAAGCGCTGGACATCGCCAAGGTCAAGCAGTATGCGACGCGCGCCTTCCGGCCCTCGAACGCCGTGCTGGTCGTGACCGGCGCGGTCGACCCGGCCGTCGTCCAAGCGGCCGTCACGGGTCCCGCCGACGGCGCGGCCGGGAGCGAACCCACGCTCACCGAGCATCCGGTCCCGCAGCCGCAGCCGCTGACCGCGAACGGCACCGAGCCGGGCCTGGGCCTGGGGTGGATCGGCCCCGCGATCGCCGATGAAAAAGAAGCGACCACGTTCGACTTCATCGCCGACTATCTGTTCCGGCCCGATACCGGCGTCGTCTCGAAGGCGCTCGCCAAGACGAAGACGACGGTCGACGGCAAGTTCGTGACCTATCACGACCCCGGCGTCTTTCTGATCTCGATCTCCGGCGGCGATCTTGCGGCCGCGAAAGCCGTCGTCGAATCGGCCCTTGCGAACGTGAAGAAACCGCTCGACGAGCGGACGTTCGCAGCGGCGCGTGCGGCGTTCGTCTATCACATGCTCGACGACATCCAGACGCCGGGCGAACTCGCGGACAACTTCGGCTGGTACACGGTTGAGGGGAACGGGGCCTACGCCCCGGGCGCCGGCGGCCGGCGCGGCCG
>Ga0116231_10007886_pt1 | contig 19101 bp, 19 predicted proteins | sample S1TSphgellanicum_2_FD_89695 | JGI IMG/M metagenome (GOLD analysis project Ga0116231, IMG submission 89695) | Host-associated microbial communities from peat moss isolated from Minnesota, USA - S1T2_Fd - Sphagnum magellanicum MG | ecosystem: Host-associated > Plants > Peat moss > Unclassified...
CGATCCCGAGCACGCCGCAGCGAGCGGCGAGCCCTAGGCCGACGTGACCGACGTGTTGGCTGCGTACCACGATCACACGCTGCGGACCCAGGCCGCCGACGCGGACGTCGGCGGCCTGGCCTGCCAGTGCGTCCGAATCGCCCAACACGCCGGCGATCCGGCCGAGCGACGGCGCCACCGCGACGAGGCCGGCAGCGAGCAGGGGAACGAACGATCGCGGGAACGCACTTCCCATTGGCATGTCGTTCCATTCCATCGACGGCTATCTTCTCGACGGCCGCCCGGCGAAAGCCGAGGCGATCGCAAGCGCGCTCGCGGAACGTTCGACGGCTCCGGCGGCCGCGCCGTTCTATCGCGCGCTCGACGTCGTCGGCGCGCGTGCGGCCGATGAATCGCTGATCGCGTTGCGCCTCGTGCTCGCGGGCCGGACGGCCGACGACGATGCGATCCGCCGCGTGCGGGCGATCCTCGCGCGCGTGCGCGCCGGCGAGAGCGATGCGCGCGCGGCATACGCCGCCGAGATGACGCCGGCATGAGCGCGCGCTGAACGAGCTGCTCGCGCTGGCGCGCAGCGTCATGTGCGTCGGCTTCCCCGGCGCGCGTCTCGCGGACGTCCCGCTGGCGGAATTGCGCGCGTTCGCGCCCGGTGCGGTGATCGCGTTCGCGCGCAATGTCGGTACGCCGGCCGAGACGCGCGAACTCTTTGCGGCGCTGCGCGCGCTTGCGGATGTCCCGCCGCTGCTTGCCGTCGATCAGGAAGGCGGCCGGGTGGCCCGGCTCGGTGCGGAACTCGTCGCCGAACTGCCGGCCGCGATGGCCGTTGCGGCCGCGGCCGATCCGGCCGCATGCGAGCGGCTGGGGCGGCTGGCCGGGCGCGATCTTGCCGCGCTCGGGGTGAGCGTGAACTTCGCGCCCGTCGCCGATCTCGCGCTGCATGCGGACAACGCCGTCATCGGCAATCGCAGCTACGGCAGCGATCCGCAAACGGTGGCGCGTTTTGCGATCGCATTCGCACGCGGACTCGAATCGGCCGGCGTCGCCGCGGCCTTCAAGCACTTTCCCGGTCACGGCGACACGGCCGTCGATTCGCATCGCGCGCTGCCGCGCTTGGCCGCGGACGCGGCGCGGCTGCGCGAACGCGATCTCGTTCCCTTCGCCGAAGCGATCGCGGCAAGCGCGGCCTCCATCGTCATGCCCGCGCATGCGATCACGCCGTTCGATCCGGAGCGTCCCGCGACAACCTCACCGCGCGTGCTGCACGATCTCTTGCGGGCCGAGCTCGGCTTCGCCGGCGTTATCGCCACCGACGATCTGGAAATGGATGCGATCGCCGCGGGCGTCGGCACGGTGCGCGGCGCGGTCGATGCGCTTGCCGCGGGCGCCGATTTACTCTTGATCTGCCATCGGCTCGACGTCGCGCACGAGGCTGCAACCGCGATCGCCGCCGCGGTCGAACGCGGCGAGCTTTCGCGCGCCCGCCTCGAAGAAGCCGCAGAACGCGTCTTGCGGCTGCGCGAAGAACACGCGCAACCCGCGCCGCCGCTCGAGGTCGATGCGGGCGAACCGCTGGCCGTTGCGCGCCGTGCGGTAACGGTGATCCGCGGCACCCCGCGGCTCGCTGACGGCAAGCCCGTGACGGTCATCTCGTTCGAGGGCACGGTCCGCGACGGCGCCGCCGGCCCGCGCGCACAGACGCCCTCGCTCTCCGCCGCGCTGCGCCTTCGGCGCTGGCAGAGCGACATGATGCGCGTCGCGCTCGAACCCGATCCCGAGGACCTCGAACTCTTGCTTGCACACGTGCCCGCGCTCGGCGAGCGGAACTTCGTCGTCGTCACGCGCGCCGCGCACCGCTATCCGGTTCAAGCTGCGGCGGTGAATGCGCTGCTTGAACGAATTCCGGCGGCGATCGTGATCTCGGCGCGCGAGCCGTACGACATCGGCTGCTTTCCGGCGGCGCGCACGCTCGCGTGCATCTACGGCGACGAGCGCATCTCGTTCGAAGGCTGCGCCGACGTGCTCTCGGGGCGCGCGCACGCGGAGGGCGTGCTGCCGATCGATGGATTCGCGCTTCACTGAGGTCGATGCCGCGGCGCGTGCGGGGCTCGGCTCGCGCTACAGTGCGGCCGTCGTGCGCATCGCGAGCGGCGGCCGCGTGCGCTTCGCGCAGGCGTACGGCGCGCTCACGCGTGCTCCCGATGCAGCGCCCGTTGCCGTCGACACGCGCTTCGATCTTGCCTCGATAACGAAAGTGTTCGTGGCGACGGTCGCGCTCGAAACCGTTCGCTCGGGCGTCCTTGCGCTCGATGCGCCGCTCGTGCCGGTGATCCCCGAATGGCGCGGCGGCGAACACGAGCCGATCGCGCTGCGGATGCTGCTCGCGCACACGGCGGGCCTGCGTTCGGGCGCCGACTATCGTACGCTCTTCGACCGCGACGTCGAAGCGTTTGCGCTCGCCGAGCCGCTCGTCGCCGAACCGGGCGAGCGCGTCGTCTACAGCGATCTGGGGTTCATCGCGCTGGGCGTCGCGCTCGCGCGCAGTCGCGAATGCGGGCTCGCCGCGCTCGTCGCGGCGGAGCTGGGACGGCTCGGTGCGCGCTCGACGGCGTACGTTCCGCGCGGTCGCGCGCGCCGCGCGATCCCCGCAACCGAACGCGACGAGTGGCGCGGCCTCGTGTGGGGGACCGTGCACGATGAAAAAGCCGCCCTGATGAACGGCGTCGCCGGTCACGCCGGACTCTTCGGCTGCGCCGCCGACGTCGAGCAGCTCGCAGAATGGTACCTCGCGCCGGTGCAGGGCCGTCCGACGCCGCTCGATCCGAGCCTCGCTCGCGAAGCGGTGCGCGAAGCGGCGCCCGACGCGATCCTGCGGCGCGGCCTGGGCTGGGCGCTCAAGACGAGCGACGACAATTCGTGCGGCGCCCGCATGTCGCCGGAGACGTTCGGTCACACGGGCTTCACCGGCACCTGCGTCTGGGCCGATCCGCGCCGCGACGCGATCGTTACCATCCTCACGAACGCGGTGCACTTTGGCCGCGGCGATCTGCGCGCGGTGCGGGCGGCGATTTGCGATGCGGCGATGGATGCGCTCGATCGGTGATCGTCGCGGGCGTGCTCTCGGGGACCTCGCTCGACGGCATCGACGTCGCGCTCGTCGACATTCGGCCGCATGCCAACGGCTATCGCCTCGAGACGCTCGCGTTCGCGACGGTTGCGTTTGCGAATGGCTTACGCGAGCGACTCCTCGCCGCGTTTCCACCCGCGCCGCTGGACGCGCTCGCATTCTCGGCGCTGCACGCGGATGTCGGTACGGCGTTCGGCGCGGCGCTCGTCGACGTCGCTGCCGGACGGCGACTCGATCTCGTTGCGTCCCACGGGATCACGCTCGCGCACGACGGTGCGAAGGCGCGCACGCTGCAGATCGGTGATGCGTTTCGCATCCGCGAAGCGGTTGGATGCAGCGTTGCGTACGATTTTCGCAGCGCCGATACGGCGGCCGGCGGTCATGGCGCGCCGCTCGTTCCGCACGTCGATGCGCTGCTGCTCGCCGATGCGAACGAGGATCGCGTTGCGCTCAACCTCGGCGGGATCGCAAACCTCACGGTGCTTCCGGCCGGCGACCATCACGCGGATCTGGTCGCGTTCGACAGCGGGCCGGCGAACCTCCCGATCGATTCGTACGTCCGTCTCCGGACCGGCGGAGCGCAAAGGTTCGATCGCGACGGCTTGCTGGCGCGCGCCGGACGGATCGATGACGCGCTCGTAGCGACGTTCATGCGCGATCCCTACTTTTCCGAGCCGGCACCGAAATCGACCGGCCGCGAGCGGTTCGGCGATCCGTTCGTCGTGCGGCACCGCGCCGCGCTCGACGCGCTGGCCTTCGAAGATGCCGTCGCGACGCTAACCGCGTTCTCGGCGCGGAGCGTCGCCGCGGCGATCGCGACCTACGCACCGGTGCGCGCGCGGGTGATCGCCAGCGGCGGCGGCGCACGCAATCCGGCTTTACTCGCCGGCATTGCGGCTGCGCTGCCGGGTTCGGCCGTCGTGAGCAGTGCGGTCCATGGGATCGATCCCGATGCGAAGGAGGCGCTGGCGTTCGCCGTGCTGGGGTACGAACTCGTCTGCGGCCGCGCGGCCGGCCGGCCGTCCGTGACGGGCGCGCGGGGTGCGCGGTTGTTGGGAGCGCTGGCGCCGGTCGATCTCGAAGGGCTCCTGATGCGTGTGCACGAGGACCTCGCCCGCGCCGGAGCGCCGGCATGATCGCGATCGGCGTCGACGCGGGCGGGACGGGGACGCGCGCGCTGCTCTCCAAGCACGGCGCGCGCCATGCCGAGCTCGCGGGCGGACCGGCGAACGCGAGCGCGATCGGCGCGCTCGCCGCGGCGCGGACCATCGTCGACGTCGTGCGAGCGATTGCCGGACACGAGCGCCCGGCGGCGATCGTCGTCGGCGCGGCCGGAGCCGGACGCCCGCGCGTCGCGGAGACGATCGACCATGCCCTGCGCGATCTCTTTCCACGTGCCCGCATCGCCGTGGGCGACGATGCGCCCATCGCCCTGCGTGCGGCGATCCCGGCCGGGCCGGGGATCGTGCTCGTGGCGGGTACGGGTTCGGTTGCATACGCCGAGCACGCGCATCGGCGCGCGCGGATCGGCGGCGCGGGGTATTTGCTCGGCGATGAAGGTTCGGCGTTCGCGATCGGCCTCGCCGCGATCCGCCTCTACGCGCGCACGCTCGACGGCCGCGCGAACGGCGACGAGACGACCGGCCTCGTCGCGCGCGCGCTCGACGCACCGGATCGCGATGCGCTGCTCGCCGCCGTCTACGACGAACCGCTCGTTCCGGCGCGCGTCGCAGCGCTTGCGCCCAGCATCATCGCGTTCGCCGGAAAAGGCAATCGCGCGTCGACCAAGATCGTGCAAATCGCCGCGCAAGAACTCGCCGATCTCGTGCGCGCCGCCGCGCGCGCGGTGGACCTGACCGATCACAATCCGCGTATCGCGCTTGCCGGCGGCCTGTTCGCGGAGAATTCGCTGCTCTCGTTCTTGCTCGAAACGCGGATCAACGGCGATCTGCCGGGTGCCGAGATCGTGCGCGGCGGCGATCCGCCCGTGACCGGGGCGCTGCGCCTCGCCGAAGAACTCGCCGCGTCGGCCGACGATGCTGCCCGGGTTTTCTAGCCTTCCGGCGACCGAAGCGGTCGATCCGGCGACGCACACGATCGACACGCTCGAACCGGCGATGCTCGCGCTCGTCCTGGTGCAAGCGCACGAACGCGCGGTGACCGCGTCGATCAGTGCAGCGCCCGCACTCGGCGATGCGATCGAGTGCGTCGCAGGCGCATTGCGCGCGGGGCGCAGCGTGTACGCGATCGGCGCCGGGACGAGCGGCCGGCTCGCGGTGCTCGACGCAGCGGAATTACCGCCGACGTTCGGCGTCGCACCGGACACCGTGACCGCGGTGATCGCGGGCGGCAGCGCAGCGCTCACGCGCGCCATCGAAGGGGCGGAAGATGACGCGCACGCCGGCGCAGCCGCGCTTACCGATGCGCGTGCCGGTGATGTTGCGATCGGCATCTCGGCGAGCGGCGGCGCGCCGTTCGTCGTCGCCGCGTTGCGCACCGCGCGCGACGCCGGCGCAACGACGATCGCGATCGTGAACGCGCCCGGGGCCACGCTGCTCGCGCACGCGGACGTGTCGATTCTGCTGGAAACCTCGGCCGAGCCGATCGCCGGTTCGACGCGCCTCGTCGCGGGCACCGCGCAGAAGATCGCGCTCAACACGATCTCGACCGGCGCGATGATCCGCCTCGGGAAGACCTATCGAAATCGGATGGTCGACCTCGTGGTGACGAATGCAAAGTTGCGCGCGCGTGCTGAACGTCTTGTCGCCGAGCTCGGCAACGCCCCGATCGAGATCGCCGCATCCGTCCTTGATGCAGCGGACGGCGAAGTCAAGACCGCGATCGTGATGGCGCGGCGGGGACTCGAACCGGACGAAGCGCGCGAGGCCCTCGCCGGTGCGAACGGCCGCCTCGCAGTCGTCCTCGACGCACCGGGTACCAACCCCGCCGAATCGATTAGCCGCCGAACGTAAACCGCACGTCGCCGGCTGATGAATACCCGCGCGAGTGCAGGAACGCTTGCAGCGCGGGATCGGCCGGGGCGGCGATGTCGATGCGGCGGACGTCGAGCGCGTCGAGGCGGACGTGGAGGTCGTCGAGCAGCGTCGTGGCGATGCCGCGGCGGCGGCCGTCGGGGAGCACGTAGAGGTCGTCGAGCGTCGCGATCAAGCCACCGGCAGCCGTTCCAATGCCGTACCCCACCGAAACGCAGCCGACGCAGGTGCTGCCCGCGTACGCGAGCCAAACGAAGCCGTAGTCTTCGCGCTCGACGAAGAGGGTCAGTGCATCGCCGAGCGCCGCTTCGTCGGAGCGAAAGCGGCGCATGAGCGAAAAAGCATCGTAGCGTTCCGGCCCCGCCATCGCGCGGCACTCGATTTCCAAAGGAGTCACGCCATGTTCTTCGCTTCGCTTCGCGCCGTGCTTCTAACCGGTGCTGCCGTGCTGGCGACCGCCGCGGCCGCGGGCGCCGACGACGGCGACGCGCTGCCCGCCGGCGGGAAGTTTCACGAATGTCACGGCTACGTGCGCCACGTCTCGGATGCGAATATCCGCGCGCATTGCATCGACGGCGTGCCGGCGGATCTCTCGTTCCTGTACATCCCGAAATACGCGTCGTACAAGGACGGGAAGAGCGTTCAAGTGCGGCTCTTACAACCAGACACGCCCGTGCACATCATCTTCACGCAGTCGCTTGGCGTGCGTAAAGCGTACAAGATCTACGTTGCCGATCCGCAAGGGCATGGGGAGTACGGCTTCAAGAGTTAGCCGAACGATCGAGAGAGAAGGGCGCCGTGATGCACATCGCGGCGCTCGTGTTTGCCTTCGTATCGTTCGTCGTCGTGCCGCTCGACGATCGGCCCGTCACCCGGCAACTCCCGCAGATGCTCGGCCGGATCGCGGGCGTGGACGTCGCGTTGCCGCCGCGGGCGCTCACCGGGAACTATCTGACCCCCGGCGATCCGGACGGCATCCTGCGTTGGCTCGCGAGCCCGGCCGCGCCGCACGACCCGAGCGCGTACATCGTTTCGAACGACATGATCGCGTACGGTGGTTTGATCGCCTCGCGGATTCCGGGCACGCCCGCGTTTCTGGCGATCTCGCGGCTACGTGATCTCGCGTCGCTGCGTCGCGCGCATCCGGCAGCGTCGTTTGCAACCTTCGGAACGGTGATGCGACTCGCGCCGACCGGCGTTCCGGATACCGGAGCGGCCGCATCGTTCTTTGCCGCCGGACCGATTTGGCCGGCGATCCAGCAGTACGCGAATTTGCCGGACCCGCCGCAGACGGAGGAGGATCGCATGCTGGCCGCAACGCTGCAAGCGCAAGCCGGTCCGGCGCTCGACGCGTATCTGGCGACGCGCGCTCGCGATCTCGACGTGGATCTCTTCGAACTCCAGCTCACCGCTGAAGGCGCGTTCGACCGGGTGATCCTCGGCCAAGACGACGCGGGTCCGGTTGGGCTGCATCTGCGCGACCTCGCCGCGTTACGCGCCTACGCGGCCGAGTGGAATCGCGACGGACGCGCGGCGATCGAGCCCGGCGCCGACGAGCTCGGGATGGTGCTCACCGGCGCCGCGCTCGCGCGTCAAGCCGCTTACGTCCCGCACGTCCGCGTCGTCTATTCGCGCGCGGACGGTGCGACGGTCAGCGACCCGTTGGAATTTGCACCGATCGGCACCACGATCGCCGACCTCATCCGCGCTTGCGGCGGCGTCTCCGACGATCGCGGCGAGCTGACGCTCTACGTTCGCGTGCCGGCTACGACGGCGGCGGACGAGGCGGCGTTCGAGCAGCAGATCGTAGCCGCCGTGCACGGCGGCGCGCTCGCCGCGGTCGCCGATTTGAGTTTTCTCGACTCCGACGATATGGACGAGCAAGAACGCTTACCGCAAGCGCTCATCGCCGCCGGCGTCGCGGGGCACCTCGCGGCTTACGCGTCGTGGAACACGACGGCGAATACCGTCGGCACGGCCCTCCCCGAGGCGATCGCCGTCGCGGCTGGCAAACGGATGGGCACCTACGATCCGCGCGCACACGCAGAGTTCATGCTCGACCGCTACGCCGATGACTATGCGTTTCACGACTTCACGCGGCCTGCGCTCAACGCGTGGCTTTCCGCCCACGGAACGCCCGATCACACCTACCTCGAGCCGCCGCTTTCGACCGAAACGGCGGATCGCAATCGCGCCGACCTCTGGCCGCGCACGCTCGAGCTCTTGAACGCGATCTATCCGGAATGCCGCGACCGCGGCTTGACGATCACGCTCCCGTGGGACCGCACCTTCGAAACCGAACTCGACGTACGCCTGGCGTGCGTGACGTCGTAAAAAACGGTCTCGCGTCGCGCGCTTGCTTTAGCGGTCGCCGTGCTCGGTCGGTTTGCGGCCGTCGTCCATGTTGATGTTTCCCTGCGACGTCTCGCTACGGATCGGTGACGGCGGGGTTTGGTTCGAGGCCGACCTGATCGGCCCACGGGACTTTGTCGAGGCCTTGGACGTCGCTGAAGGTGATCGTCACGTTCTTGAGCGTGATGTCGTCGGGATAGCCGACGTCCGTTTCGGCGGTCTCCGTTTTGATGTACGGGGCGCCGCCGATCTGCGTGTAGGTGACGATCCAGCTCGTATCGTGAAGCGGGCCTTGATTGAAGTTCTCGGAGATGCGCGCGCGCAGTACGACGTTGCCGTCGGTATTCACCCACAGGTCGCGCACGATGTATTGATGCGGGTCCTTGAGCGGCTTCAAGGTCAGGTGGGCGACCTGCATCCCGTCCTCGGTCGCGATCCCGGCCAAGCGGACATCGTAGTCGGGCTTCGCGCCGGTTACCGTGCGGCCGATTTCGGGCAGCGCCGACGAGTTGGCGGCGCCGGCCGCATCGCTCTGGGCGCGGATCTCGCGGTCGGAGTGCGAGATGCGGTAGTCTTGGTTGATCCCGAGCGCAAGCGTCCCGACCGGATCGTCGGTGCGGTCGTGCGTCACCTTGACGCCGCCTTGGCCGTTCAGACTTCCCACGCCGATGTCGAAGCCGTGCGGGGTCTTCGGATTGGCCTCTTCCTCGGCGCTGAACGCGCGCGCATACACGAGGTCGCGGCGCATGTCCTCGAACGTCTGGTAGTGGAGCTCGACGATCTTGCCGTCGCGCTGATAGCTGATGCCGACCGTGTAGGTCGCAAAGCGCGGATAATATGCGTCGCCCCAGGCGTTACGCACGCCCGTCCACAGTTTCGTCCCGGCGACTTGATCGGGCGTCGGCGGCGGAGCGGCGGTGGGCGCAGCTTTTGGTCCCGCGGCGAGGAGCGCGATCGCGAGCAGCGTGGCGAGCGCGCGCGTCACGGGTCGGTAATCCATGCGCCGGGATGGATCCCGACTTGCATCGACCACGGCAGATGCGCGAGTTCGTTCACGTCGGTGAAGGCGATCGTCACGTCGCGCAGCGTGCCTTGCCCGCGATAGGTCACGGGCGCTTGCGCGGTTTCCGTGTCGAGATACGGTGCGCCGTCGACGATGCGATAGTCGACGCGCCACGAGACCCCCGAGAGCGGACTGCCGTTAAAATTGCTGGCGAGCAGAAGCGAGCGAACCACGTACGTCTTTGCATCTACCCACATCTCGCGCAGCTTCAAGCGTTTGGGGTCGTGCAGCGGCGTCAGACCGAGATGGTCGACGACTGCGCCGTCGGGTGCCGTCTCGGTGCCGATCAGACGAACGTCGTAGTCGCGCACCTTGGTCAACGTATGCCCGATGACCGGGAGTTCGCTTGCGTTGGCGACGTCTTCCGCGTCGTTGAGGGCTTTGATCGGGCTGCTCGCGGGGGAAATGCCGTAATCTTGATTGATTCCTAGCGCCAGCGGTCCGATCGGATCCTCGGGATGATCCGGATTGATCACGATCGGACCGATTGAGAGGTTGATCCCGTGCGGCGTTTTCGGATTGGCTTCTTCCTCGGGGCTGAAGACGCGCGCGAACACGAGGTTGCGCCGCATGTCTTCGTATGTCGCGTAGTGGCGCGTGATCCAGCGCGAGCCTTTTTGATAGCGCACGCCGACCGTATAGGTGGTATAGCGCGGATAGTTGGAGCCGTTCCAGGCGCGCCGGGCCGCTTCGAAGATACGTTCGCCTTCCGGATCGGCCGTGGCCGGCGACACGGATGCGGCGGGGGTGGGCGAGACATCCTGTGCCCGAACGGTCCCTCCGGCGAGGAACGGCGTCAGGGCGAGGATGGCGGCGACGACGCCTGCGGCGCGGCGGGTTGGCACAGCTCGATCAACACCCCGGCGGTGGACTTTGGGTGCAGGAACGCGATCGTATTCCCATGCGCACCCCGGCGCGGCGTCTCATCGATCAATCGTATCCCGGCATCCTTAAGCTTTGCTAGTTCCGCCGCGATGTCGTTGACCCGGTAGGCCGTGTGATGCAATTTCGAGTCGGCGTCGCCCCGAAAGCGGGCGACCGGTGAGTCCTCCGAGAGCGGCCGCAGGAGTTCGATCACGGCATCGCCCGTTCGCAGGCCGATCGCCTCGATCCCCTGGTCCGCGATGATCTCGCGGTAGACCAGGCTGAACCCGAGCGTTTGCGTGTAGAGCGCGATCGCGGCTTCGGCGTCTTTCACGACGATGGCGACGTGATCGATCGGTGCGTCGATCATGCGATCCGCTCGCGCGCGACGTACTGCCCGAACACGCTGCGCAGCACGGTACAGATTTCGCCGACGGTCGCGCCGGCGTCGACGGCTTCGACGAAACGCGGGACGAGGTTCGACGTCCCTTCGGCGGCTGCGCGCACGTCGGCGAGCCGCGCGTCGAGCCGGGCCGCATCGCGCGCGGCGCGAAAGGCGACGAGTCGCGCAACTTGCTCGCGTTCGATCGCGGCATCGATGCGCTGAATGGGAATTTGCGCCTCCGGCGCCGCGCTGGTGAAACGGTTGACGCCGACCACCACCGACTCGCCGCGTTCGATCGCTTGCTGCGCGCGGTAGGCCGACTCGCCGATCTGATCTTGCATCCAGCCGGATTCGATCGCGGCGACGGCCCCGCCCATTGCGTCGATCTCAGCGATGATCGAGCGCGCGCGCGCGATGAGCTCGTCGGTCAGCGTCTCGACGTAGTACGATCCGGCCAGCGGGTCGACGACGTCGGTCACGCCGCTCTCGTACGCGATGACCTGCTGCGTGCGCAGCGCGACGCGCGCCGCACCCTCGGTCGGCAAGCCGAGCGCCTCGTCGGCGCCGTTCGTGTGGAGCGACTGCGTTCCGCCGAGGACCGCGGCGAGCGCCTGCAACGTCACGCGCACGACGTTGTTCTCCGGCTCCTGTGCCGTCAGCGTCGAGCCGCCGGTTTGGGTGTGGAAACGCAGCATTTGCGAGCGCTTGTCGTGCGAGCCGAAGTCGTCGCGCACGATCTCGGCCCACAGCGTGCGCGCCGCCCGGAATTTGGCCACTTCTTCGAAGAAATCGTTGTGCGCGTTCCAGAAAAACGAGATGCGCGGCGCGACGTCATCGACCGGGAGGCCGGCCCGCGCCGCTGCGCGCAGATACGCTTTCGCGTTGGCAAGCGTGAACGCGATCTCTTGCAACGCCGTGGAACCGGCTTCGCGGATGTGGTAGCCGGAGATCGAGATCGTGTTCCACTGCGGCACGGCTTCCGCGCAATAGGCCATCACATCGGTGACGAGCCGCATCGACGGCGTCGGCGGGAAGATGTAGGTGCCGCGTGCGACGTATTCTTTGAGCACGTCGTTCTGGATCGTGCCGCCGAGTTTCTCGAACGCGATGCCCCGGCGGCGCGCGACGGCGAGCACGAGTGCGAGCAAGATCGATGCGGGCGCGTTGATCGTCATCGAGACGGTCACCGCGTCGAGCGGGATCTCATCGAAGAGCGTTTCGACGTCGGCAATCGAGTCGATCGCGACGCCGACTTTGCCAACCTCGCCGCGCGATTGCGGCGCATCGGAGTCGTACCCGAGTTGGGTCGGCAGGTCGAAGGCCACGGAAAGTCCGGTCGTGCCCTGCGCGAGCAGGTAGCGGTAGCGCGCGTTCGATTCCGCCGCCGTCGCAAAGCCGGCATACTGACGCATCGTCCAATGCCGCCCGCGATACATATCCGGCCGGATGCCGCGCGTGAACGGAAAGGCGCCCGGCGCGCTGCGCGTTCCCGCGTACGAATCGTATTCCGGCTGGAGCGGGATGCCGCTCGCATTCAAATCCCGTGCCACGAATAGAGTCTTGGTCCGAGTGTCATCCTGAGCCTGTCGTGGCGTAGCGCGCCACCTGGCTGCCAGGCCCATCCTTCCCTTCGCTACGCTCAGGAAAAGCTCTCGGCTCAGGATGACACGGATCGTGGTTTCCGTAGGCCGAGCACGTAGATAAGCACGAGGATTGCCTGGAACGGCATCGGCCCGAGCGTCTTCCAGCTGGCCGGCACTTGGCCGAGGCAGATCGTGACCAGCGGCAGGACGATCGCACAGGTTTGATCGAGCGCGCACAGCCAGAGCAGCGGGCGGAAGCGGACGGGATCGCGCAGCGCGAGCAGATAGACGAATGCGAGCACGAGGTATTCGCCGCCGGCGATCGTCGCGATCGCCGGATCGTGGAGCGGCACATCGAGCAACGCTTGGAAGAGCGATTGGCCGAAAAAACAGAGAAGCGCCGTGCCGAGGTCGATCGCGACGCCGATCCCCAGCGCGATCTGCAGCAACCGCTTCATCGTGAGCAGGTCGAGACCGGCATGCTGGTGGTCATGCGAAGGTCAGTAGCGGCGTGCGCGCTTCGACGTTCGCGCCCGGCACGACGTGAACCGTCGCGATCGTTCCGGCCTTGTGGGCGCGGATTTCGTTCATCATCTTCATCGCCTCGATCACCGCCACGACGTCGCCTTCAGCGACGTTTGCGCCGGCGGTGACCGGTATTTCCACCACGACGCCGTTCATCGGGGCGACGACCTCGTTGCCCTGCGGTGCCTGCGCTTTGCGCGCGCTGCCGCGAACGGCTTTCGGTGCGACAGCCGCCGGCGCGCCGCGCAGTGCCGGCGGCAGATCGACGAACCGCACGCGCATCAACTTGCCGTTGACCTCGACGCGCATCGTGTCGCCGGCGGGAGCCGCGAGCGTCGCTCCCGGGCCAACGGATTCGCCGGGGTCCGGCGTCGCGCCCGACGCGGCGGCACCGAGCGAGGCCGCAAACGGTTCGAGCGTCGCGGTGCCGTACGATGCATCGCCGACGGGGCCGAAATCGCACAGGGCGCGCAAGAGCGGCAGCGTCGTCGGCACGCCGGTGATGACGTACTCGTCGATCGCGCGCGTTAGCCGCTGCAGCGCCTCGGTTCGATCGCGCCCCCACACGATCAGCTTCGCGATCATCGAGTCGTAATCGGGCGCGATGGCGTAGCCGGGATACGCGGCCGAATCGACACGCACGCCGAAGCCGCCCGGCTCGCGATAGCGCGCGATCGTTCCGGGCGCGGGCCGGAAATTGTCGGCCGGGTCCTCGGCGTTCACGCGCACTTCGATCGCGTGTCCGCGGAAGTCGACCTCGGCTTGGCCGAAGGCGAGCGGCGCTCCGGCAGCGACGAGAATCTGTTCGCGAATCAGATCGATCCCCGAGATCATCTCGGAGACGGTGTGCTCCACCTGAATGCGTGTGTTCATCTCCAAGAAGAAGAACTCGTCGCCCGCGACCAGACATTCGATCGTTCCGACCGAATCGTAGCCGATCGCACGCGCCGCCGTGACGCCCGCCTCGCGCAATCCCGCGCGAACGGCGGCCGGAATTTTCGCGGGCGCTTCTTCCCAAAGTTTCTGATGACGGCGCTGCAGCGAACAATCGCGCTCGCCGATGTGCAGCACCGTCCCGTGCTTGTCGGCGAGGATCTGCAGCTCGACGTGCTTGGGATTCTCAAGATAACGCTCGGCGTAGATCGTCCCATTCTTGAAGTACGCCGTCGCTTCGCGCTGCGCGGTCGAGAACGCACCGGCAACCTCATCGAGCGTCCGTGCGACCTTGAGTCCCTTGCCGCCGCCGCCGCCCGAGGCCTTGAGTGCGAGCGGCAAGCCGTACCGCTGCGCCGCCGCGCGTGCACCGTCCGCGTCGGCGATCGCTTCGGTACCGCCCGGAACGACCGGCACGCCGGCCGCGATCATCGCTTGACGCGCCCGAACTTTGTCGCCCATCGCGTCGATGGCGTCGGGGTGCGGGCCGATCCAGGTGAGCCCGGCGGCGATGACCGCGCGCGCGAACGGCGCGTTCTCGGCGAAGAACCCGTAGCCGGGATGGATCGCGTCCGCGCCGCTGCGCGCCGCGACGTCGAGCAGTTTCGCGGCGTCGAGATAGGATTGTGACGGCGTCGCGGGCCCGAGGTGATAGGCTTCATCCGCCATCGTCACGTGCAGCGCATCGCGGTCGGGATCGGAATAGACGGCGACCGTCGCGCAGCCAAGTTCTTTCGCGCTGCGAATGATCCGCACCGCGATCTCGCCGCGATTGGCGATCAGAATCTTCTTGAACGGCGGCGTCATTGCGCGCGTCCCGCCTGTGCCCAGCGCGAACGCAGACGCGGGGACGCCGCTTGCGCGGCGTCAGCGCCGATGCGGCCGGCCAGCTGCCAGCGCGAGAGCGGCGGCGGCGGTGCTTCGCGCCGCGCGAGCAGCGCGACCGCCGCGGCAATCACGGCAGCAAGCTCGTCGTCGTTCACGTGAGTTGCTCCGGTGCGGTCACGGTACGGATCGTGCCGGTGCCCGCCGTGTCCTTTGCTTCGACCGTGCGCACGAGCCGATCGTAGGCCGCCCAGGCGAACGGCAGTTGGGCACGCAGACCGTAGCCGTACGCGACGAAGGTGTCCACGTGCGTGCCGCCCTCGACGAGAAAGAGCCGATGCAAATGCCCGCGCCGGTTGGCCGAGATCGCGCGCTGGTACGCGAGCGCGTTGTGGTGCGGCACGATGAACGGGTCGCGCGTCCCGGCGATCGAGATCAGCGGCTTCGCGATCGCGCCACTGTGCGCGAAGGCGGCAATCGCGCGGCGCGCGTCGGCCGATGGCTGATACGTCGCGCGGGCGTGGGGCCGCGCGAGGCCCGTGCCGGCGCAGCTGCCCGGCAAGCGTTTGGGATCGTGTGCATCGGGCGTGCACGGACCCGCGAGCGACGCCGTGCGGCGATCGATCAGCCGCGCGTATGCAAACACGGTGAGGTCTGCGTAGTACGGCGCGACGTTCGAATAGTAGTCGGCGTACAGCGACGGATGGGCGGGATCGTTTTGCACGACGTCCGGCGGAAAGCCGAAGGCTTCGAGTTCGCTTGCGATGCGCCGATCCGTGAAACCGCTCGCGACATACGCGGGCATCGCGTTCAAGAAGGCGGGCAGATAGTCGAGCAGGGTCGTGGTCGGCGACCAGTAGACGCCGGACCAGTCGATGCCACCGTCGACATCGTCCGGATGGCGTTCGAGCAGCGTTCGGACTTGCGCGCCGCCGTTGGAAAGTCCGACCGCGTAGACGTGCGCCGGCGCGCGATATTCGGAGGTGACGAGCGCGCGCATCGTGACCGCAAGCGCGTGGAAGTCGTCGTTCCACTCGGCGATCCCGATGCGTCCCGGATCGAACATCCCGAAGCGGATCGCCATGCCCTTCGTTTCCAGTCCGGCTGCGTCGAACGGAATCGGATAGGCGAATTCCGGTTGTTTGATCCCTGCGACCGGCTCGACGATCGCATTATAGGGAATACGTTTGTTGCTCGAGGCGAACGCGGCGCCGCGCGCCAAGACGAAATCGCTCCAGATCGCGTCGTTCGCGAACTCGCTGCGCGTCGCCGGCGTGCCCGCGACGACCAGCGTTCCGTTCCAGTTCGCCGGCACGCGCAACACGTAGCGTCCGCCGCCGGGAAGGATGCCCGTCCACTGGTCGCCTGGGATCGGCGCTTTCGCGGGCGAGACGGTGCCGGGCGCGAGGAGTGCCTTCGCGTCACCGGCCGGATCGAACCCGGGCGCCGCGGCGGGAACCGGCGTGAAGCCGAAGCGCAAGTCCGCAACCGCGTTGCGGGTATTCTCCGTGCGTGGTCCAAGCGGATCGGGCGATTGTGCGAACGCAGGCATGCTCGCGGCGGCGAGTGCGGCGGCCGTCGCGCCCGCGAAGGTCGCGCGACGCATCAGGGGGCGGTCTCGTCGGCATGAAGTCCGAGCGCGTGATACCCGGAATCGACGAAATGGACGTCGGCCGTCACCGCGCGCGAGAGGTCGGAGGCGAGATAGACGGCGGTGTTGCCGACGTCGTCGATCGTCACGTTGCGACGTAGCGGCGCATTCTTGGCCACCGAGCCGAGAATTTTCTTGAAGCCGGCAACTTGGCGGGAGCTCGCGGTTGAGATCGGACCCGCGGAGATCGCGTTTACGCGAATGGCACGTTCGCCCAGATCGTATGCCAAGTAGCGCACGATCGATTCCAGCGCGGCCTTTGCGATCCCGGCCAGGTTGTAATTGGGCACGATCGACGTTGCGCCGTAGTACGTAAGGGCCATGACACTTGCGCCGTCACGCAGGTTTTCTCGCAGGCCGCGGACGAGCGCGATGAGCGAATACGACGAAATATCGAGCGAGAGCGCGAAGCCGGCGCGCGAGGTGTCGTAGACCTTGCCTGAAAGATCTTCTTTATTGACGAAGGCGATCGAATGGACAAATCCGTCCAGCGGACCGACTTGTGCAGCAAGTGCAGCGATCGCTTCATCGGAGCCGACATCGCACGGGAAACTCGGCGCCCCGCCAAGTTCCGCCGCCAGTTTCTCGACTTCGTCGCGGACGCGCTCGCCCTGATAGATGAAGATTAGCGAAGCACCGTGGGCGTGCAGTGCACGGGCGATCCCGGTAGCAATCGACCAGCGGTTGGCGACGCCGGTCACCAAAATCGTTTTTCCAGACAGCAGACTCACGAAGAAAGGGGGTACTCGTCCGGTCTAGGCCTCCCTCCCTCATGCACGCGCGCGGCTCGGCGGCTCAAGGATTTCCCGGCCCTCCCCGCGATGCCAAACGGTCATGAAGCAGAGCATGAGTCGCGGCCGATTTGCCGCCTCGTCGGCCGCCGCATTTGCGAGCATCGCGATCGTGCGCGCGCCGGCGCGGGCCGCCCAATTCTCGTTCAAGTACGGGAACGATCAGACGATCAGTTCGCCGGTGACCACGCGTGCCAAAGAGATGTGGGCCCAGGTCGAAAAGGAGACCGGCGGCCGGCTTCACGTCGACACGTTTCAAGATTCGACGCTCGGCGGCGACACGCAGATGATCTCGCAAGTGCGCACCGGCGCGCTGCAGTTCCTCACCGAGGCGGGCTCGATTCTCGGCAGCGTCTCGCCGATCGCGCAGATGGATAGCCTCGCCTTCGCCTTCAAAGATACGAAGACGGCGTTCGCCGCCTGCGACGGCGACTTCGGCGATTTCATCCGCAAAGAAGTCGGCAAGGTCGGCGTCTACGTGCTCTCCCACCCGTGGGACAACGGCTTCCGTGAGATCACCGCCAACAAGCCGATCCACACCGCCGCCGATCTCGAAGGGCTGAAGATGCGCGTCCCGGCGAGCCCGATCTCGCTGGATCTCTTTCGCTCCCTTGGTGCAGCACCGGTCCCGATGAACGTCAACGAACTCTACACGGGCTTGCAGACGCACATCGTCGAGGGCCAAGAGAACGCGCTCATCAACATCAATCAGTCGAAGATCTACGAAGTCCAGAAGACGCTCAATTTCTCGAATCATTCCTGGGATTGCTGGTGGTGGCTCGTCAACATCGATGCGTGGAACTCGTTACCGAAGGACATTCAGGACACGGTGCAGCGCAATGTCACGAAGTATGCGTACTTGCAGCGCCGCGATTTCGCTGCGCTGACCGCCGCGCTGACCGATAAACTCCATCGCTTCGGCATGCAGATCAATCAATGCGACACGGCGACGTTCAAAGCGAAGCTCGGCGACTATTACAAAAAGTGGCACGCGACGTTCGGCGACACGGGTTGGAGTCTGCTGGAAAAGTACACGGGAAAACTCGGCTAACGAACTCCCGAGCCGCCACCATGTCATGCTGAGCCTGTCGAAGCATGGGCATGAGATAACCGTGAGTGGCGTGCCCATCCTTCGACAGGCTCAGGATCACAGGGTGGCGGCGCACGATTGTCGGGTGGCGGCCGCACGATGCGATCGTGGTGGCGGGCTAGAGCGGGATGTTGCCGTGTTTGCGTTTCGGGCGTTCGACGCGCTTGGAGGCGAGCATGTCGAGGGCGCGGGAGACGGAACGGCGCGTTTCGTTTGCGTTGATGACGTCGTCCACGTAGCCGCGCTGCGCGGCGATGTACGGGTTCGCGAAATGCTCGGTGTAGTCGGCGACGAGTTCCGCGGCCCGCGCCGCGGGATCGGCGGCTTCGGCGATTTCGCGGCGGTTGAGGATCGCGACGGCGCCCTGCGAGCCCATTACCGCGATCTCGGCGGTCGGCCAGGCGAGGTTGATGTCGGCGCGGATGTGCTTGGAGGCCATGACGTCGTAGGCACCGCCGTACGCCTTGCGCGTGATGACGGTGATCTTCGGAACGGTCGCCTCGGCGAACGCGTACAGAAGCTTGGCGCCGTGCTTGATGATGCCGCCGAATTCTTGCGCCGTGCCGGGTAAGAAACCGGGAACGTCGACGAAGGTCAAGAGCGGGATGTTGAACGCGTCGCAAAAGCGTACGAAGCGCGCCGCCTTGATCGAGGAATCGATGTCGAGCACGCCGGCCATCACCTTGGGCTGATTAGCGACGATGCCGATGCTGCGGCCGCCGACGCGGCCGAAGCCGATCACGATGTTCGGCGCGTAGAGCGGTGCGATTTCGAAGAAGTCGCCGTCGTCGAGCACCGGCACGATCGCATCGAGGATATCGTAGGGCTTGTTCGATGAGTCCGGGACGACGCCGTCGAGTTCGGGCGCAAGGCGCAACGGGTCGTCGCCGCTCGGGACGAGCGGTGGATCGTCGAGGTTGTTCGA
>Ga0116231_10007887_pt1 | contig 19099 bp, 8 predicted proteins | sample S1TSphgellanicum_2_FD_89695 | JGI IMG/M metagenome (GOLD analysis project Ga0116231, IMG submission 89695) | Host-associated microbial communities from peat moss isolated from Minnesota, USA - S1T2_Fd - Sphagnum magellanicum MG | ecosystem: Host-associated > Plants > Peat moss > Unclassified...
TGGTGTGGGGGGTGGTTGGGGGGGGGGGGGGGGGGGGGGGGGGGGGGGGGGGGGGGGGGGGGGAGGAGGAGAGAGTGTCTAAAAGATTTGATTTCACTCTCAATTTCTAGGCTCATGAGGTTTTTTAACACTTACTACATTAGCCTAGTAGCTTAGAGTCAGTTTCCACATTGACAAAACAAATATTTATTTATTTTTTAAAAATGAATTCATTTTTTAAAATTTGATTTTTTGAATTTTTTTTTTTCCCCATCATCTACTATAATGTTGTGATATGAGTAGTGAAATTATTTAGAGTTTAGCCTATGATAATTATGATGATTTTCAACATGTCAACTTCATATTCTCATAAAATTTCATTTCACTATTTTGAGGATTATTTAATGATGAAATTCATCTTACGATAAGGTATGTCATGAATAGTTTTGGAAATAAAAGTTTCATGCAATCAATGAGAAGGCTGAGCATGCACTCACGAGGGGTTCAATTTTTCCCCTTTTGAAGGGGGAGGGGCGGGTAGACGGAGGAAGGGATCTTTCCCCTTTTTCTCAATGTGTTCCCATCATGTTCTCATAAGGTTATTATTAAGTTCCCAAAGAATTCCTCAAATTCCCAAGTTGTTCCCCAAAATGTTCCCAATTACACCTTTGTTTGATCTCTTATGGTTTGCCCAAAGTTCAACTCCCATGTATATAAACTGAAAAGGTGGGGGATCCCAAAAAAAAGGAAATAAAAAAAAAAAAGAAAGAAAAGTGTGAGGACACCCATGAACTAATTAATATGAATTAACATAAAATGTTTTAATGTTTGTGTTGATTTTTTTGTTTTGTTTTTGGAATCTATCTAGTACCTAAGGGCTCCAAATAGGTACCTACTATGAACAATATAGGCTATGATAAAGTCTCGAAGATGGGTAATTTTATTTTTTTTCAAAAAGAAGTTTATCTTATTTTATTTTATTTCTTTTCTAATTTTTTGTGGGTGTGGGGCCTAGGGTATGTTTGTTGTTGCCTCTAAATATTTTTCAAATATTTTTTTCTCTTTTTATTAAATTTTTTATTTTGGTGATTGTATAACTTGTAACTTGTTGTTTAGTTGACAAAATTTTGTTATGTTTGGTTGATTTTTGTTTTGTTTTGTTTTGTTTTGTTTTGGGAGTGTGTCAAAATAGGAACATATTTAACAAAATATATTCTACAATCTCTTTTGTGTGTGTGTGTGTGTGTGTGTGTGGGAGTGGTGTTTTGGATTGTGAAGAAAGAAGGAATTTTTTGGGTTTGGAGGAGGAGATGGGTTGAGGGGTTTTTTTTGTTTCTTCCCTTCTTCCTCTTTCCCTCTCCCTCTTGTCTCCTTTCAATGAACTCCTTTCTTCCTTTCCTTAAGTGATGAAGAAGAAGAGTTGGAATTCTGTTTTTGTTTTTTGTTTTTTTTTAAAAAGCTGAAGAAGAGCCCATTTTTGTAAGCTCCCAGATTTGCACTCTTGACACTTCATGAGGAGTCGTTAAACAGACAGAATGGGTTTTTCCCCTCATTGAAAAGTGAAGAAAAGTTCCAAATTTTGGCTGAAGAGAAACTCCAGTTTGAGCTCAAATCTGTAAGCTCCCCAGATTTGCACTCATGTTGTTGCTTGCCAAAGAGTGAAGACATGAGAGTGAGAGAGAGAGGGAGGGGAAAAAAAGAAACTAGTTGTAACTCAATGGGCGAGGTAGAGACTAGAGACACGTATCACAGGGGACAAGAATCAGCAGGGCTTTGATTAGGGTTTTTTGGAAGAAAAGATTTTGAGAGAGTTTTGAGGATTGGCGTGGTGAGACAGATTTCTGATGGGTTGGGGATTTTGAGGGAGCTGGGTTGTTGTTGTTGATGGTGATGATGAGGATTTGAGGATTGGGGCGGGGCGTGAGACAAAGGGAGGGTTTGGGTGGGAGCAAAAAAGGATGGGTGTAATGGATGTGTTTTGTAGGCCAGTGGTAGGGGGAGTATGGGAAACCAAGCTGGCCAGTGGATTTGGAGCTTTTACACCATGTCTGGTGGACGCTGTGATCATCACAGTCTCCAACCTTGCTCTTCTCTCTTTGGTGGTGTATCGGATTCGAGCTCTTTTGTACTCTTCTTCTTCTGGCAACAGGATTAAAGTCAGCCGACGCTGGGGTCATTACTTTGCAATTCTGTTGGCATTTGTGCTTGCAGTGGAGCCCATTGTGCAAATCACCCTCAGCTTGTCTGTGGTCAATCTCGATGGAGAGACCACTTTGCCTCCTTTTGAGGTCAGATATTTTTTCCCCTTCATTTTTTTCCTCATTGTCATAGATGTCATGGCTGAGATGCTGCTGCTGCTGATGGTGATGATGTGATGAGTGTCAGCAACAATTGTATGTGTGCATTTCTGTGAACTGCTTGCATCACCCTTTCTCCTGAGAGATTGAATTGTTATGCTCATCATTAGAGGATTTTTGTATTGCTCTGTCAGGATCATGCATTGGATCACCACTTGTAATCAAGGGTTTTGGTCATCTTGCAGATCATGAGCCAAGCCCTCACCAGTGTCACATGGTTTGCAATGACAGCCATGCTTTTAGTGGAAATCAAAACCTATACAAAGGACTTGATCTGGTATGTGCGCTTTGCTCTCATGTATGGATTGGTGGGACAGAGCACCATGTTCAGCTTTGTCATCGGTCTGAGAGATTATTATGATCCCATTGTGCTGTACATGGTGATCAGTTACTACACCTGCCAAGCTCTGCTCAGTGTTTTCTACCTTTTCTACTTCCCAGCTCTGGAGCAGACAGACTACACACCTGTTACAATTGAGGATGTTACATTGGAATCTGTGGAATATGAGCCTCTTCCTGGAGGTGGCAACATCTGCCCTGAGCTTCGGGTGAATATCATTTCATGGCTCTTGTTCAATTGGATAAACCCCCTGATGCAACTCGGTTACAGAAGACCCATTGGAGACAAGGATGTTTGGCAGCTCGACCATTGGGATAAGACAGAACAACTGTATTCAACATTCCAAAGGTATTGGGAGGAGGAACGGGGGCGACCAAATCCATGGCTCTTGAGATCTCTGAATAGTTCACTGGGTGCACGATTTTGGCTTGGTGGTTTGTTCAAGATTGGGAATGATCTTTCACAGTTTGTTGGACCTGTATTCTTGACACTGCTCTTACAGTCGATGCAGGATCGTGAGCCAGTTCAGAAGGGCTACCTGTATGCTGCTGCTATCTTTGTTGGGATTCTATTCGGGGTCATCTGTGAAGGTCAATACTTCCAGAATGTGATGAGGGTTGGATTCCGAATCCGCTCCACACTGGTGGCAGCAGTTTTCAGGAAGTCGTTGCGTCTAACCCCTGGTGGCCGTCGTGGGTTCACAACTGGGAAAATCACCAACCTCATGACCACGGATGTTGAAGCCTTGCAACAGATCTGCCAGCAGCTCCATGGGCTTTGGTCTGCACCTCTCAGAATTGTGATTGCAATTGTCCTGCTATATCAGCAGCTTGGTATGGCCTCGCTCATTGGCTCATCAGTTCTTATTCTCATGTTCCCAGCCCAGACATGGATCATAAGTAACATGCGATTTCTCTCAAAGGAAGGACTGCAACGAACTGATAGGCGAATTGGTCTCATGAGCGAAGTCCTCTCCTCAATGGATATTGTGAAATGCTATGCTTGGGAGAGTAGCTTCAAGGAGAAGGTGTTGGGAATTCGGAGGGATGAACTTCAGTGGTTCCGTAAGGCCCAGCTTCTTGCTGCTATTAACAGCTTTCTCCTCAACAGCATTCCAGTCTTGGTGACAGTTTTAGCCTTTGGGATCTACACTCTGTTGGGTGGTGATCTGACACCCGCAAAGGCTTTCACATCACTAGCTCTCTTTGCTGTTCTGCGCTTCCCACTCTTCATGTTCCCAACACTGATCACAGCAGCTGTGAATGCTAATGTTTCACTGAAGAGGATCCAAGAGTTGCTTTTGGCAGATGAACGTGTTCTTCAAATGAACCCTCCTATGGATCCAGGTTTACCTGCCATCTCCATCAAAGATGGGGTGTTTTCTTGGGATGGAGATGCTGAGCACCCAACTCTGAAAAACATCAACTTGGAGGTTAGTGTTCGGAGTCTAGTTGCAATAGTTGGGTCCACAGGAGAAGGAAAAACCTCTCTCATCTCAGCAGCCCTTGGGGAGTTGCCGTCAGTGACCCAATCACAGCCTGTTATCCGGGGTACAGTTGCATATGTTCCACAAGTTTCATGGATTTTCAATGCAAGCATTAGGGAGAACATCCTCTTTGGGGCTCCCTATGATGCTGAGCGTTACAAACGGGCAATCTGTGTGAGCTCTCTGGATCGTGACCTTACTTTGCTGCCAGGGGGTGACATGACAGAGATAGGGGAGCGAGGGGTGAATATCTCTGGTGGTCAGAAGCAGCGGGTGTCAATCGCACGCGCCATTTATGCTGATGCAGATGTCTACATCTTTGATGACCCTTTGAGTGCCCTTGATGCGCATGTGGCACGCCAGGTGTTTGACAACTGTATTCGTGAGGAGTTGAAACACAAGACACGTGTGCTTGTCACAAATCAGCTGCATTTCCTGTCTCATGTTGATAGGGTTATTCTGGTTCAGGAAGGAGAGATCAAGGAACAGGGCACGTACGAGCAGTTGATGACAGATGGGCCTCTTTTCAAGCAGCTCATGGAGAATGCAGGGAGCATGGAGGATGCAGTTGATGATGATGATGATAACAAGCACACAGAAGAAAGCAAACACACTGATGGAGCTATTAGTCCTTTGAAGCCTCCGAAAGCACCATCTTTGAAGCGGCGATCCAGCAGCTTGCAAAAGGAAAAGGAGAAGAAGGCCAAAGCTGCTCTCATCAAGCAAGAAGAGCGGGAAACAGGAATAGTCAGCTACAAGGTTCTGGAAAGATACCAAGCAGCGTTGGGAGGATATGGGGTTGTGGGTGTGCTGTTTTTGTGCTACATTTTAGCGGAAGTTGTCCGACTCTCGACTAGTGGTTGGCTTAGTATTTGGACTGATAAGACCAAACCTAAAACACACAACCCCTTGTACTACAATGGGATTTATGCAGGGCTCTCCTTTGGTCAGGTCTGTGTAACTCTAGCAAACTCATTTTGGCTAGTGCTTTCAAGTCTGGCAGCAGCACAGCGTCTTCATGATGGAATGCTGGGAGCAATGTTGAGGGCCCCGATGTCATTTTTCCATTCCAATCCGTTGGGGAGGATTATCAACCGATTCGCCAAGGACATAGGTGACATAGACCGGAATGTTGCACTGTACACAAATATGTTTCTGACATCAATTTTCCAGCTTCTTTCCACCTTTGCTTTGATAGGCTTTGTGAATACAATCTCATTGTGGGCGATTCTCCCTTTGTTCTTGGCATTCTATGCTGCCTACTTGTACTTCCAGAGCACAGCAAGGGAGGTGAAGCGGTTGGATTCCATCAGTCGTTCCCCTGTCTATGCTCAATTTGGAGAGGCCTTGAATGGGCTGGCCACCATACGGGCTTACAAAGCATATGACCGAATGGCATCTGTCAATGGGAACACAATGGACACAAATGTTCGGTTCACACTTGTGAATATGAGCTCCAACCGCTGGCTAGCAATCCGCCTCGAGTTTCTGGGCGGCCTTATGATTTGGCTCACAGGAACACTAGCAGTCTTTGGGAATTCTCGTGCCAACAACCAGGAAGCATTTGCACCTCAGATGGGTCTTCTACTGTCATATGCCCTCAATATCACATCACTGATGACAACCACGCTCCGCCTCGCAAGCATGGCAGAGAACAGCTTCAATGCGGTTGAGAGGGTTGGGAACTACACTGATTTGGAGCCAGAGGCACCTCTAGTTATTGAGGATCACCACCCACCCCCAGGCTGGCCATCTGACGGTCAGATTGTCTTCAAGGATGTAACGATGCGGTACCGCCCAGAACTCCCTCCTGTACTCCATGGCCTTAGTGTTGAAATCCGGCCAATGGAAAAAGTTGGGGTTGTGGGCCGCACGGGAGCTGGAAAATCAAGCATGTTCAATACCCTCTTCCGCATTGTGGAGCCTTCCAGTGGTCAGATTACCATTGATGGAGTTGATATCCAGTCGTTGGGTTTGGCAGATGTCCGAAAAAGCCTTGGTATCATACCACAAACTCCAGTACTGTTTTCAGGTTCCATTCGGTTTAACTTGGATCCTTTCAATGAACACAATGATGCAGATCTGTGGGAGTCTTTGGACCGGTCACATTTGAAGGATGTGCTGCGACGAAACTCTCTTGGGCTCGATGCTGAGGTAGTTGAGGGAGGTGAAAACTTTAGTGTTGGACAAAGACAGTTACTAAGTTTGGCACGTGCTCTACTACGAAGGTCCAAGATTTTGGTTCTTGATGAGGCAACAGCAGCAGTTGATGTTGGAACAGATGCTTTGATCCAGAAGACCATACGTGAGGAGTTCAAGACTTGCACAATGCTCATAATTGCTCACCGGATCAACACCATTATTGATAGCGACCGCATCCTAGTTTTGGATGCAGGGCGGATGATTGAATTTGACACACCCCGGAATTTGTTAGCCAAGGAGGATGGCATGTTTTCAAGCATGGTGCAAAGTACTGGTGCTGCTAATGCTAAATACTTGCGAAGTATAGTGATTGGGGAGGTAGATATGAAGGGTGACATTGAACAAGAAGCTGAGAAGGAGAGGAAGCGGTGGGCTGCATCAGCTCAATGGGCTAATGCTGCACAGTGGGCACTGGCAATGAGCCTTGCATCATCTCAACAAGACCTAACCCAGATCTGTGAAGGAGATGAAAGTTTCACAATTTTGGAGAAAACTAGAGATGCTGCAGAGCTACTACACCAGGTTCTCATTGGGCAACATGATGCAAGTATAACAGAGGCACTACTCCAACGAGAGGTCAGTGAGGACCGATGGTGGATGGCATTGTTCCGTGTCGTGGAAGGATTGGGTGCAGTGGGCAGGCAAGTGCGGAATCATCTGACTCGTGAGACTGAGCCTGCTGCACCTTTGGATTGGAGTGAAATGAGCTTGACAGGTTTCCATTCACGTTAAGCACTGCTATTCCATTCCATGGACCTTCATGTTTTTCACCTAAATCAAGAGATTTTTTTCCTTTTTTTCCATACCTGTATTCAATCAGATTCAACAGTTCACGTTGAATTGGTTTCTTGTTTTTTGGTTTTGGCCGAGGTAGGAAGCGGTCCTTGGAGAAAAAACTCAGTTTTTAGCTTATGATATTTTCATTTTGCAATCAAACTCCTTGTGGGAAGACAGTGATAGTCTCTCCTAGTCTACTGGTTTGTCCAAATTATCTGTCATGGGCTCTGCAATGTTTGCCTGAGTCAATGAGAGCACTGTAAGCTTGTTTTGATTTGAAACTCCAATTTGATTATGCTCCTGAATGATTCAGTGCTGGGTCTTGTGTTTGTCTTCTTATTTACCTTCTCAAAGAACTTTGCATTTTTTTTTGTGTGATGTTCAAAATTGAGAATCTTTGTGACATCTATGCTGAAGATTGGAGTGATCTGCTTGAGATATTAGAGTTATCCATAAAGTCACCCTCTGTTTCACGCCCTATCTCCTCTGCTTTCACCCACAATCCCCTCTTTCAGTGGTATCTGCAAAGTAATGAAATTTTATTAAATCTGAGTATGAAATGCTGAAACTCAGCATTTAATGCACAAGGTTCGAGAGTAATTATAGTACCAATTGTACAGGTAGGAGCAGAGAAAATATATGCATCAGCAGCACAAGTGGTCAAGAAATATGCTGAAGGAAATATGCTGAAATTGGCCGTTCTTGCCCCCTAATTGCCTGACTTTACAGATAACTGTATTGTGTATGTAAATATGACCATATGCAATTGTTCTTCTTGTGCTGTCAATGTTGCAATAAGTAGGATATGCAATGGAAAACAATGAAGACTCTGTATTCTTTTATAAACACATGAATTTATATGCTGCAACAATTGTGTCCCATATCTAAGTGGACTTAAAACTTGATTCATGAGATGTGGTAGTTATGAATTTGGCAGCATTGAATTGTTTTGAAAGATTTCACTTGTTGGGTTTCTGGCATGTTAAAATTCAGGATGATTGAAACAGGTTTTGTGCTTTCATATAAGGAGGGTAAGTAAATGCTTCAACAAATGTGTTTCATGCTTGATCGAGCTTATGCTTGATTTACGACAAAGTGAAGTTATGAAATTGGGCATCATAGACTTCAAAAGATTTCACCATGTTAAGATATTAGGTTAAGATTAAACAGGCATTTGGGCATTTCTCTGCTTGCACCACTTGAAAACCAGGCACCAAGGGCCTGTTCCCTGGCATACATAGCAAGTTCCATGCATGTTCCCCATGTGTTCCCCATGTGTTCCCAATGTTATTGGGCTGGGTACCTATTTGAATTTTTAGTAACCACCAGTTCTGGTATTCTAAATACATCAGACCCAGAGAACCGCCGGTTCCAATTTCGTGAAAGACCAGAATCAAAGAACCACTGGTCCTGGTTATTTCAAAAAAACCCAAAAGTGAAGAACCAGTAAAGAAGTGACAGCTTTCGTGAATTACCACAAGTAAAGATCAGGCGGGAACCGTAGGCAGCTATTTTGACTCTGGTCACTTTTTGAGAACCATGGTATATACCAGAAGCAGATCTTCAATTGTTTGAGAACCATGGTTATGAACCCCAAGATCTGCCCTGATAACCACATGCCGAGGAGGGGTGCAATTTCTAATACCCACTACCTACCCGGCATAGCTGATGTCTCAGGGAACATAGTTCAAGTCGGGAACTTAGAAATGAGCTGAAAACACTCTATTGTTCCCAATTCTCACCCATAAGAAGGCCTCTGGTCATGCTTCCCAGATCCCACCAATACGAAGGCCTCGGACCTGGATCAGGGAATCCAACTCCAAAGGAACAAAATTTGTGTGTTAAAAAAGTGGGGTCCAAGATTAGATGCAGTCTACCACCATTTCACTAAAATCAATCAAACATCAATAAAAGGGGAGAGAGAGAGAGAGAGAGAGAGAGAGAGAGAGCACCTGCAACTCATTCCATGTCAGAGGAGGTGGACACATGTAAGTCCTCTTCATAAGCTCACTTCACTTCAGTGGAGGATAGCCTCATGAACCATAAGCATATGCTTGGGTGTTTTAGGGTACAGTCACAAAAGAAAAAGGGTATTTTCCTTTTGTGTTCAGAGACCTTGAGAATTGTGATTCAACGATGTTTCAAGAGATAGATCTTCCACAACTTCAGAATCACTAGTTGGATCATGTGTCAGTATCTGCAAAAAATATCAAGCAACAGAGTTTGCTTCTCCTACAAAAGGCAGTCCCACATTTTAACAGGATATCCAACTGGATGTGGTGCCAATGCCCTCCTTACTGGGATGTCTGATAGTGGATTTTTGTTGGACATCTTATACTCTTAAGCAGGTTCCCTTCCATCCACCATTTACCACAGCTGTTCATGCAACCTTAGACATATCCTTGGTAGGATGCCCTTAGAATGCAAAGCACAGCCACTTTTCATGTGAGAAATCGCAACAAGACTTACCTCAGGGCCCAATGCATCCAAGACTTTGCGACCGACAATGTGGGTTGTCTCTTTCGTCAGAGCACATGTAAGGACGAGCATGTCTGAATTATTTGCAAGCTCTAATATAGTGCCATAGAACTTGTAAGGGACACCAGTCTTCTCCAATTGTGCAAAGTATGGTATTCTGCAACTAAAAGCCTCAGCTCTCTTTGCTATAGCCATGCCAATTCAACCCAGTCCAACTATGCCCAGGCAATTGCCACTCATCTGGATATTCCATCAACCATCAGCATGAGAGAGCATTCAGTCAGCTTGCAGAGGTGCTAATTGATAAAGGATTTGGTGCCACTTGGGAGCCCTTACTTCAGACATGGAAAAGCCAACAATGGCAACACTGTACTTCTTTGTGACATTACACTGAAGATTAGAACCATCTGGTTGAGATGTGTATGCGATTTTTCTACTTTCTTATTTTGAATATTAACTTATGGTGATTGCGACTTAAGCAACATCACAAAATTGAAAGAGAAAAACATTGGCTTGGCTTATGCTTGATTCATGTCATGTGAAGTTATGAAATTGGGTGATTCATGTCAGTTTTGAAAGATTTAATGTGGAGTTATGGTCATAACTTTGAAAGATTTCATGTGAAGTTTTGAAATTGGGTAAATCATAGTTTTGAAACATGTCATGTCAAGTTATGAAATTGTGTGTTGTAGGCTTCAAAGATTTCACCATATTAAAGATTTTGGGTTAAGGTTAAACAGGGATTTGGGCATTCCTGCTTGCATTTAAAGAAAAAGCCAAATGCATTTTTGTACTCTTTCGTGTAAATAGCAAGTTCCTTGATGTTTGAATTGAGGGGAACGCCATGAACAACGGTGTTCCCTTTCACATCCCATCTGACTTTGAAGATTCATGCCACAGGGGTGAGACCTTTTGGGGAATGTGAAGGGTGTTTAGGGTTTAGGGTTTATGGGGTGGGGTGGGGGTTGGAGTTTCTTTTTCCAATTCATGTGTTGCCAATTTATGTTCATCTGTGTTCCCATTCAAAAGTAGGTTCCTAATGATGTTCCCAAATTGCTCTCCATATTGTTCATATGAGGTTCTTACTTGTTCCCCATGTGTTCCCATTGTTTATCCCATATTGTTTGCCAAATGCTCCTTATGTTGAATCCACCATTCCCATGTGTGTCCTCATGTTGTTCCTAATAGCACCACTCTTTGCCCCAATAGGTACCCACCCTCTTAGGAAGGGGTATTAGCCTAGGTTGAAAATGGTGACAAACAATTTTGAAAATACAAATTTCATGTAGCCAGTGAGAAGGCTCAATATGCACTTAGGGGGTTTAGTTTTTTTCTATTGGGTTTTGGGGAGGAGGAAGGATTTTTTGGCTTTTTTGTTCCTATCAAGTTCCCATCAAGTTCTCAAAGGGTTCCTCAAGAAGTTCCCAATGATACTTCAATTTTATCCCATATTAGAGAAATTTGCTAAGTCAAGGCTTTTTTTTGCCATCTTGCATTTGGGCTTTCATCCATCCTCTCACACTCAGTAAATGAACTATGCTTAAAGGTTCTCATAAAGGACCAAACCCCCAAACTAGTTTCACCTCCCATTTTACAACAATACCATAACCTAAGGTCAGTTTCCACATTGACAAAATGGAAAAAAAAATTAAAAAATTCAAGAAATTAATTAGTTTTAAAATTTTGAAATTATTGAATTTTCCATGATCTATTATGATATTGTCACATGAAGAGTGAAATTATTCAGAGTGTAGCTGATGATAATTATGATCTATTTTCAACATGTCAACTTTAAATTTTCATCAAAAATTCATTTCACTATTTTTGGGGATTATTTAATGACAAAATGGACCTTAGGGTAAGGTATATATATATTTATTGTGGCAGCTTTTCAACATCTGGCTCCCAGTTTCAGCCAAACTAAACTGGTGAAAAATTGGTGATGGGCCGATCGATGTGGATCAATGTGGCACCTTCAAAAATCGACACAAATCAACACAGTTCAACATGAGTTCTTTCAGGCTGACTGCGCAGGCATCCATTAGATAATTACTTTGTAAGGCAAACACTAAATAGGTGCAACAAGTTAAATGTGACATCGAGTTCAATGCACCTACAATACAATGCTCAACATGAAAAAAAATTGAATTTTAAAAATTATACTTGCACAATTTTCAATGTTGTAAGTATCTTTCGAACACAATGGTTTTTATAAAAAAATATGATGTGCTGATTAGAAACCTCCTTTCAACCTAAAGATAATTTTTAGGGTTCAATCCTTTTAAAAACAAATTTAGACAAACAAAATGTATGAAATTTTTTATAGAAGATATAAATAATTTTAAAAGTTAGTTGTTTTTAGAAAGTAACTTCTTTGAGCAAAAGAAGATTAAATGTCAATCCCAAGCAAATTCCCCATAGAATAAGAAAAGTTCATTAATGAAAATACTATTTTTTCGGAGAACGATGAATTTTCTTTAGAGAAGAGTTCAAGTTCCCCAAGGAGAAGTGTTCCTTCTACACAGGGACATAATTGTTCCCCAAGGAAAAGTCAATTTCCACGAGAAACAATGAATTTCCCTTAGAAAAAAGCTCAAATTCCCCAAGGAAACATATGTTTCAAAACTTTTTGCAATGACAATTATTTTATATTTGTTTTTATATAAGCTTACAACTTACCATTGGAAAGGTCTTTAAAAAAAAGTACAATTTTTAAGTTGAAAGCATTCCAATCGAAACTCAGATACAAAAATTGTGATCATACAAAATTTCAAACACATTTGCTCCCCAGGTAGCATGGTTGCTCTTTGGAGGAACATGATTAGGTTGCTCCCCTAAGAACATGGTTTGGGGGGAACAATTCCCTGGGGGAGCAACATGACAGTCTTCCATGAATGGTAAAGGATGGGCTGCGGTGCTCTTTTTTCCAGGCAAAATTTCTCTATTTTTATAACTAAGAAATTGAGAAGATTTTGGAAATTTTGGTTCTTCTAGTGCAAATTCGACCAATTTTTCTATTTAAAACAATTTCACCAAAAAATTGATATAAAAAAGAAAAAGAAAAACACCAATCAGCAGTTTCATACACAGTTATTTTGACATGTTTCACTTTCTTGAGAACCATCATTGTCCACATCAGAACCAAATCTTATACTGTTTGAGAACCATGGTTATGAACCCGGGGATCTGCCCAGATAAAAGGTGGGCGGGGAGGTAGGTGCAATTTCCAATACCTACCCAACAAAGGTCATGCCCATCACTTTTTTTTAAGGGAAAGTACCGTAGTACAAGGGCAGCTTCAACACGTCTGTCGAATAATTAATTAAATTTGAAGATTCCATGTTGAAAAATTGAATATCACGAAATAATCTTATATATTCTTTATTTTCCTTCACAAGATTTTTTATTCTTTGGGGGGAAAAAAATAAATTCCCACAATAAATTTCAACATCTCTACAAATATTTGAATTAGTGTCGAATCTGCCAAGGTACTACTAGGGTAGCCAGGCCGGTCACCGAACACTTAATATCTCTGAAGAGTGCAAATTTCTGGAAAGTGATCGTTTGAATTGTATGCCCAAAGAGGAGTTGTAGCCCTACTATTTGTGCACCCACAGAAAGTTGAATCGTTGCAAAAGATGAAGAAATGAGTCAGACGTGACCCTTCAAAGAAGGAGGGGTCAAGAGAAGAAAAGAGAAGAAAAACGCGATTTGTAACTTGGAAAAGCTTATTTCTCTTCTTGCTCTTCTATAAATACTCCTTTGCCTCTGCTGTTCAAAGACGAATTGAAGAGCTCAAGTTAGCGCTCCCAAAACGTTTTAAATCACTCAAAATGAACAAGAGATGAGGAAGATATTAATAAAATGTTCGGTCATAGGGCAGGTTGCCCTACTTCGGTACTCAAGTGGAGAACTCGGGAATGAGTTGAAAAGACTCTATGTGTTCCCGGTTTCCACTCATAACAAGATCTCTGACCATGATGATGAGGGAATCTAACTGCAAAAGGAACAAAGTTTCTGTGTTAAAAAAAGTGAGGTCCAATATTTGATGCAGTCTGTCCACTGTTTCACAGCAGTCAATCAAACACCGCCAATAAAGGAAAAAGAGAGAGATAGAGAGATAGAGAGAGAGAGAGAGGAGAAGAAAAACAGGTCCCTTTGGAGCTTCTCAATAACTGCAGCCAGTTTACTAAATAAAATAAGTTATAAGGGTTGTCCTCCAAATCATTCTTACATTTCACCTCTGTTGCTCCTCCTTCCAAGCATCATCATTATTGTCGGTTAGCCCATTCAACATGGACACACACACACACACACACACATATATGAGCTATATTCTTATTGTCTAGATGTATGTGAAATGAACAAAGGTCTCTTGATCCTATTGTTGTTCTAGTCCAGACTCCAGATGCATCCCACCACAGGATTCTGCAATCATTCTATATACCTATGTACTCAAGCAAGATCCTCTCCATTATCTAGCAGTTTCTCTAAAGTGCAACTCACCACTGATTACAATAGTTGATCATGTGAATTATATTCACATAAAGTCTGCAAATGCAGACAAACCTGGTCACAGAACTAAAGATTCTGTCAACAGTAGAAGTCATCAGCAGTATAGAATCTACTCTCGTGATTTTCACCTACTCTATTTAAAATTTTTGAGGGAGTATTTATTTATATAAATAAGGGTGGGGAGGGGGGGGGGGAGAGAAAGGTTTTCCATATACATAACAATTGGTAAAAGTAGGGGCATCTTTTGTTCTTTTCACATTTTGAATTCAAGAGAGTACTAAAGAATACTGGAGACAAAACAGAGGTTCAAAAGTGGGAGAAGAGAATCTAGACCAAGGGCATAGTAGGTACCTCAACTCATGATCCCATTGTGGTGCACTTGGAAAGATGCTGCTGCCTCCTCTCCTCAGTCCCAGGATATCCTTTGGTACACACAGCACCTGCAACTCATTCCCTGGGGGAGGAGGAGGTGGAAACATGTAAGTCCCACTCTTCATAAGCCCTCTTCACCTCAATGGAGAACAGACTCATGAATCATGCCATATACTTCAAGGGTGTATATGCAGTCACAAAAGAAAAAGGATGTTTTCCTTTGCTGCTCAGAGACCTTCAGAAGTGTTACTGAACAATCTGTGAAGAGATTGATGTTCCACAACCTCAGAATCACCAGTTGGCCTGTTGCCAGTGTCTAAAACTTCCAACTTTAAAAAAATTCAGACTGTCAGCCAGCAAGCAGAAATGTCTTAGACTTAAACTAAAAGAGAAACCAAGTGCTGAAGAATTCCACAATAGAAACAATCTCCCAAGCCTGCCATCTCAAATATGGCCAGGGTTCTAGGGGCCGTATTGCACCTGAGTCATACATTGTGTAAGCATTCCTAGCTCACTGGTATATAGGTTCCCAATTTATCAGTAAGTCTAGCTACATACAAGTTTGGTAACTTGCTAAACCCAAACCCAGTTTATCAGTAACAACTCCTAACCCTATTCCAAATAATTTTGCTCAGTTAGATACACTGCATGTTGCAAGAGGAATGTCATAAAGACAAACAGGAGAGTTACAGATGAACAAGACGTAAAGCACTGCCCAACAGACTACAATATGCATCCTTCAGCAGACCATTCAGATTGCAAATATGCTTTCAATTTCTACTTCCTGGACAGGCAGGTTGTTCACTTGACGCTCTCTGCCCCAATCACAAGTTGCATATCAAGCAGGATCATGTGTCAGTATCTGCAAAAAAATATCAAGCAACAGAGATTGCTTCTCCTACAAAAGGCAGTCCCACATTTTAACAGCATATCCAACTGAATGTGCTGTCAATGCCCTCCTAAAAGTGGCCTCCTAGTTTAACAATAAATCCCTGCCACCTTAATCAGTTGCAGGGAGTCAACAAAGGCTTCCCCGCAAAGTGTGCTTCCAAATTGCTGACTGCAAGGTCTGCCATAGCCCGCCGTGTTTCCCATGTGCCGCTACCCACATGGGGCAACAAGACCACATTATCCATGTTCCACAACTCCTGGGGAACCTGTGGCTCCTTTTCAAACACATCTAAACCAGCACCACCAAGACGCCCTTCAATCAGTGCCTTCACTAGCTCTTGTTCATCCACCACTGGTCCTCTTGCAATATTGACAAGGAACCCCTGATATGTCCAAAAAACAATCCACTGTCAGACATCTGGTACATCTTATACTCCTAAGCAGGTTCCCTTCCATCCACCATTACCACAGCTGTTCATGCAACCTTAAACATATCCTTGGATAGGATTGCCCTTAGAATGCAAAGCACAGCCACTTTTCATGTGAGAAATCGCAATAAGACTTACCTCAGGGCCCAATGCATCCAAGACTTTGCGACCAACAATGTGGGTTGTCTCTTTCGTCAGAGCACATGTAATGACGAGCATGTCTGAATTATTTGCAAGCTCTAATACAGTGTCATAGAACTTGTAAGGGACACCACTCTTCTCTGATCGTGCAAAATATGATATTTTGCAACTAAAAGCCTCAGCTCTCTTTGCTACAGCCATGCCAATTCGACCCAGTCCAACTATGCCCAGGCGCTTGCCACTCATCTGGATATTCCATCAACCATCAACATGAGAGAGCATTCAGTCAGCTTGCAGAGGAGCTAATTGACAAAGGATTTTGTGCCACTTGGGAGCCCTTACTTCAGACATGGAAAAGCCAAAATGGCAACACTGTACCTTGTATGTCAGGGGGTATTGTCCAAGCTTTGGCCAGCAGCCCTTGCGGACATAGCGATCAGCTGCACAAACTTGGCGCATGCTGGATAGCAGTAGTGCTATGGCAAGATCTGCACAGTCATCTGTTAATACATCTGGTGTATTGGTGACAGCAATCCCACGTTCCTTGCACTTGCGCAAATCCACCTGCCATCCGTGCACACCAGGTGAGTTAGTGCATAATTTGCTACAATCTAGAAAGTCCGACCTTGCCAACAGATTCAATGCAAAAAGTTCATGGAGATGCTACAGCTGTTGGCATACCAAAAGAACCAGGCAGGATTTAGCTTGGTATTTGCAAGTGCCATAGTATCAGTGGTTCTGTTGACCATGTACCAAAGACCAGAAGAGCAACATAAGTAAGAACATCTCAAGGTGTACAAAGAGAATTTTTTCTCTGAAAACTCTCTCTCTCTCTCTCTCAATCTTTTCCTCTCCTGTGGAACAATTCTCCAGCTCAAGGAATTGAGGCATGCTGTAGACATCTTTGAGTCCAACTTCCCATATGTTATCAATCAGCTAAGAAACGTAACATCAAGTCTCCAACAGATCATGAGCCTCCTCAAGAATCTGCTGATCTCGCTTATCATGCCCACCAAGACGCTTTCTAATGTCATGGATTTCCTCGCCGTGCTGCAGCACGGGAAACAGAAAAAGGCAAAGGAGCAGGCACATTGTTCCACCAACACGATTCATAGGTGCATCAAGCATAGCTGAAGTACGAATTGAGACCACTCCGAGCACCAGACATGGACAAAATTTTGTATGAAAACATGATCACCAGAGGAACTGTAGGCTAATGCATTCTATCAGATTTTCTCGATGTGCCAAAGTTTGTGTCGCTGCGAAGCCCCCCCGTCTGCTGCCACTCTGACACAGAGACAGAGACAGAGAGAAGAACATAGCTTGCAACACAATTGGCTTGCCGTTAGTAATCTCAGTGAGACTTTTGCCAAAAAACATTCACAGGGCAAAGTCGACGCAGATCCTGGATCAGCACACAAGTAATACCCTAAAGAAACAAGCAGAAAACGACCTCGGTCATGCCAATAGTCGTTAACGACGTCGAGGGGTTCAACGGCCTAAAAATCGAGAAAGGAAAACAACTGCATGAGCAGCTTTTTTCTGTCTTCTCATCGATCTCAACTACGTTACAAGCACTGTTTTTTTTCGGTTCCCCCTCCGCATCACAACGTGCATGTAATAACTTTCCAATCTAGACACCAGACTTCCCTCAGACTTCCTTCTCCATCGCCATGACATACATGGAAAATACGGAGAGAAGCTACGCATGTCCATTATCTCTAATTCTCTGTCTTATCTCTAATCTAGCGCACCGGAAAACGCACCTTATCAACGCCGACACTGAAGGCCGACACAATTTCCAGCTTAGGAAGCTTATTGATCAATTCCGCGTCGACAGTGGAGCCCGTCCATGTTACAAGGCCACGGATCGATTGCGCATTCTGCGCCAAATAACCCTCCTTGTCGCTCTGCTCCCACAAGGGATACAACGTGAACTTGGACTCCAACGAGTCCCGCAGATACGGCATCATCATCTTAAGCATCAGAACCCCCGGCTTCGGCCCCATCTTCGCCACTAGAGTTGCCGACCGTCGTCCTCCTCCTCACGGTGTACTTAATACTGCCACTATTCTACCTATCTCTTCGCACTCACCACCACCACACCTCGTTCTCGTACTCCCAACTGCATCCGCCAAAACTTCCAGATTCCCGGAAATCCCTCGAGCTCCTCTTCCTCCTCCTCCTACTCCTCTCCTCCCCTCCCCTCCCCTCCCTCGCCGCTCTTGTCTTTTCCTCTTGTCCTGGTCGCTGTTCTGTTCTGTTCTCTGCGTTTCTGTGAGCGCGTACGCGCGCGAGCGAGTGCGGGAGTGCGTGCGTGCGCGCGCTTGGGAATCGATCCAGGGATCGAACTCAGGCGCTGCCTGCCTTTCAATGGGGCTTAGAAAGAAAGTACCTACCTATATAGCTACTACCTACTTACTACCTTACCACCTATGAGATGGTTACCTTCTTTTCCACATCTTTTTTTCAACTTGCAATTATAATCACTCTTTTGTTTTTTTGAGGGCCCCTCTTTTGGGGCTTTTGAGTTGAGTTATTACATAGCTTTACAGAATCTCCCATTTTTTAAAAAGTTGGGCCCCAGCCCCACCCCCCCTCCCCCAGAAGGGGTGGGGTTTGTGTGGAATCATGTCAGTGGAAAGGAGTTTCTCCGAGTTTCTTCAACCCAGGAAAGAGACTGAAATGAGAGGCCCAAGTTTTTTTGGGCACTTTTTCGTTTTGTTTTTTGGGCCCAAGGGTTTTCATACCCTTTTCTTTTGTGCACTATCTATATGTTTTCATACCCCCCCGCCCCCTCCTTTTTTTTTTTTTTTTTTTTTTTTCTCCCTTTTTCATAAAAAGTTTGTGCATTTTTTTTTTTTTTTTTTTTTTTTTTAAACACCTTTTCTAATTTCAACGTTCCTTGTCAGGCAGGCCGAATATTTGTTGTGAATCTTACATGGTGAAAGAATTGTTACTAATGTAATGTGTACGGTGATTGCTCATTCCGATATATATATATATATATATATATATATATATATATATATTTTTTTTTTTTCTTTTATTTGTATACATATACACACATGTGTGCTAAGCCCCCAGACCCCCTGCAGATGTACCTTTTTTTGTAGTTGTCCCGCTTCTACAA
>Ga0116231_10007888_pt1 | contig 19098 bp, 11 predicted proteins | sample S1TSphgellanicum_2_FD_89695 | JGI IMG/M metagenome (GOLD analysis project Ga0116231, IMG submission 89695) | Host-associated microbial communities from peat moss isolated from Minnesota, USA - S1T2_Fd - Sphagnum magellanicum MG | ecosystem: Host-associated > Plants > Peat moss > Unclassified...
TTCACAAGCTTCTTGAAGAGGAAAATAATGTTTAGTCTTGGTAGAGGGAAGAAGGAAGAAAAGTAGAATGAAAATCTAGTGATAGTGTTGGAAGGTTGGAACTTTAGAGAAATCTCAAAAACCCTCTCGGGTTTCATAGCATAACTTTTTACTATCGTAGCTCCAAATATTAAGATTTGGTAGGTTTGTGCGCCTTGTTGTTAGCTTTCCAGAGAGCTATGGCAAGCCAGATTTGAACAATCTATGTATGAAAAACAACATTTTAAGTGATTAGCGGTCTGCAGCAAGGTTAATTATCATCTTTGTAAAACCCTCTCGGGTTTGGTGGTATAACTCCTTACTGTCGTAGCTGCAGATCTTAAGATTTGGTAGGTTGGTGCGCCTCATTGTGAGCTTTTCAGAAAGCTATGGCAAGCCAAATTTGAACAATCTATGTGTGAGAAACAACATTTTAAGTGACTAGTGGTTTGCAGTTATGTTGGACATGGTGTTAAGTCCTTAAACATTGGTTTGGATGAATGACAATTTGACATAAAGTCCTAGAACGTGTAGTGTGTGAGCTTGAAAAAAAAAATATCTATCAGTTCAAATCGTAAATAATGCATAGGAGGTATGTTATTTAATTTCAACTACAAACACAATCTAACATCTAGAATTATACTTGCATTATTTCCTTCACCAGTAGCATTTGTGCTTTCAAGCATAATCACCTTGTAGAACCGGGAGTAGAGGTACGGAAAATCACCTCACAGGTTCGTATTTAGGGTTTTTGTTTTGAACGAAAACCTTATAAATTTTTTTGTTTTGGTATGTGTTGTTTACCTTGGAAGAACATTGTTCATGTTCAATGCAACATTTGGAGTTTTTCCTAGTTTGTTGTATCTATAATGTTTTTGGTTTACAAATGAAGCTTATTAATACTAATGGCTAGTAGTCGCAAAATGGTGAAAGAAAAGAAGTGAGGTCAAGAAGAAAAGAAAGTGAAAAGAAAAGTGAGCAAAAAATTCCCTCTTTAAGAGCATATAAATTTTCATGAGCAAATTATAGATTATTTTGTAACAATTAAAAAGTTGCCCAACATGGGTCTCAACCCCAAGTTTAGTATCACTAACAAACATGTCAAGATTTTTGACATTACAAATTTTTTTTTTTAAAAACAACGAACTTGCACGTGGATAGTAAGAGTGTCGCAACCCTAGCTTTGGGCTCGCAACCAAAGCAAAGGGGTTACAAGGTTGCGGGCCAAGAAGAAGCCCGAGAGTCGAAGCAAAGAGGTCGCAAGGGTACGGGCCAAGAAGAAGCCCAAAAGTCACATCACATATTTTCGAGAGTGTAAGAAAATGTGAGGGAATATGAGGGAGTGAACCCTCACACTCCAAGGTAACTCCCACTTTGAGAAATGGAGTCCCGGTGGACTCTCAAAACTTCAGAGAGCAATTTTAGAGGTCAAAATTCAATGGATTATAACTTTTTTATATCATTGAAAAGCTCTTAGAATGTAGATGTATCAAATGGGCTCGCATTACTCATTTGGACATCTAAAACTCAAAATATGACCAAAAGCAGGGCTGGGAGTCAAATTGCCAGTTTGATTCCCGACCAGAAAAAGTCAGGAATCGACCCAATTTACTTGGTTGCAAAGGGCATCCGACATACTATTGGAAAGCTCTTAACGAGAACTACAACTTTGCTTTAAACTACATCTCGATCCGAGGTTTGCTCGCAAAGTTATGGGGCTCCAAAGTCACGAGAGTTTCAACTAGCACGATTTCAGGACTCCCACTCGGGAGTCCCGGGAGAAAAAAACCATTTGGATGTGAGCTCTGTGGCCAACCACAAAGTATACTATAAGGGGGAAGGTGGTGGCTTCCCCCAAGTCCGGGCCGTGGTGAGTCTAGTGTGTCCATGTTGCCCATGGTTCGTTCTAGCACCAAAGGTGTTCCAACTATACACTAACCACTTTGTGTGGGTTGTGTGCAGGCCCGTGTGAGTGAGTGAAGCTTGTCAGCTCTTCCTAGTCCCATCCCAGAACTCCAACACGCCCCTCTACCTCTCAAAATGTTGTGAGTTAGGGAACGTGCCCCGATTCTTCCTTCTTCCGCTGTCTTTTACTCGGACTCACATTTGAATCCTTCAAGGAGTTGGGAGTGCGTCAAAGAGAAAGTTAATCAAATTCTATTAGAAAATATATGGATCAACCCACATCACAAACAACGAATTTGTGGGTTATGTTGTCAATGGTTACATCACATAGTTGAAGGGGCATCTAATAAATTGGGCAATGGCTACCACATTTACAACCAAAGAAAAAGCTCATAAATAACAAATAAAAGGGCTCAAAAATGGATCAATAAATCTATTTGAGTTGAGTTGTGGGAAACCAAATGGAAGGGTGGAAGGTGATGGAGTCTATGCACTACACCAAAATGTGTTCTAATTCATTCTAGGTTTCATTAGGTTTTGAGTGAATTTGGACATTTTTAGCATGGTGAAACTAGTCAACCCCCTAGTGAATGAAGACTAATTGTTATAGATAATGAATTGTTCCATTAGTACCTAATGAAATACAAATTTACCAAGCCATTTCATTTGTTAATTAATTAAGTAGGCACCATGAAAATCAATTAAATTTAAATTATTTAATATGTAATGTAATATTTAATATTATTGATAATTTCGTGATTTTTTAGGTTTATGAATTATTGACATGTGTCACTACCTATGTTAAGTTAAAAACCTAACCTATGTACATAGACCATGTAATCAACCTAAGTAGGCACCTACTTTAAGGAACCACATAAGAAAATATTTGATCAACTTATCATTGTTGAGCACAAATGCACCATTTGTGAAGTTTGACCTTTAGGATAGAAGCAAACACCCTTACCATCAAGCCATCGCACTTGTTGTGATAAGATGTTACATTGCATTCTATTTATCAAATACTTAATTTTAAACATCACAAAAAACATAAATGTTATTTCAATAATGTACATAATTACATTTATTTCCTTTCGAAAATGTAAAATCATTTGAATTATTTTTTTAATATCATTATTCAATAACATTTCCATGATCATTTTTTTGAAAAAAAAAATGTTTAATAAATGGATAAGATTTTTGCTAATATAATAATACTACCTATGTTAGACTACTTTTAATTATTCTAAAGTTACTTTTCATTGTTTTAAATTATTTTACCCTACATTATTCACGGTTATTTATGGTTATTCTTAGTTATTTTTAATTATTTCACCTTAAGTTATTTTTGGTTATTTTAAATTTTTTGGAATTATTTTTGGTTATTTTATGTTATTTTTGGCTATTGTAGGCTATTTCATTTTAAGTTATTTATGGCTATTCTAAACTATTTCATTTTAAACTATTTTCAACTATGTGAGGTTATTCTTGGTTACTTTTGGCCATTAAAGGTTATTTCACCTTATGTTATTATTAATTATTCTATGTTATATTACCATAGGTTATTTGTGGCTATTCTATTAGTGCCTATATATTCTATTGGTGGTTATTGTGGATTATTGGTGGCTATTGATGGCTATTGATGGCTATTCTATCAATGGCTATTAATGGTTATTTTATTGATGGCTATTGATGGCTATTTTATTAGTGGTTATTAATGGTTATTTTATTAAAGGCTATTGATGACTATTCTATCAGTGGCTATTAATGGTTATTTTATTAATGGTTATTGATGGCTATTCTATTAGTGGTTATTAGTGGTTATTTTATTAATGGCTATTCTATTGGTGGCTATTAATGGTTATTTTATAATATTCTATTGTTGGATATTTTAAGTTATATTATCATAAGCTATTGGTAGTTATTTTATTGTAGGTTATTCTAAATTATTTTTCATAAGTTATTATTGGTTATTCTAAGCTATTTTATTTTAGATTATTTTATAATTACACTTAGGATAAAATAACTTATAATAACATAAAATAGAATGACTTTGAATAACCTAAAACATAACTTGAAATAATGTATAAAATAAAATAACTTAAGGTATAACCTAAGGTTAGTTGAATAATTTAAAGTAAAAAGCCTATAATAACTTATAATAACTTAAGGTATAAATTAAAATAATTAAGGTACCCTAAAATAATATAGGGTATATCATGAAATAACATAAGGTATTTAAAACAACAACATAAAAATAAACCTATTTATCACAATAAATTATAATAGTGAATTATGTTAATTAATAGTGAAACATAATGTCTACATAGTGATATTATAATAAAATAACTTTAACCAGGGTGAAATTTCCAAAGTGCAATGAACTTATTTCACTTTTAAGGTCCCATAATGATTTAAACTAGTGAATTACACCTCACTTTTGTATTAATGATGTAATTTGTGTTATGAAAGTAGAAAAACAAGACATAGTAGGTGAACATGTTCAATGTCCATTTTGGGTATCAGACTTGGGGGTTAAGCAAGCGGGTGATATGCATCTCTTGTTGCATGATTTATTAAAATTTAGTTTAGTTAAGGTGTCATACTTGGAGGTAGAAAAGATAAGGCTTTCTAAAAAGCTTGTTAGATTCCAATTTAATATGGAAGATCATAGAATTGTTGCGATCAAGGTCCAAAAGTCTATAACCAAACTTGTTCATCGCATATCAAAGCCCTAGAACACGATATGTGACCATTGGAATAGAAGGTACATTCTTGGAACAAATGGTATTTTGGAATTTTTCAATTTGCGTGGTGGGTTGGTTTATAGAATTACATAATTCTTGCATCATGTTTTTGCTTAGAACTTATCACTTTCGTTATTTTGTAAGCAACTGAACCTAAAATAGCTTGAGGTCAATAGTGTGGAAGTTATAAGAGGTGAAGGGTGAAAGCACATTACAGTGGCCAAAAACGTCAAAACGAAGTAAAATGAGCCAAAGGCATTATTTTGCAAAAGGAACAAGGTTCCTTTGGCAAAAAAATCAAATTTTAGTGGTTGTGACATGGCAACTATGTAATGGTTTAGTTCAATATAGCACAAGATGAAACCCATCATCTTTGTTATCAAACCTTAAACATAAAGCAAAGGTGTTCGCCAAAATTTATACAAATTTTAATCGTGTTTACTATGCTTTGCATAAGTATGCTACTGCAAATCTTATTTTATGGCACTAATCCAATGTGTTAGTGTGTTAATCATATGTTAATCTTGAATTATGAACTTAGCAATGGCTTTGCAATGGGAGAATTAACAAGTTTTCTGCCTAATGATTTGGTTATACATTGTATTTTGCCCTTCATAGTGACAACGACCAATTGGTAGGAGTTTGGTGACTTGTTTCACAAGTTGTGACTTTATAACAAAGCTTGGAAGAACCTAGTCAATAATTTTAATGACTGGAAGAAATACCAATTGCATCTTCTTTACCTTCACCTAGATTGACAAATATTGGAAAACAGAAACAAGTAAGTACAGGAGCAACATCGAAGCTCCTTGGGTGATTATTATGAGCATGAAGAGCACAAAAACTCTTTGGATGATTACGAGCACAACTTTAACAAGGACTCAAGAGGTGAATAGTAACACATTTTTTATTCTTTGTTAAGTTTTCCATGGACTTGTTTGGTGCCTTTGTGTGAGAGCAAACTTAGTTGTTTTTTGCAAATGAAAAGCTTAGGTTCTTCTATGTTGCCATAAACACTCAATTTAGGTTATAGATTTTCTCAATCCTCTTTCTCACATTATTCTTTCATCAAAAAAAATTAAGTAATTTTTTTTTAGTATTATCTTATGATTTTATAATGTGTGAGAAACTTCATGATCAAGCAACAAGCTTTAAGGTAACATGTTTGTAATTTTTGTGGAGGCACAAGCATTTTGAGTTGGGTGGTACTGGTGATCATGTTTAATGAGTTGTTTACACAAAGCATGTAGGGAGGTCATCGACTATCAATGAAGCAAGAAATAAAAAACAATGCTCATGTTTCTAAAAACTTGAAATGTGGCAATTTTTTAGATTTTTTACAAATCCTTCATGGAGGGAAAATCAAGTTTTCATTTGAATGTGATGCACTCCCAAACTCCTTGATAGACTCAATTGCGAATCCAAATGTGAAAATAGCGGAAGGATAAAGAGTTGGGGCACACTCTTTGGCTCGCAACATTTCGAAGGTAGAAATTTGCTTAACCACAGAGAGGTTATAGCCTATCATTTGAATGTGATGCACCCCCAAACTCATTGATGGACTCAATTGTGAATCCAAATGTGAAAATAGTAGAAGGATAAGGAGTTGGGGCGCGCTCCCTAGCTCGCAACATTTCGGAGGTAGAAGGGCGTGCTAAAGCTCCGAAATGGGGACTAAGACAAGCAACAAGCAAGTCAATTATTCACACGGACCTGCACAGACCAAACAACAAGTTGGTTAATGCGTAATTGGAACACTTTTGGTGCACGGACGATCCATGGGCAAACATGGATTCATAAGATTCACCACGGCCCGGACTTGGGGGAAGCCACCACCTTCCCCCTTATAGTATTCTTTGTGCCTGGCCACAAGGATTGCACCCAAAAGTCATTTTGTCCCCAGACTCCCAAGTTAAGAGTCCCAAAATTCCTGAAATTGGGTCTCTCACAACTTTAGAGGCCCATAACTTCTTGTGCAGACCTTTGATTAAAGTGAGGTCTAAAGAAAAGTTATAGCCCTCATTGAAATCTTTTCAAGTATGTGGCATGCCACTTGCACGCAAGTAAATCAGGGCGATTCTTGACTTTTAATGGTCAGGAGTCAAATTGGTAGTTTGACTCCCGACCCCTTTCTTGGCCATAATTTATGTTTTAATCACCCAAATGGGTCATGCGAGTTCATTTAAGACATCTACGTTCCAAAAGCTTTCCAATGATATAAGTTAATTTTCAATCTAATGAGTTTTGGCCCTTACAATAACTCTCTGAAGATTCGGGAGTCCATTAGGACTCTAATTCCCAAAGTGAGAGCTCATTTGGGAGGGTAGGGGTCCATTCCCTCACACTCTCCTACATTCCCAGGAGCATGAAATGTGATTCCTGGGCTTCACCCTTGGCCCACACCTTTGCAAGCCCTTGCTTTAGTCACAAGCCCAAGGTTGAAGTTACGATGGAATGTGTTTAGCTTCATAGAAAAATCCATGGGTGTTGAAATATTTTCTCATACCTTTGGTAGCAGATATGCCATTCAGATTTTGTGTCTAAATATTACATTTTGGTTGAAGTGTAATTACAAGCTATATAGTTCTACCTTTTCACTACAACTATTTTGTTCATTAGCTAAAAAGGTTTCCGAAGTGGGTGTTTACAGGGCCATGTTGGGTATGCATGTTTGTTTCAAATCTTGTTTCAATTTCCCTTGCTAAGATCTTTAAGTTGCAATTTTTGTAAGTTCAATTTCTATCAATTTACTATTAGGGTTTAAGGTATATAATTTTGTAATTTTTTGCTCAAAGAGAATTAAAAGACCCTACAAGTTTGTTGAAATAAAAGAAATGAAAATAGGTTGCAAGTTGAATCATCAAGTTTGTTGTAAGGTTTTTGTCAAATTACACTATGCTACTAGTGGGGTTGCAACATTTCAAGTTTCCATGAAACTCCATGATTGATCAAATCATATACTTTGCATTATGATCTTGCATATGCTTGAAAACATCTAAACAAGTACTTGGCCAACAATCCGCATATTGAGATTAAATAGTTGAAAGTTCATGAGCTTCAATAAAAAAGACAATTGATTTCAAACTTGGGTGAATGCACATTAAAGTGGACCAAAAGTGGCAAATGAGGAAGTTCACAATTTTCCATTTTAGGTTTTTTGATTTGAATGTTTGGTGTTTTGAGAATGTAAAATTGTCCATTTGAAAGTATAAAGTAAATGGAATACCTAAACCTTAAACTTATAAGTTTCTAAATTGTAACACATGTTTTAATTTAATCAGATAGGGGAAAAAGTAGAAGCAAAAACATGGGTTTTTCTAATTTTTCTAATTGGTAGATGTTATGTAGGGTAATAATGTCAATTTTTATAAAACAACAAATTTCAATTTTTCCATTTTAATAAATCATGGACTTTATAGACCATTGGCAATCTTATGAAGACTAAAAAAATAAAATATTAAACTAGCTTGTTAACACGCTCCCAAGTCCCTAGTTAAACCCAAAACAAGTCTAAGTCACTCAAACAACGGAATTGGGAGGAACTTGGGGCACGCTCCTAGCTCTTAGCATTAGAAGGGGTAGAGGGGGCATGCTGAAGCTCCGAGATGGGACTAGAAAGAGTGACAAGCTATTCACTTACTCGAACCTATATCAAACCAACCAACAAGTTGGTTAGTTCACTTTCTGGAACACCCTTGGTCCTAGGACAAGCCACGAGCAACTCTGGACTCACTTGACTCACCATGGCCCGAATTCGAGGGAAGCCACCACCTTCCCCCATATAATATACTATGTGCCTCTTCGCAGCACCCACATCCGAATGACTTTTTGTCTCGGGACTCCCAAGGAAGAGTCCCGAAACTGTCCCGGTTTTGACTTTCGAGACTTTGCAAGATCATAAATCCTTACTTAGACCTCTGATTGAGATGAGGTCTGAAGCAAAGTTGTAGCTCTCCTTGAGAGCTTTCTCATAGTGTGTTGCATTCCACTTGCACACACCGGGGTCAGGTCGATTCCCGACTTTTAGTGGTCGGGAGTCAAATTGTTAGTTTGATTCTTGGCCCTTCTTTTTGCCATAACTTGTGCTATAGATGTCCAAATGGCCCATGCGAGCCCATTTTAGACATGTGCACTTTGATAGCTTTCTAATGATATAAAGAACACCCCATTGCAAGGTGTTTTGACCCCTGCAATCAAACTCTGAAGTTTCGGGAGTCCCGGAGGACTCCCAAGTCTCAACTTTGGGAGTGTGAATTTCATCCTCACACTCTCTCTCAAGGTAGGGTTGCGACACTTGTAAACTTTTATTTTAGTATTATAATAGCTTCACATTCATATTAGGGGGGGAAATCAACATTTCACACATACTTATTATGTAAAAATAGTCCATAAAATTTTTTATGGACTATGACAAAAGATTTTACATTGTTTTAAAAGTCCACCTTGTAATGAAATGATGACATTTTATTTTCAACATTTTAAATTTGATTCTATGAATGTTATAGATGAATTAGATGAGTCCCTTCTATAATTTTCAATCATATTCCAACACATATTATACTAAACTTAGAGGTACCCCCCTAAAATTACCCTTGTGGCACCAAAAAGTGGATTGTTTAGTGTGCAACTACCCATTTGTTGAAATTGATTGAACATTATGTTAATTATTATTGATCAAGCTTACTTTGGATGGAAGACCAAACATTAATGTGATTGGATCAAAAGGCTGATTATCAAATTGTGGTAATTAATCATATTATGCCTTGTAAATTCCAATGTTTTGCAACTCTAAAAGCATCTAAGCAAGTGTTTGGACAATCCACATATTGAAATCAATATACTTGAACACATGAACTTCATGATAGTTGATTTTACTTGCTAAAATTCATTGAAATTTATGTTGAATAAATTGATCAAGTTTATATTGGATGGAGGATTGGACATTCCCCATATTGAAAATAGGTGATAGATTTGCAAGCTTCAACAAAGAAGACAATCTGACCTTGTGTGCTAAAAGCACTTAGTTCTTAGGGTTGGAATATGGTACAAATGGGGTTGAGTTGCTTGCATGGAAAGTTGGGTGATCAAATTGTGGCAATTGATCTAAGTTTCTATCTTCAATTCTAATGTTCTTCATTTCTATAGACATTTGAGCAAGTATGTGGACAATCTATTTACTAAAATTAAATTTAAAGGTTCATGTGAACTTTAATACAAAGAGAACAAAACTAACTGTATTTGTTAAAATGTTTATATGTTGATTATGTTCATCAAGTTTATTTTGTATGGGATATTGGACATTCCCCATGTTGGGAACGTAGATTAGAGGTTAATGTAAGCTACAACAAAGAAATTATGACCTTGTGCTTGTTGAAACTTTTCACTTGAATATATCTTAAGACTATAAGTTCAAAAGTAGCAAGTTAAACTTTTAGTACAATAATTGATTGACACACTTAGTAGGTAGTGGAGGAACTTGTTTTACAAGTTGCACCTTCAAATGCAGAAACAAAAACAAGTTGTTTCATTATTGAGTAGGTCAACCTAGGGTTTCAGCTCCTTCAATCCCTCCCTCTTTTTGGGTGCACAACTTTCCACTTTCTATTTCATTGCAGATTAAGAGCTTATCAACTTCGTTTTTCCATTGTTGTGTTTTGTGTTTCTCTAGTTAAAGAAACAAAAAATATGGTTTTTGTAGGTTCTTGAGTTAAGGGAGAAGCTTGCAAGTCACAAGAATTGGAGTAAGAACAATTGGACTCTTCACCTCAATTTTGCTTTTTATCAAAACACATGGTAGATTCATGCACAAATTGTGAAGGCATGTACAAAGGAAGGAATTTTCCGTGAGTTCAACCATAATGACAATTTTCCAAAGTGTGGGAATGTTTAGCATTTTGTGATTACAAAAACCCATTTATTGCATGTAGAAAACATTGCACATAGGCAATTAGAGACAATTTTTTTATGCTTTAAAATGAAACTTGGACACTTAAGGGATCAATTTAGACATTTGCCAACTTTGGTAATAAGATTGTAAGACCAATGTTGAATCTCATCAATTGCAAGAATAGAACATGATTATTTTAAAGTTTGTGTTGAATTGCAATATGGAACTTATGGGGTTGTTGCAAGTTAGGTTTTCATACCTTTCATACCAATGGTCTACATCCCTAAAATCATATAAGTAGGTGCAATGGTTTGATGTGCAACAAAATCAATGCATGCATAAGTTTTGCAAAATTCAACTAACATTGGAATCAAGGTAATGCTACTTTGATTATACTTTGCTTGAACATCCAAGTTCTTCAACTATATGTTTATTTTTCATGAATTACATAGCACTAGTGTCCTACTTATAATCAAGGCATGAGATATCCAATAAATTAGTTTTAGATGATGCAATAAGCAAATTTTGCCCATGTGTTGATAGTTTCCATGATCTTCAACTTGTACATGGCACAAGTTTGGATTTTTCTTGGTACTACACCATGTAATTTTATGTCATTTATACATGTACACAATTTTGTTGATCTTCAACTAGTAACCCTTGTTAATACACCGAGGCATTGTGATTATGGGATTGAAATTCATGAATAGATTGTGAACTTGTGTAGGTTTTGTGATATATATAGTCTACATTAGCAATTTCACACAAGTTTTTTAGCATTGAAGGAAGCCACTTGAGGTAATTCTTTGCTCCATCTTGCAACTTAACATTAGTTTTCAAAATTTTGTGTGAATTGTGGTCTCGTTTAAAGCTATTGTAATGCACCAATGACCTAGTAGGTCTTTGTGTTGTGTCTTGGAGTCCTAGTAGATTACAGTTGACTCTAGTGATTTAGATAACTTGTTGGCACAATTGTCCTTGGGATAAACAATTAGAAGTCCTTGGGAATCACCTTAAAGCACTAATCAACCATGGAGTGTCCTTTTTAATCACCTTTGGGTATTGTTATAATCACTAGATGTTTTTTTCAAACACCCTAGAGTATAAGCCAATGACTAAAGTTCCTTGTCAATCACCTTAGAGTACTTGTTAAGCACTTGAAGTTTATTGTTAATCACCTTAAGGTATTAGGCAACCACTGACTATCCTTGTCAATCATTATAAAGTACTTGTTAAACATTTGAATCTCATTGTCAATTGCTTTAGAATATTAAGCAACCAATAGTTATCCTTGTTAATCATTATAGGATGAAAGCACATTATGCAATCCCTTTTAAGGTGTCACACTTGTAGTTTTTCATGCATCTTTTTATACTTAAATATAAAACGTTAATATATTCATTGAAATATCAAAAAGAGGATTCACATATGTAATGTTAATAGAGTTGACATTTTAAAAATGAAAAAAAAAAAAATCCTAAATATTTAATGAATAATGAACGAATCTTGACAACAAATTATGTCACACCTTATAAAACTCATGGATATGGACTTTTATTTTACAATGCATTAGTCTTATGTGTTTGAAACTTTGGGATATTAGATGAATTATGTTTAAGAAACTAAAGATCCATTGAATGAATGAAATGTGATTTTAATTTATTATGTTATGGACTTTTAAAATCCCAAAAATTATAATTACTTTAGAAGCCTTTTTAAGCATTAAAAAATATATATTTTGTTATATTTTTTATATGTCTTATAACATCATGACTTGAAATTGGAAATGAAAAAAAATTTACTTTCAATATAATCTAAATATTCATATTTTAAGCCAATTTTCATCTACACTAGAAAAGGACTTTGAAAAGGGACTTTGATCCATTGAAACTTAGCCACCTTAATGTGCTTTCACCGTATAAAAAACTAGATAACTACTAGGTCTCATTGGCAATCACCTTCAAATACTAGGTAACCACTGATTGTCCTTGTCAATCACTATATTTAGAATACTAGTTAGTTCCAATGGGTTTCATTGGTAATCACCTTCAAGTGCTAAGCGACCACTGATTATCCTTGTCAACCACTAACTATCCTTGTCAATCACTATAGAATATTGATTAAGCACTTGAATCTCATTATTAATCACCTTCAAGTACGAAACAACCATTGACTATCCTTGTTAAGCACTATAGTATTGGTTAAGCACTTGAGTCTTATTGGACCAATCAACATAGGGTAATAGGGAACCACCAAGTCTCATTGTCTATCACCTTATAATGTTAAGCAAGCATTGAGTATCCTTGTCAATTGTTTGGGAATACTAGCTAACCACATTGTTTCCTTATGAACCCCTTTTAGTAGTCATGCACCAATAGTCAAAATCCTTTGTAAACACTAGTATATTAGGTGAATGCACACTATAGTGTCTCACTTTTGTACAGTTTAGGAAGTCCATATAAGTAAAACTTTTGGTTTTCAGTAGTGATTAAATGGTTGTGTGGAGTACTTTGACTGGTTCATGTGATGTCATGGGTTTGTAAGTAGGGGGTATGTTATCTATGTGGGGAGCAGGACATACACAATTTACGTGAGGAAATTTTCAAACTTTCATGACAAGGTTTTTGGTTGGATTAATCGTAGCCATCCACCAACTTTGGGTTAGATGCGCCTACAAAAGATCCATAATGCCTTCCCACTTGTTGTGTATTGTGTTGTTCAATTGATGCACATGTAATGTGCCAGAGCTTTGACAAGGTCAAAGATCACTTGAATGTAGTTAGCCAATATTCTAGCACTCTTCTAAAGCTTGAGTAATAGTATATGCAAAATCTCCTATGCCACTTTTAGTAGATAGTGGTGTAGGTATAGGCAGGAAACTTGCGGTGAAGGTGAAAATAGCAAGAGCTACCACAATATGCTACATCGATCCTTTGTGTGGAACAAAATCCAACATTATTTTTGACAAGAAGATTGAGTTATCTTGGAAATTGTTTTGGGAAAATTATGGCATCTGCAACGAAGATATAACACCGAAAAGATTAAAAATAGGGAAAGAGATAGAGGAAGAGGAGGTTGTAGCATTGTTTGGGCCTTATAGTTGTAACAATATTGCCACATTGAGGATGAAACGTTGATCTCTAGGGTAGAGACTTTGTGGATGATCATGCACTAAAGAATGCAAATGCCCAACATTCGAATGATTAACAAGGCTGCAGCTCATGGGATTGCTTACGAAATCAAAACATGGAAGAAGGTGAATTAATGCATGTTGGCCAAATGAACCATATGTGAGCAGCTTCATAAACTATACTCTTTGGAAGTAGTTTTATGTGGCAAAATTGGACTTGGAATAAATCTGAATAGTTTTGTGGGTTCAAACAAAGAGGAGGAAGGAGGTCTTATGTCATATTCCTGTAGCATGCCCAAAGCTTTAAGCAAACAAGTGCATGTTCTTGGGGGAGTCTATAATCTAGTGCATCAAGCACTAGCAAGATTATATTTTCAATTTGCAGAGGACCTTCTAGCCCTAGAAGAAATCATCTCTTCATTGCAAAAGGTGAAAGGGGAGGCCCAAAAGGAGTTTGAAAAGGTTGATGGTCAAACTGAGTATTACCTTATGTTTACTTCATCTAGATAGGCAAAGTTGGCTCAATTGCTTGAAGAGCTAATCAAGAAGGTTGAGGATTTGCATTGTCAGAACAGCGCATAGGAAACAATACAATCAGCTTTTGTTGAGCAAGGGTTTTTATAAAAGAAAGTTGATACGCAAATGTGTTTAGTTGATAATTTTAGAGATTTGTTCCACATAGGGGACAAAAAGCACACAAGGTTGCATTAGAAACATGTATCAACAAAAGAGGCATGGTGTTTTGCATTCCTCAAATTCAATGGCTGGAAGTGACACAAGTTTACATTTTGTGTTCAAATCTAATGAATGCGAAATGGGAATCAACACCCAATTTTTGCCCCATTGCCATTGCCATTGCCATTTTTGGGTTTGGAGGGTGAAGATGATATTGCTTACCTTAGCCTTATAAGGATTTTCCCTTACACGTTTTGTCATAGGCTGTTTGAACCTGTTTGGGATGTCAAGCTTTCATTCTTGGTGTGCGTTAAATCATTTTTCTACATCTACTAAGTGTTTGCAAGAAGGTTGTGGGCAAGAAATGCATCCCTTGTGGTGGGCACAAGTAGGAAAAAAAAGTTGGGCGTTGCTAAAAAAGCGAGATTACAAATGATTGGACTACAATGGCTCCTACTTTGGGTGATTTTGATAGTGATTTATTTTGCATCTCCTTATCTCATCCTTGTTTCCTTTGTTGATGCTCAAATTGGCAACATTTGTGTTATAGAGTTTGTAGGGTTCCAATTTGCATAATCCAAACCACCTTGCTCCTTGTTTAATTTTTTAAGGTTTAAGTCAAAGTGTAAGTTTTTGTAGTCAACTTATTTCACTATGCATATTAAAATTGTTTGTGTCGTTATGAATGAATGCCACCCAACATCCAATAGGGCAAAAGCGCAAAAGCACATTAGGGTGTCACAATTTCGATAGATTAGAATCCCTTTTCAAAGTGCTTTTATAGTGTAATTGAAAACTAGCTTAAAATCTGAATATTTAGATGATATTGAAAATAACATTTTTTTCCATTTCCAATTTAAAATCATGATGTTATAAGACATATAAAAAATATCTCAAAATAAATTATTTACAAATAATTATTTTTAAATGCTTTTTTAAAAATTAAAAAATTATAGTTTTTGGAATTTTAAAAAGTCCACAACATAATAAATAAAAATCACATTCCATTCATTCAATGGATCTTTAGTTTCTTAAACATAATTCATCCAATGTCCCAAAATTTCAAACACATAAGATTAACACATTGTAAAATAAAAGTCCATATCCATGAATTTTGCAGGTGTGACAAAAAATGTGGGCAAAATTCAAAAGTCCGTTACTTATTGGCTATCCATAATTTTGATTTGATTTTTTCATTTTTGTAAGGTTGATTATGATAGCTTTAGATAAGTGAGTCCTTTTTTATTATTTCAATGGATTTTATTTTATTTATTTTCTTGTACTAAAGGAATATAGGAAAAATTGCCATTGTGATGTCCTATAAGGTCACTATAGTGTGCAAACACCCAGTGTTAGCCATGATTGTGTTCATGGTTGCACTATAAGTCTCACAAATGTGTTTGAGGAATCTTATTTCCATTTTGTGGTATATTGTGTTGTGGCTAGCAGACACCATGAAGTTTTTTCATAGTCCATGTTGTTTCAACCTCATCATATCTTATTTCAAGTGCCTAACAAGTTTGGCAAACTAAGTCCTTGATTAATCACATTAGTTTATTATGTAATGCCTTGATGTGCTACAAGAGTATTCCTATCCATATACTAGTCAACCAAAACTCTTCCAATATTCACATATTCCATTGATATCTTCTATATGTATGAAAATCACTTCCACTAATGTTCACATGTTTTCATTGAAGTCTTTGTCAAGTTCTATAAGTCTTTCATAATCACAAGAACTTTTTCCCATGTTTAGAAGGCTCCATGTGACTCCTCAATGGAATCCCATTCAAGTGGCAGACAGTCACTCAGTGGTTCCCAATGTCCACATGTTTTCCCTTTTGAAACTTGTGTGTTGCTAGCAGTCACTAAAACCCTATGATTGTCCATGTATACTTTATTTATAATCCTATTCAATGTGTTTTAGTCCTTGAATTTTTTGTGTAATCTAAGTAGAATCCTTGTTGATTCTCGCATGTTGTTGATAGTCACTAATATCACATTTGGAATCCCAAAGTTTGCTACTGACAATCACTAAAACCTAGCATCAATCCATATTTTTTAATCTTTAGTTCCATATGTTTCAAGAAGTCATTAAAACCTTGCACTATCCATGGTAGTCCTTTTGAGTCCTTTCTATCCATTAATAGACCCTAAAACTCCAATCAGCCATACATGATCATTCCATATCCATTAGGAGTCCCCAAAACTCCAATCTACCATCCATTCCATATCCATCTTCATTCCATATTCCATATGTCTCCTAGCTAGTCCCTACGGCCACCTTGCAACAAGGCTTGATGTATTTCTAGCCTTTCATATTCAAGTCCCTAGAATTTTGCTCCTATATATCCTATTTTACAAACTACTACTTAAAGCTCATGACTAGAATAAATTGCATAGACAATATGTACATCTTTAACTCATCTGTTTTTTTTTGTTACATGGTGGAAATTTGCAAACCTAATACAAACCTTTATGTCACTTTCAATTCCATTGGAAAAGTGCCATGTGCCCACACAATTTGCCACCATAAGCCCTTTAATTGGTTCTATTAAGTTATATCTAATGCCACAACCAAATGGCAGGCAATGTACTATGGCAATAATCACATTTCCTAAACACAATCATCATTCGAAGTTGAAAGATGCCTATCAACCACCCACACACCTAAAAGCGTGTGAACCATACCAACATAACCATCTGTGGTAATCTCAATTTTTAAAAGTTGTGTTAAAAATATTCGAGTGTGGTAAGGTTATTAAGGGTTTTTTACAACTTCTTGTTAAAATAAGGAATGATGAATGCGCATGGTTGCGTGGGGGGACGGTTGTTTTCTTTTCCAAAATACGATATTGGTGAATAAGGTGTTGGGTTAGTTCTTTTGTTCAACAAAAAGCTGGTAACCATAGTTTTAGAACCTCAATTGCGTAATTAGGGGTGAGAAATCTCTAAAGGGTTGGGGGTAGGAGCAAACACCAAAATTTGTGGTGTTTAACAAAACATCGGTCTTGTTCTAATATTTAATGAATAGCAAGGATGTTTGAGATTCATGAAGAAGTTGAAGGGGTGTCAATGAAAAGTCCAATAGGGATAAAACAATTTTCAAGCCTTATGAACATAAGATTAATTCGAGACAACTCAACGATTAAATAAATAGTGTAATAGGGTGGCACTAGCAACATGCGTTTCATAATGAATGAAACATTTATTTAAATTATAAATGAGCTCAATGAGGAGTTGTAATTACATGTTGAGTCTTATGTTATGCCACAATGATAGTTCATAATTGCAGGAAATATAGGATATGTCAAATGGTGTGAACTAGGTAATCCGCCATGCTATTAAGAGGCAATCAACGAATCAGACCACGCAACCAATGATAATGTCCAACCTTAAAAATTGAAAACCATGCGAAGATAGAAGTGTCTTCATTTTCGTAACAACCTTCATAGACGGTTTCAAGTTCATCACTAGAAGTGGGGTCAACTTGTAACAAAATCATTAGGGTGCAAAAGTTTGGAGAAATGCGATAATACCAAATTTGAGGGGGATCAACTTCAAGACGAATGCATAACTCTTGTAGTTCGAGATCTTCATCACGAAGATGCTATGTCAATGTCAAATTTAGAGATGATTCTGGAATTGGTTCTTCATTCCCTTATGTAGCTTGAAGCCCATAAGACATGGCCATACACGACGCCATAATTTCAAGGAAAGGAAAAGAGATTTTCAATCAAAATCAAATCGGCAATGAATGTGCAAAGGACTTATTACATCAATATGCATGGTTGTAATTTATAAATTAAGGAAAGAAATGCGTAAGTAACGGCCTAAAACCACGGTAAAGTAAAACCCTAAAATCAATGGAAAAAATGAAGGTTTAAGTAAAAAAATTTGGGGGGAAAGTGGGAAGAGGGGAAAAGGTGTTTTTCCATCTCCTTCTATTGGCCACTAAGTAATGGAACCTTTCAAGGGCCACCAAGCATTGGAACCTTCCAAAGGCCACCAAGCAATGGAACCTTTCAAGGGCCACCAAGCAATGGAACCTTTCAAGGGCCACCAAGCATTGGAACCTTCCAAGGACCACCAAGCATTAGAACCTTCCAAAGGCCACCAAACAATGGAACCTTCCAAAGGCCACCAAGCAATGAAACCTTTCAAGGGCCACCAGACATTGGAACCTTCCATTAGCCACTAAGCATTAGAACCTTCCATTGGCCACCAAATTGTTCATTCATCTCCTTCCTTCTCACTATTTTTAAAGGGCGGATTCGTATCATTTGAAACTGTCTTTTCCGAACATAATTTTCGATTCAAATCTTGAGAATACTTGTTCTCACAACCTTCATTAGGAGGAGAATAATGATTAGTCTTGGTAGATGGTGAGAAGAAGGAGAATAGATTGGATGTTTGCAGTACTTTTGAAAGAAGGGAAATGAATAGGGATAATGTGGGAAGTTTGAAATCTTAGAGAAATGGTAGCACAACTTCTTAATGGTTTAGGTGCAAATTTTAAAATTTAGTAGGAAATTGTGTTGAAAATTCAAGTTCAACTAGTTAGGTTTCATTAGTTACTGGAGTAGGAAAATAACTAGGTTACTTTCACAAGGTTAAATTACTTTCTTTACTTATATTAGTTTGGTTATTTGTGGTTTGGTCTTTTAGTTAAATACCTTGGTGTTGATGGTTTGGTTCTCTTTTCTTCATTACACAAGTTTGTGTATTTCATGTGACAA
>Ga0116231_10007890_pt1 | contig 19094 bp, 32 predicted proteins | sample S1TSphgellanicum_2_FD_89695 | JGI IMG/M metagenome (GOLD analysis project Ga0116231, IMG submission 89695) | Host-associated microbial communities from peat moss isolated from Minnesota, USA - S1T2_Fd - Sphagnum magellanicum MG | ecosystem: Host-associated > Plants > Peat moss > Unclassified...
AAAACGCCTCGCGCGTTCCGTGACCTGCGTATGCGAGCGTGAGCGGTTGATACGCGGCGCGGGCGCAAAGGGCGGCGCGCTGCAAGATGAGCGATTCGGCTTCTTCGGGGGTAACGTCGTCTTTCACGAGGTCGCCGGTCCTTTTGGTTCGGTCGGCCAATCGTTCGGCATCCGCGTCGAATCCATCGCTGGTCCGGGCGGAGGCGTCGTCGCGATAGGCAAGGGGCGCGAATCCAGATGCGTCTCGGCGAGATCGGCCAGCGTGAAGGTTCCCTCGTCGGAGACAATGTCCCGATTCGTGACGGGTGTTGCGATCACGAGGGCGCCGACGTAGCGCGCCAGCACCAGCCGGAGACCTGCGGCCGTGGGCCAATCCTCCCCGTTCACCCGCGTCCACGGAACGTCAACGATGATCCGAGCGTGCACGACGTCCTTCGGGGCGCTCTCTTCGTCGGCCCAGAGCACGTACCGCAGCCGTCCGTCGAGGGTCACGTCGACGCGTTGGGCGTGGAGGAGCCCGATACGCAAGATCGGCCCGGTAAGTGCCGGGGTAAACCCGATGTACGATTGTTCGAGCGCGACGACGTTTTGCCAAGCGCCCTCGAATCGGTCAGAAGCGGCTTTGGCCGATTTCCAGGCGGACCTAGCCGAGGCGAGCGCCCACAGCGCCAGCGCGGCCATTCCGAGGCCCCAAGTAAGCCCGAGGATCGCGAACGTGTTCACAGGAACGATTCCTAAAATGTTCAACGTGGAACGTCCTCCGGAAGCGGATCGCCAAAGACGAGCCGCTGGAGCGTCCGCACGTCCTCCAATTCGCGAGCGTCAATCGCTGCACGTTCGTCCGGGTGAGACAACGCGACAAGGCGGCTGATCTTGGCGTTTTGCGCGATCACCTCGCGCATGCGCTCGTAGTCGGCCCGGGTGTCTTTCCAGGGCCGCGCCACGGGCCCGCGAAGCGCCGCTTTCCGCGCGGCTTCGGCCAAAATCTCGACCTTGGCCGCTCCCGCGCCCAGGTCGCCGCGCGTGAAATACGGCTCGATCTGCGCGACCGCGTCTGCGTTGCTCACTGGCACGTCAACCTCGATCATGCAATTCGGGCAGCGGATGCGCGCCATAAACTCGGTGACGTGGAACGCTGGGCGCCCGAATTTCTTGCCCTCGCAATACGCGCGCACGTGCTCGACCAGGACGATGCTGCGCTCACGTACGCTTCCAACTCCCCGGTTTCCCATGAACGTCAACGCCCATAGCCAGCCCTCCCGAATGACCGATTCGGGCTGCTGGAAGACGCGCGAGAGCACCTTTTGCGCCTCACCCGGATCGAGAGTCAGAATATCCGAGGCCCAAAGGTCGTTGCCAGGGCCGCCATAGTCCCGCTGAAGGACGTAATCCATCATGCGCCCCGCCGAGCCAGGGCCACGTCGCCCGCCTTCGTGATCTCCTCGACGGCCGCGTCGAGTTCGTCGTTGATCGCCAAGGCGTGTTCCGTCGCTTGCCGTAGGTGCCTCAGCCGCTGCATGAAACGCAGCGCCGCCTCGACGCGCTCCTCGCTTTTCGGGTTCTCGCGCCCCATAAGGTCGTCCGCGCCCATCCCGGCATCCATAAGCCGACCAAGCGCGTTTGACACGGCCAGCGCCTCTTTCACGGCTTTCGCCAGCCGCGTCACCCCTTCGAGCAGCGTCGACGTCGCGGCGAGAGACGTCCAGAGCACGACCCGGCCATCTTCGTAGAGCGGCCCTTCCGCAAGCGTAAGGAGAGCCCGCAACGCGTCGTCGATCCCCTCGATCCCGTCGCGGCGCCCGCTCACCCGGCAATTCGGGGTGGGGCATCCGAGCGCGTGGGCCATCTGCGCGATACACTCATCGCGGTATTCCAGATCGGCACGAAGCCGCGGCAGATCGACGGGCACTTAGCTGACCCTCTGAACATCCAAGACGTTGCGGAGAAACGCTGCTAGAAGCGCGCCGTCGCGTAGGTCGATGGTCAGCACAAGCGTCAGACCGTGAGCGTGCTTCAGCCGTTCGTTGATCTGCTGGAGCGTATAGGTTTCGCCGGAGGCCGTGCTCACTTTCACCGGCGGCGCGTCTTGGCGCGGAGGGTCGAGTTCTTCCATGTAAGTTCCTCAGAGTGGCGAACGAGCGTTTAGTTTCACCAGGATACCGCCAAACGCGCGTTCGCGCAAGATTAATGCCGCGCGCGCTTAATTGGCAGGAAACGCTCGGCGGCGCGTAGCAGAGGACCGCACGATGGCCGCGGATTCTCCCCTCGACCCGAAGAACATGGGCGTCGCTGTCCCCAGCGCAGCATCCCTCGTCGCGCGCGCCGCGCCGCCACCGATCCCCAAGCCGCCTAAGACGAGAGCGAAAACGGCTCGCGCGCAACGGTCGCGCCAAAAACGCGCTCCGGCGAAGCCGCCGAAGCGACCCGGACCCGGCGCTCCAACCGCCGACGAGACGCCGCGAATCCTCGAACGGCAGTTCCAAGCGTACCAACTCCGCCTCACCGGCTACACCATCGACGAGATCGCCATCGCCCTCAAAGTGTCGGTCCGACAAATTTCCGCCGACCTAAAAGCCGAGGGCGCCTTCCGCGCGCAGCAACTCGTGACGCACCGCGAGGAAGAGATCGCGCGGTCGCTGTCGTTTCTCGATACGGTAACGAAGCGTCTCATCCCGGCGACGGGCGCGCTCGACGCGGCGACGGCGGCGGTGCTCCTGAAGGCGAACGAGCAGCGCAATAAGATTCTCGGTCTGGAGGCTCCTAAGCGGATCGACGTTCGGACGGCGGCGTACGCGCCGGGGACGAATCCGTTGGAGGGCCTCGCGCTCGATGCGCGCCGGTTGCTTTTGCAGCGGGCGGCCGCGCGCTTGCAAAATGAAAGCGCGAGCGGTATAAAAAACGTCACGCCGGTTGCCCCGGCGGAATCCGAACAGGAGGTCATCCATGCCTAAGTCCACGATGCCGCCGGTGCCGCCGGTGCGCTATCGACGCATCGCGCTCGTTCCGCGCGGTCCGGCCCACCTCGTCGAGTTGTTCCCGCCCGATCCGGGCGCCAAGGGCGCAAGCCGCATGCCTTCCCCAACGACGCTCTGTGAACAATGGGTCCCGAACTTTTGGAAGGCAAGGCCGGTCGGTCCGCACCGGGCGTTGTGCCGCGCGTGTGGCATCAAGCGCAAAGCGGCGCAAAAACAGCGCGACAAATTGCGCCGCGACCCGCTCGCGCGCGGCCTGAAAAACCTCGCCCGTGGCTGACCTCGGAACAGCCGCCGACGTCCTCGGTGATACAAAGCCGGTCAAGTACGGCGCCGCGGCCGACGTGCTCGCCGACGAGATCGATGCGGGCGTCGAAGCGTACACCCGACACGCGGCCGAAGCGGTCGGGTTCCGCGAAGATGAGCCCACGGCCAAGCGCACAGTTGCGGAGGTGGACGCCGAAGTCGAGGCGGCCAAGCGTGTTCCGCTCGCGCCGAGAGGGATGGCTAAGAGGGTTCCGCAGATCGCCGCCGCGACGGCGCTGTCCGCGACGGCGATGCTCAAGTTGGACGACGCGCTTGGCATGAAGGCCGCTGGCACGCCATTCCTTTTCGGCGATGAGGCCCTCCCGATGATGGCGATGGCGTCCAGCGCGATTGGTCCGCGGAACGGCGCGTTCGGCCGGTACGGCCAGAAGCCCAAGGGCGCCAAGGAAAAGGCTGCCAAGCGCAAGCGCATGGAGCGCGCGTCGCGCCGGGCGAACCGCAAATAATGCCGACGCTCTCGCCTCCGTCTCCCGAAGCCCGCAAGCGCAAGATCGCCGCCGACCGAAAAAGGCGCGCGCTCGTTGCGAACGCAGGCGAGTTCCTTACCCCACCGTGCGAGCATTGCGATTGGCGCGAGTTTCGGCGTACGCAGATCGGCGCCAAGGTGTCGTACGGGTTGCATCTGCGGCGCGCGCATGGCATCTTCGGCGCCTCGATGAGTACGCCGCCACCGCCGCGTACGCTCGCGGCGTACAAGCGCGGCGAAGGCCAGAACTTCGATTCGGGCAAGATGTTCGATCTGCTCGCGCTGGCGGTGCGCCGATGATCCGCGCGCGGTTGACCGCCGCGGCGCGCGCGCTGGCCGCTTGGCTCATGCGGAGGCTCGCATGAGCGCCGTGGAGGATGACGGCCGCACGATCCCGCTCCGCGACGTCGAGGACGAGGACCTCGAAATTCTCCGGCGACGGTTCGAGGCCGACCTTGCGCGCAAGGATGACGCCGACCCGTACAGCGGGCCAGCGGAACCGCCCGTCGAGCCCGTACGTGTGCCGTTACCAGACGCGACGTTCGTCGAATCGCGGCGCACATACTACGGGCCGCCCGGTTGGGAGCATTCCCTCGACGCGCTCATTGGGCGTTCGGTGCGTTTCCTCGTTACGCACCAAGGGCGCATTTGTCCCCGCGCGGCGCAGATTACCTATACCCACCCCGACGGCAACGTCGATCTCCTCGTGTTCAATCGCGATGGCTTTCTGTTTAAGCGCGGCGTTTCGTACACGGGCGACCGACGGCGTCCATTCCATTGGGAGTTCGTGCCGTGACCGAGAACACGCGACAAGAAACCGTCTGGGACATGACCGCCGATCACGGTTCGGTCCGTATCTCCGTGGAGATTCGCCCCGGCGTTCGGTGGAACAGCACGTTTGCACCCGAAGAGATGCGCGTGCTTATCGCCGGGCTCGAACGGATCACCGCCTCTGCCGAGTCGCAGATGCCGAAAGTGGACATCGGACCTCAGCGCATCGGTAACAAGACCGTGGGTGACATCACGCCGCTGTGGGCGAAGCGCGCCAAGCAATATACGTCCGCGTTCGGCGTCGCCGTGCTCGTGGTGTGCGTGCTCAACGCCATCCTCGACGTGCTGCGGGCGCTATTCGCGCCGTGAACAACAAAACGGAGACGAAAATGAAATCTGATCGTCCGTCCTATCCCGCAAAACCGACGCTCGGTAACGTGCCGACGGTAGAACACGATCCAACGAAGCCCGGAACGATGGCGTGGTTCGAGGCTCAGGGTCGCGCGCACGCGCAGCGTCAGACCGAGGCGCTCAACCGGCAAGAGGCCGAGCGCCCGAAATGACCTGCGTCGTCGGCGTGATCGCGCGCAAGGACCGCCGCGTCATCCTCGCGACCGACTCGTCCTCGTCGAGCGACTCGATCATCGAGATCGTTCGTACGCCGAAGGTGCATGTGCGCGACGGCATCGCGTTTGGGTTCACCACGTCCTGGCGCTGGGGCGCGATCATCGCCCATGCGCTCATCATCCCGCCGCGTCCGCCGCGCATGCCGGTCGAGGCGTGGGTCGCGCACGATCTGGTGAACGCTCTCCGATCCGCCGCCGGTGAGGGCGGCTTTCTGCGGGAGCACGAGGGGCGCGACGACGGCGGTTGCGCGCTCATCGCCGTTGGCCGTCGCCTGTTCAAACTGAACGCGGATTTCGGCGTGACGCAACCGTCGCGCGGGATCGCTTCGGTCGGCAGCGGGCACCAATATGCGATGGGCGCGATGTTCGAGGCCGACCGTTGGACTTCCGACGCACGCCAGATCGCGGCGGCTGGGCTGCGTGCCGCGGCCGCGATGCACCCGAACGTCGCCGGGCCGTTCCAATTCCACTACTCGGAAGTCGGCCGGTGACGCTCGCGCAACGGATCGCGCGCGCCGACGCGTGGCGCCGCGCCGCGCAAGACGGCATCGTGGTCGTCGTTTGGGGCTACACGCCAGAGGACGGCGGCCCGAAGAGCGACACGGAAGCGCGCTGGTGGCTCACCTTCTTCACCCGGCGGCTCGAACGCGCGGGCTGGGTGCTCAACGCGCTTTGTTCTCGGCTGGCTCGCGCATGAAGGATGCGGCGCGGCTCATCGGCACGGAACTGCGCCGCTGGCTCGATCAACTCTCGTCGCACGGCCGATTCGCATCCACGTCCGAAACCTTCGTATCCAATTCCCCGACGATCCCGACAAGCATCGGCTGCACGCGTACCATTGTTCGTGGTGCGATGGCTTTCACGTCGGCCACAAGCCGGACCCGGACGAGGTGCCGAAGTGCGATGGCTGCTCGCATTGGGCCTATAATCACCAATGGGCGGCGCTCACGTCCATCGGCTGCGCGCTCTGTCCGTGCACGATCACCCGCGACACGCTCTATCGGACGGCGCTCCGCAAAGCGCGCGCGCTTTCCAAGCAGCCCGCGAGGATTTCCGTTCGTTCGTTCGCAATCTCCCTCGCGATGACGGTCATCGGCACCGTCGTTGGTTACGCGTGCGTCGCTTTGCTCGGCGTACGCGGCGTCTTTGCCGCGGCGGCGATCAATTTCGCAATCGGAACCGTCCTGACGTACATCACTTTCACGCTTAATCTCGGAGGCCAGCATGGCAACGTCCCCGACCCCGGTTCTCGATAAGGCCCTTGCGGCGTTTGGCATCGGACCGACGTTCGCAAACGAAATTGCGACGCTCGACCTGCTCGCGTTCAACGTTCAAAACGCCATCGCCCTCAATCAAAACCCGGCAACGGCCGCATCCAAACTCGCGACACGGATCGCCACGATTCGGCGTGCGTTCAACACGTTGCCCGAGGACAGCGAACCCATCGGAAGTGCGCCGACGCTCGCAAGCATGGACGGCGCCGGAGGGTTTGCGACCGTCAGCGACACGATCTCGTTTGCGACCGTTGCGGCGGCGTCTGCGCCGGTCAGCGCGGCGGTGACGGCCGACGGAGCAGCGAACATCGAGACGCCGGTCGAGATGATCGAAAAACTCGAATCGGAATTCAAGACGCTGGAGGCGGCGCTTACGCCGTCGTTCGCTACAATCTCGCCGTCGCTTGCGCCGGTGTCCTCCCCGCCCGCCGATGACGACGAAGCCGGGCCGCAATCGTGATCGGCCGCTTCATCTTCCGCGCATTGGCATTCGTGCTTCGAGCGGACCGCTGGCGCGCGCACGACGAGCGCAATGACCAAGACAAGGCGACGCAGCGCGGATTCTTTCGTCGTCGCCACATGCGCGGCTGGCTGACGTGGGCGGCGGGAGAACTTGGGATCGAGTGGGCGATCTTCTGTCCCGCATTTCCATCGCTTGGGCTCTCGTTGTCGAATGACGAGTATCCAACGCTGACGATCTCGTTCATCATCGGTTCGCTCTACATTTCGCCGGAAAATTTCGCGTGGACGCGCAAAATTCCCGACGTCGAGTGGCAGATCAAATACGGTTTCCACACCGACCGGCTCGGAGGGTTGCGCTGGTCGTTCGGCATGCCATCGATGGAATGGTCGAACGGCGAACCGTGGTGGCGTCGTGGACATTTCGAGCCGTACTCGTTCGTGATGAACGGGCTGTTCGGACGCGAGCGGCTCGTACGCGACGACAAGACGGACCCCGTCCAAGTCAGCATTCCCATGCCCGAGGCGACGTATACCGGCACGTTCCGGATCGAGTTCCGCGAATGGAAGCGGCCGCGTGCATGGTGGACGTCGACGGTGCGCCGCTCAGGCTGGCTCGACATCGAGGGCGGTATCCCCGTTCCCGGCAAGGGCGAAAGTGCGTGGGATTGCGGCCAAGATGCCATCCACGGCGTCGGCTCGGCTCCATCGAAAAACGCAGCGATCCTCCGCGCAATCGAGGCCGCGACCGATGCGCGGCTGAAGTACGGCGGCCTGGATTGGCGACCGAAAGCGAAGGCCAAGGCGTGAAATCTGCGCGCGTGAAATTTGCGTTGCCGTGGGACTTGCGCGCATTCGCGATGCGGATCACGATGGCCGATTCGCGCTGGTGCTGGATACTCGGGCATCAATTCATGTACGAATATCTCGGCAGCGGCCCGCTAGGCGAGGACCTCTTTGGACCGCGAACGTGCAGATGCGGCGCCACCTCGAAAAAAGACGCGCGCTTGACTTAAAGGCGCGCGCGCTTTACGATGAGGAAATCCGAATGAAAAAGCATCGCTATAACGACAACGGCCATTGCGTACATTGCAACACGACGGAGCCGATAGGCGGCCGTGGCGAATGCTGGTATCCACGCGACCTACGCTTCATCGAGCGCGTGCTGCGTAAAGAGAATGAGGCGCGCGGCCTTCCGCCCGTGACGGTTTCGATGGATGAGATCGCCGACGCAATCGCCTATCAGGGGCACCTCAATTTCCTCGCGACGCTGCCAAATGAGAGCGCCTATCCGACAATCGATCTCGCGAGATACGGGTCAAGCGAATCGATCCATTTCGACGGCGACATCGCGCGAATCACGGTGCCGGACGAATTTTCGCCAACCGGGAAAGTGGTCATCCTTATCTCAGCCTCTTTGCTCGACTCGCTCGGGTTCTATTTCGTGACACACGGTGGATAAAAAGCGAGCCGATCTCGTCACTTGCACGGGCTGCAACGGCTCGGGCGAGTGCGATACGCGACCGATGAATTCTGATCGTGCGAATGCGAACGATACGCGGCGGGGGTGCCTCGATTGCGGTGGCTCCGGCCGCGTTGTGCGCCCCTTTCCGCTGCTGGTGAACGATGGCCGATAAACGCAAGCCGAAGCGGTTCAAGTATTCCGTCAGCGGCGACATCGATCAACGCTGGCTAACCGAACTCGATGATCCGGCGATCATTGGTTTTCGTGAGATTCCGTGCCACGGCTGCGCGCGCGACGAGCACGATAAATACACGCCGGACAAGCGTGGAAACGGCAAGATGGCTGTTTCCGGCAAGGACAGCGAGTGCGTTTCGTGCGATGGCACCGGCTACGAATACGAGGCGCTCGTCGTCGCCGTCATGGAAGTGGTCTTGTGAGCGCGCGCCGGAACCGCGCTCGTAAAAAGCGGCGCGAGCGCGAGGAGCGGTTCTTGTGCGGTACGGATCAATTCAATGCCGCGCTCAAGCAAATCGCGATGTTGCTCTTCTGCCGGTTCCTACGCGAACGTGTCATTCCCGCACGCGTCGCCAACCTCGAATACGCTTTTTCGCACGATTTTGGTAGCGACGGTGCGGTTCATTCTGCGGTGTGGGCGTACAATCCGCGGTTTCCCATCGAGAAGGGCTTCTTCATCGACGAGACGCTGCCCGCGGAGATTCCATGATGGCGTGGCCGAAAACGCACTTTCAGAAACATCGCGTACGCGCTGCGCTTGTGCCGTTTCATTGCGACGGCAAACTGCGCGAGATCATCGAACGCTACCCGCTGCCGGATGGCAGATACGGAATCACGTTCCTTCCCCCGCGACCGAAAGACACGCGCACCGTGGCCGAGCGTGAGCGCGATCTCTACGAGAGGGCAATGCGCGGTGGCTAGTTTCGATATCGCCGTGACTTCGCCGGAACACGATACACGGCGCGGAAGGAAATCGATCCCGTGCTCAGGCGCCTGTTGTTTTCGGATACGCCTCAGCATCCATCGCGACAGCATTCGGCGCCAAGCGGTCGAGGGCAACATGGACGCGGCAAAAATCGTGCTTTTGTTCCACGCGGAGGACGACGGCTACGAAGTCAACGGTGTCGAGGTGACGACGTATCGCTGCGATGCGTTCGACGGCAAGCGGTGCACCGCGTACGCGGATCGTCCGGAATTCTGCTCGGCGTACCCATACGACATGGTGTGCGGAATCTGCACCGTCGATCAAGACGGGGAACGCGTGTTGCGGAGCGTACGCGAAGTCTGGAAACATCTTCCGTCCTATACGGCTGACCCGACGCAAACCGGAATCTTCGAGCCGATTTTCTACGATCTGCTCGTCACGTATGCCTAAAAAGCCGAAGCGATGGCCGCGGGCGTCGTGCCTTGGTTGCCGACAGGTCCAGGCCGTCGTCCCGGTCGGGATCAACGCTCGCCCCGATCCGCGGCCGCGCAAGTACCTCATGCCGCACCGCTGCAAACGTCACGACAGCGTGTGCGGTGGATGGTTCGCGGCGTCGTGCGCCCGATGCGTGGCCGAACGTGCCGCGTAAAAACGATCACGGGGGCTATTGTCAGCCGTTTTGTCCTATGCTACGCGCGTTTAAGCGCGTGCGCCGAGCGGCTCACGCAAGCGCAGATCGCGGTAGCCGCGTCTCGGGGGACCGAGGCGCGCTACTGTTCCACGACGTGCCGCTCCACGGCCGCCAAGCGACGGCAGCGCGCTAAGACCCAACGGATGCCGTGACCGAGAACCCGCGCTTCACGCTCTACCGGCAATCGCTCGCGCCCGGAGAAGCGCCGACGACGCATGGCTACATCATCTGGATCAACAAGAAGTGGCGCTGGTGGCGCCGGATCAACGACATCGCGCCGGATGCGCCGATTTCCGACGCACAGCAGCGCGCGTTCGACGCTTGGATCGCGAAGATGGTCAAGTGAGAGAGCCATGCGCGCCCGGAACGCACGCGATCACGCTTCCCTCGTCCCCGGACGTGCGCGCGGTCAAATGCTCTCGCTGCGAACGGATGGTGCCGCTTTACCGCGCGCCGGGTTCATGCGCGATATGCGGCTCGCTTGCCATCGTGACGTCGGAATACTGCGCCGACCACGCCGGGCTCATGCCGACCGATCCGAGAAAATGAAATGCCGGTTTGCGAGGACCAGCGACCGGCAACGCTGGCTGCACAACGCAGATCGCTTTTCTCGTTGGACTCGAAAAACGATCTGCGTATCCTCGTGTGCGGTACGCCGGACCGTCCTGGCGCGTTGGTTCCGCATTTTCACGCGAGCCGTTCGTAGGTCTGCACGCCCTCGGAAAGAGCGCACCGGCTCACCTAGCAAACGGCACCGTGTTCCCCGATTGATCGTCTACCCGTCGGGCGCGGGTCCGGGCCTCTAACCTCCCGGTTTCCTAGTCGAATGCGTTCCGGTTAAGGATACGCGCATCGATGCGGGACTAAAAGACGACATTGCGCCGTACCATCGCTCGCGCAACTTGGAGCGCCACGAGATTGTAACGCAATGGCTTGCCCGGTGTAAAGCGCGCGTGCTATGATACCCGCCGAACGGATCGTATGCCGGGGAGAGAAATGGGCCTCGGATGAAGCCAGCGGTGTGACGCGACAAGATGGCCTCTGCGCTCCGTTCCCTTGTTCAGAGGCACGTAAAAAGGCTTCATCGCTCCGGCGGTGGGCCTTTTGTGTTTAGAGCGCGCGCGCCTTTACATAAAACAGCGCGCGCGGTATTATAGTCCCATGATGGACGCCCGACCGATCACCATCGGGGACGCCTACCGCCTTGCCGACGGCCTCCCCGTCATCGCCGCCCCGCCCGGCTTCCGCTGGGCCCCTTCCTGGAGCGTGTCGCATCCGGTGCTGACGCGCGCCCTCGTGCATTCCGCTTCGGGACGCACCACGGCCGCCGCGCTCGGGATCGACGATATGCTCGCGCGCTCGCAAGCCGAGCGCGACGAGATCGCCATCGCGACCCAAGCGGTGATCGCACAGCGCGCGGTGCGCGCGATGATCGACGGCGCATTCGACGCCGACTAGCAATCCGGATCGCGCCACTTATGCAGAGCGGCGCAGGGTGCGCCCCGAGGTAGACGGGCGCTCGTATGCGGGTACAGGAAAGATGTCGGCCAGGAAAGCGCCGACGGAACCCCGGGCCATCGTACGCTCCCACCCTCCCATGATCCATTTTGCCGCAGGCGCCCGGTCCTCTTCCGAGGAACCGGGCGTCATGCAATATACGCTCCGGCTGGTCGACGGCAACGGCAACGCGCTCCCGGACGGGACGCATGTGCGGATCACACCGCTCTCAACGACGAACCCAAACCTCGTCGTTGCGACAACCACACAGGGCGGACTCGCTTCAGCGAATCTGCTGACCGGGGCGCCGTACGCGCTCACGACGACGGCCTCGGGCCTTGCGGGGCCTGTATCGATCTTGCCGGGCGCCGATCCCATGCTTTCGATTTCGCCATCGAGTGTGCTGCCTTGGTCGGGCGGCGGTGGCGGCGGTAGCGGATCGCCGCATCTCGTCTCTCGAATGGCTGGAAGCACTTTCTATTTCTTCAGCCTCGAAACGAATAGCGGTATCTTCGCGCAAAATGTCGAGTTCCAGCAGAATCAATCCATCGGTGGCCTTACGGCTGCGCCGTCAGGAAGCCCTCGCACTTTGCAGTTTTCCGTCCCAGCATTGCCGAGCGGTTGCACGGATACGCAACTGGAAATCATGATTGAGGTCTCCACGGTTGCCGTCGAGACTTCGACCACGGGGCTGCCGAGCCTTAGCATGGCGTTCGTTGGCATGAGTCTTAATAATGAAGTCTACCTCGCGCAAAGCGTGATTCCAAATCCCGCTGCAAATACGACGTACCCATTATGGATCAGTTCGACGTTCCTCGTCCCCGCGTCGACGGAATCCTTTAGTTTCGACGTTGAAGTCGCGGCCGAAAGCGCCGTTGCCTATACCGGCGGCGGTGCTACCGTGTTCCAGATTTACGTTTCGGTCGATTCGATCCCGTAAAAATGCACGCCTCGCACCAAGCCGTGATAAATTGGCTGCTCTGGCTGTGGACGACGTTTCACGACGCCGTCTACTTCGGTGCGTGGTACGTGTGGGATCGCTATTGGCCGGGGCGCCGTCGCGCGCGCAAGGTCGTCAAGACAGCCGACGAGCGTCTCGACGTAATCGAGGCGCGGCTCGGCATCGGGAAGGAATAAAGCCGCTCGCGGTTTAAGAGCGCGCGCCTATGCAAGAAGCGCGCGAACTGTCTCCCGCTGAACTCTTCGCCAAAGTCCTTCGCAGGGATCGTGCGCCGTGGCCGAACGGTGTTCCGCGGGTGACGCAAAACGAACTCGTCACCGCGGTCAAGTATCAAACGTCAGCGTTCGGCAGCACGTACCGCGATATGACGTTTGTGTGCGTGAAGTGCGGCCTCGCGCAATCGCCGAGGCTCTTCGAGGCGATCACGCCCCTAAAAAAAGCCGAGATCGAAAAGCAGATCGCATTCTCGTGCGTCGGCCGGTCGCTGCACGAGGATGACGTGCTGCGCGATTCCCCCGTATTCGTTAAATTGGGGAATGGCATCGACCGGCGTACGAAAGACGAATCGCTTCGGTTAATCGGCTGCGATTGGAGCGTTGGCGGTCTTTTCGGCAATCTCGGGTTTGGCATCGAGGTCGAACTTCCGAGCGGCGAAGTCTCGCCCGGCTTCCCTATCGCACCCATCGAGGCCGCGTTCGGTCTACGCGAATTTCTCATCAAGGAAGGCTTTGTCTAAGATGACTCTTCAAGAGCGCGCAATGCTGAATCCCTGGGGAAATTCGCAAGACGCCGGACTCGCGAATTTCGAGGCGCGACCAAAACTCGGGATCACGGTAGGGTTATCGCTCAATCATTGAGTGGATGCCATGAACGGTCGGCCCGTGTGGCTGGCTTCGGTCTCTCGCCGCGACGTCAACGGCGCGATCATCGGCACCGCGAATTGGTCAAAACGCGAGCGCAAGCGGCTTACGGAATACCTTCGCACCGACGTGCTCGGCGTGCTCGGAGATGCCAACGTCGAGCGCGTGTTCCGCATGAACATCACGCTTTGCATTCATCGCTTGTGCACTCCGCAAGAAGCCGCATGGGCGAAGTCGTGTTGGACCGGCAAGGAAATACGCGACCTCGCTGGAGCGCCGATTGAAGTCCTCGAAGAAAAAGGATGCTTGAGCGCGCCATCAACGCGGCCGTGCCTCAATCCGGGCCACGTGATTATCATTCCCACGCGTCCCGATCTTTGGGTGCCTCGCGATTGCGGCTCTTGCGCTTCGTGCAAAGCGCGCGCTGCGCTGGAATGAGCAACGTCTACACGGGCGAAGTGCCGACCGACTATCCCGTGCGGTTCGTGATCGTGCCGTTCGGCCAAGATAATAGCGTCACCGAAGTTGGCTTCGGACCATATAAGGACGAGGATTCGGCGCATCGCGCGGCGCGCTTGCTTTGCGCTGACCGCGATTATACGTTGCTCCGACTTGTGCGGTCGCCTATCACGAAAGGGGCAATAAAGGCAGGTTCATTCGAATAGCGTCGTTTAAGACAGCGCGGGCATGATCCATCCACCTCCGGCGGATGACGAAGAGCCGCTCGATATTCCGTACTCCGTTCTTCAAACGATGGAAGCCGCGATCCGGCCGACCACGCTCGAAGAACTGCACCATCACGTCGAGCATTGCTACGGCTACGACTTTCCAACGGTCGCCGTGTGCGAAGGTCACGTTTCGCCGATGCAAGTGCTTTGGGAAATCTTCAGCGATGCGTTCTCGCATCTGCTCGTGATCGGTTCGCGCGAATCTGGCAAGACGCTCATCTTTGCGTTCGCCGAACACCTCATCGCGCGCTGGAATGGCGACGAGGTTTTCCACGGCGCGGGCATTTACGCTCAAGCGAAACGCTGCTTTGCCTACATTCAAGGACTGGTCCAAAACAAAGAGCGGCCGTGGTTCTCAGACGAGACAACCAAATGCGTCGAGGACGAGGTGCAACTTCGCGGGCCCGGCGGTGACGGCAAGATCGAAATTAAGTCGGCTACGCTCGAACAGGTTAACGGTCCTCACCCGCGCGCCGTATTCCTCGACGAAGTCGAGTTGATCGAAATGAAGGTGCTCGACGAAGCCGCGTCCATGCCGAAGCGTGTTGGCGAGCGTCCGCCGGTGTTGCACTACACGTCGTCGCTAAAAAAACCGTACGGCCCGATGGTGCAATTCCTCGAAGAGAAAGATGTGCGCGGGCTGACCGAGCGCCGCTTCTGCGTATTCGAGGTGATGGAAGAGTGCAAGCCCGCGCGCCACCAAAACGGCGTCGGCTGCCAAACGTGTCCGCTAGCGGGCGCGTGCCTCAACAAGATCATCGACAAGAACGGCACAACGATAACGCTGCCGGGCCCAGGTAAGGCAACGCGCTCGCGCGGCTGGATGCGGATCGATGACGTGATCGCGAAAATGCGGCTCATGTCGGAGCAGGTGTTCCGCTCGCAATGGCTCTCGCTCGAACCGCAGATCGACGGCCTCATCTATCCGATGTTCAACTACTCGGTTCATGTAGTCGATTATCCGTGGAACCCGAATCTGCCGGTGTACGCTGGCGTCGATTTCGGGTTCCACAATCCGTCCGTCGTTCTGTACGCGCAGCAGTTGTACGACGATTCCCTGGTGTTCTTCGCCGAGGACTATCAAGCCGGACGCACCGACGGCCAACTCGCTGCGGCGATTAAGGCCGCGCCCTGGTTTCCGAACATCGCTTGGATCGCTGCCGACCCCGCGGGCGCCGGTGCGCGCGCTACGCTTGCCGAAGATGGTGTGCCGACGTTCGCGGCCGACAACGACGTCGCCGCAGGAATCGACGACGTGCGGTGGGGGCTGCGTCCCGCCGACCCAAGCATCGCGCCCAAGATATACTTCGACTTCCATTTGGTCAACACGATCTCTGAGATCAAAAAGTACCACAAGCCAAAAGACAAAATCGAGCGCAATCCCGACGAGAAGCCCCAAAAAATTGACGACCACGCGATGGACGCGATGCGCTACCTCGCGCGCTATATCTTCCGCGGCCGCTCCGTGGCGCCGTGACCGCAGGGCCAGCCGAAGCAACCGTGGAAGCCCGGCTCGCTAAAGAAAGGCGGCCCTTGTGACGCAGCCCATCATCGGATACGTGCTCGATCTGCGGCCAGGCGCCGCCAACGTCCTCTCGCTCGTGACGGGGCAACCGCTGGTATTCGGTGCGAGCAACGTACGCGTGCGATTCGCCAACCTCGGGTTCGCGGCATCGTCCGGCGCATCGGTCGGTTTCTCGGTGCAGCCAGGCGCCGGTGGCACGGCGCTCACGACGAGCGTTGCGGAAGCGTACAACTACGCGAGCGGCCTCATCGATGCCTCGCCGCTCTTCGCCGATGCGCTTGCGGCGGCGATTGGTCTCATCGAGTCCAACGGTAGCGTGCCCGTCGAGTGCACCGACGCCGGGTTCGACGCCCTGGGGCCGTTCCTCGATCTTGAATACGTCGGTGGCGTCGCATCGCTGTTCACGCCGACGTTCGTGTCCACCGGCAGCCTCACGGCGACGCTTGCGGTGGACGTCACAGCCACGGTCGGCTTCGAGGGACGCACCCTCACGGCGCTTCCGCTGTCAGGGCCGATCAAAGTCGGTTTGATCTACGACGCGGATGGCAATTTCGACGGCTACGAAGTGAATGCGCGCGCGGTGTTTCCGGGCGATCTCGTCGGCGCCGAAACCACGCCGGGCGGCACGCTCAACCTCACCGCGGCAACCCGCGTGCCGTCGCGACCGATCTCCCCGGCACCGAAGAATCCGCTCACGATCCTCGGACTTCCGCCGTTCCTCGGTGCGGCGCCGACCACGGGCATCCTCACGATCAACCCGTAAAAAGCGCGCGCGCTTTGGCAGGGATGCCGCGCGCGCTTTGACGAAGCCGAGCACATGACCGCTGTGAACCCCAGCGCGCTCGATGCGCTCGAACACGAGTTGCTCAAGCATCGTTACCGATATGCGAACGAGGCCGATCTTCAGAGACAGATTGGTCTCGTTTTGCGCGAACTCGGCGGAGACACGTTCAAGGCAGAGCATACGCTCTCAAAAATCGATGCGCGTCGCGACAGGCCGGACTTCTTCCATTCGCCAACCGGGATCGCCATCGAAATCAAAACGCAATTCTCCGGCGGTTCACCCGCTCAGGTGAAGCGTCAACTCGAACGGTATGCCGCGCACGACGAAGTGAACGCCATCCTCCTCGCTTCGACGAGCCACCGAATCGCGTTATGCGTTCCGCCCGAAATGAACGGTAAGCCGGTGCGCCGTGTCGCGCTCATCATGGATGCCCTAGCGTGAGGTTTTACGGGCGTTACACGCTCTCGCGCGACAAGCGATTCTGGGTGATCGATTGCGAGCCGCAAGCCGCGCTGCGACTCAAGCGCGTGTTCGAGCGCGTCTCGAAGAATCCGGGAACCATCTTGCTCGCGGTGACGCCGGAAAATGCCAAAGAATTCGAGTGGTTTCTGCAACGGTATCCGATGGAGCCGTCGCTTCACGCGGATGTTGTGCTACGCGAAAAGCGCGCCGAGTGGGATACGGTCATGGCGACCATCGAATCGATCCGCGCGGCTGACTACGTGCCGAAGCCGGTGACGCTCGCGCTGCCGCCGCGCGACTACCAAACACTCCCGGCCGAAATGGCGCTCGCGCTCGGCAAGTACGCGGGCGTCCTTTGTGGCGACGCCGTCGGACTCGGCAAAACAGTTGAAGCGATCTGCTTGTTTGCCCGCGAAGAAGCGCGCCCTGCGGTCGTCGTCAGTATGGCTGGCAAATTGCCGTTCCAATGGCGTGATGAAATCAACCGCTTTGCGCCGTCGCTTTCGGTGCACATCATCGGTACGAGCACGCCGTACAAGGCGGGCGTGCCGGAAGACCTTCAGCGCGATCTCATCAACGGCAAGCCGATGCCGGATGTCGTCATCATCACATACGCGAAACTCTACGGCTGGGCCGACGTTCTCGGGCCGAAGATCAAGTCCGTCATCTTCGATGAAGCGCAAGAATTTCGCACCGGACCGAACACGGCCAAATTCAAGGGAGGAGAAAAACTCGCGCAGGCTGCGACGTACCGGCTTGGGCTGACCGCGACACCCGTCTACAATCTTGGGTTCGAGATGTTTAACGTGATGAGCGTTATCGCACCTGGAAACCTCGGGACGGCCGAGGAATTCGGGCGGGAATGGGGCGGCGGTGAAGTTCGGGACCCCGTCGCGCTCGGTGCGTATTTGCGCGAGCGAGGTGTCTTTCTGCGGCGCACGCGCGAGGACGTCGGACGTGAATTGCCGCCGGTCATCCCGATCAACCAATGGGTCGACGTGGACCGCAAGCCGCTCGACGCTGTCGCGGATCGCGCGGCTGAACTCGCGCGCTTTTTGCTCGCGGGAGAAGGTCAGCGCGGCGACGCGATGCGCGCATCCGAGGAATTGTCCTGGAAACTCCGCTGCGCGACCGGGCTCGCCAAGGCGCCGTTCGTTGCCGACTACGTGCGGATGCTCGTCGAGGGGGGCGAGCCGGTGCTGCTGTACGGCTGGCACCACGACGTCTATGACGTCTGGGCCAAATTGCTCGCCGATCTCGATCCCGTGTTTTACCACGGCAAGATGACCGACAAGCAGAAGCGCGAATCCATCGACGCGTTCATCCGCGGCGATTCAGACATCCTCGTGCAATCGCTGCGCTCGGGCGCAGGCGTCGACGGCTTGCAGAAACGCTCGAAATACGTCGTTTTCGGCGAACTCGATTGGTCGCCCGCGATGCACAAGCAATGTATCGGACGCCTCGACCGAGACGGGCAAATTTCAAGCGAAGGCGTCACCGCGATCTTCTGCACAAGCGACGAGGGCTCCGATCCGGCGATCATTGACGCGCTCGGACTGAAAGAGAACCAACTTACCGGGATCATCGACGGTTTCGTCGACGAGAAGGCGACCGGCATGCAAGGCCGCGACATGGATCGCGGGAAAGAACTCGCGCGCCGCTTTCTGCGCGACCGTGGGCTCGAAGTGCCGCTCGTTGCGCCGACCCCAAAATTCGATTTCACTGCTGGAATGGAGACCTCCGTCGCATGACCGAATCAGAAATCTCGGCCCGCTCTTTTCTCGCCGACGCATTCGGCAAAGACGATCCGATCATCCACGACCCAAAGGTGATCGCCGCTGCGGTCGAGAGCATAGAGTTCGGCGAGGATGCCAAGGGCTTTGCCGCACGCGTTATGCCCGTCGTGCGGCTTCAGCGGCGCGCGGCCGCCGACGAATCCAAAGGCCCGGCGTGGTGGAAAGCCGTTGACCTGATTCGCGAAAATCTTGGAGACGAAGCGGCCGACAGCGCGACGGTGCGCGCGATGGTCGACGAAGTTATCGTCAACGAAAGCGTTTTGTGGAATCACGACGATCTTCTTCGTAAGGTCACGGAGCACATGATGCGCGTGATCGCCGCGCGCGACGCCGCGAAGGTGCCCTCGATGATCCGCGAAATCAACGATGATGAGGCGGTGCTCGCGCACGCCGCCCGCACCTCGGGCGCCAAGGTCACGTACCTCCGGCCCGAACTCGACCCCGATGATGCCGCATCGCAGCCGCCGGTCGGCGCCCTCGTGCCGTCGCT
>Ga0116231_10007892_pt1 | contig 19093 bp, 12 predicted proteins | sample S1TSphgellanicum_2_FD_89695 | JGI IMG/M metagenome (GOLD analysis project Ga0116231, IMG submission 89695) | Host-associated microbial communities from peat moss isolated from Minnesota, USA - S1T2_Fd - Sphagnum magellanicum MG | ecosystem: Host-associated > Plants > Peat moss > Unclassified...
CTCCTCCCCAGTCCCTATGCCTCTTTCTTTATATATATTTAGCAATTAAACTCATGAGAAGTTGTGTATTTGAGACTTTTTAAGAAAAACACTGCTCTATTTGTGCAATCAAGGCTCAACTACGCCACACCACGTTAATGATAGTTTATCAGGCTATATTTTACCTTAAAACAACAGCTATACATAAATAAATAAATAAATAAATATTTTGATACGTCTCAATCTATTGGTTGGTGAGAAAATCATTGATGCTGATGATGTATGGTATACATTCATTTGAGCTGCTGAGGGTTTAAGGACATCTTAATCAGGCCTTCCAACATTTCTTATTGATTGGAGGGTGTTTTGCCTGATGATGATGGCCTTCATTTATATGGAATACATGGCTGATTATACAAAACTTCTTTTTTGGAAAATACTTTCATGGTTCAAGTCTCTAGATGGATCTTCCACCGTTCATGAATGACTAAAATAATACCATTACAAACAAAAAACACTCACTAACACAAACTAATTCACATTACACTTGGTTAGTGACCATGTCACAAACCTAGGGGGTCCAAAACCTAGTGCATTTGCAATCCAAGATTTGCAAAATTATATGAAGTAGCAAAATGATCCAACCACATATTTCAATAGTTCCAAGGTCCAACTTTAAATGTTAGGGCCAGGGAGATAAATTTAAGCTCCCCAATCTAGTAAAGAAACTTTTATATCTCATGGATAAATGGTGTAGAAATCTTTATTCTCATAATTTAATGCATAACTGTTTGGCAGATTTGTGTACATGTACATTGTAAATTTTGGGAAAATTTATAGTATCCAATTCGTAAACATGTTTTTAAAATAATATAGTTTATTGATGCCAATACATAAATACATTTAAGAAATTTAGAATTATATGCAAATACCTGTACAACACACTGTTTTCTTTTCAATTTTATGATGTCATGTTGGTGATCATCCGCAAGGAGATTTAGCCATGTTTGGCAATAGAACCACTATGAAAGTAGAGATTGATTGAAATCCTTCCATATCATGGCTACTTGATTGAACATTGTGTAGAAAAATGGTAGTTTTTTAGAGTTTAAAGACAAAATAATGGCGTTTGAAAAGAATATTATTTTTTGAGAAAAGATATTTCTCAAGATGGAGATGGAGAAAATTCGCCACAAAAAAAAGAGCTGAAATAAATCTTTTAAATGATACATGTCATTTAAAGGTTTTTATATCTGACTACACTAAATGTCATAACTATTTTGAACTAGATATTATGCAACCCTCAAGAACTAAAAGATTAAGCAATAAATACTTGAAGTTGTTGCTAATATTGTGTATAACTAATAATTGCAGAAGGTGTTTTTCCATGTTACTAACAACTTGTCTACTATAAGTAAAAGGTATTATGATGAATAGGAAATCAATATGTTTACTACTTAAGCAACTTATTTCATATTAACTTGTCTTTAAAAACAATATAATATCATGAGAACTAGTTACTAATATGTTATAATTCATGGCACATTAAATCATAAACTTAAAATGCATAAATATGTATTTGGTTATATGTGGTTATTATGTGTAGGGTAACGCCCTTAGTTGAAGGCTTTACAAGAATAAGGGCATGATTGAGGCAGAGCCAAGGTGAGCCCAATTCCAGTAAAGCCCATGGCCAGTGGCTTGTGTTGTTGGTTCAAGTGTGAACTTGTTACCCAACTAATTTCCCCTTTCACAATTAAGTACTATATATATATTTTAAAATTTAATTAAAAATTTACCCAAATTTTAATATTTCTTACCTTAGGTCAAAAAATTACTCATGTTGGGAGGATATAACTTTTTTATATATTTGTCAGTTCCAATTATCCACCTATTTGTTATCCATCGTTTATAGTTATTTTAAAAATCAATTGTAACCTCCTTTAAGGATATCATAAAAAAATAAAAATCTAATGCCGGATTTCAAAATGACCGGATATTTGTCACCATTAATATTTGTCAAATAACCTAACATTTTGGATAACAAGATAAACAATTTTTTTTCAAAAATATTTTACAAATTACAAGTCCAAAACTTCATTTTGCTCAAATTCACCTTCATATTGTTCTAATTCTTCTTTTGAAGCAAGATCAACCTCAATCAACTCTATCAAACTAGAAGTTGAACTACAACCCACATACTTTTCTTCTAATGTTAGATGCAAGTAATAATAATTATGGGGTTACAATAGAATCATCATCAATTAAATCTTGCAAGTTAAGTGAAATTCCAAATTCTTCTTTAAGTTTCAAGCTCATAATGATTGTTACATTCTAAGCATTAAAAAGTAACCAATGCCCATGAGATTGGTTCAACACACAAGCATTTATAATTGACAACAAAACATCAACAATTATTTGAGATATGTGCCATGTTAAAGGTGGAGGGACATGACCAATTTACCTTCACTACAATTTGTCAACTATAACATAGGATAATTGTTACCATGAATTGTAATGCCTTTTGAAATAGGATGATTTTACTTGCTGAAGTAGATCAAGGATGAATAAAATAAACTTATAATTAAAATAAACTAGAAACAATAGACTTGTAAAAATGGAGCAAAAAACTAAATGTTTCAAAACCAAACTAACTTTGTTTTCATTGAAACGTGTAGTTTCTTGGGTGTCAAACCAACTCCAATGCAAGCTTTATTCCATTTTTAACAACCTTTACTAGATTTCTTTGGCCAAGTAATGCATTTGTGCAAATTTGCTTAGGCAGATTTAATAAACACATATTTCAAGTTCTTACAAACTTTGTCATCAATTGTGGCATATTGGCATAATTTGGAAAAAACATGACCAAAATAGGTTCCTTGAAAGCTTTTTTCCCAACTTAAAGTTTCACATTTAACAACAAACTTCAAAGCATTGGTCAATGTATTTAAATTTGAACCCTTATCCTTCACATATGCTATGATTTTATTTTCAAGCCATATGCATCTAAAAGTTTAATAAGATTTTTAGCCAACATTTGTCATGTAATTTTAGCAACTTCAAACAAATCAAGAGTAACATGTTTTGGTTTCCAATTAAATCCCAAAAAATTTATGACCAAGACAAACACATCATGTGCACCTTTGGACATCGACAAATCAAAACTAGCGGTAGTGCAACTACAATCATTTAGCAAAGGCAAAACATATGTTTTTTTAGTTTTTTCCACCAATTTAAGCAGAATTGTGTTTGAAAATAATTTCCGAAAAGGGAATTGCACATGAGGACATAATTGTAACACTGAATATTTTAACCACACACTTTCCACAAATTGCAAAAGCAAATGATTTTTCACTATGAAAAGTGCAAGAATTTCCACAAACATCTTTTGTTCCACCTCATCTTTTTTGAGGGGATCTTTTGAAGCAAAAAATTTTAATATGGAAAAATTGAAACTAAAAGACCTTTTTTTTGCAGATTTTTTTTCACATTTTCTTTCTTTTGATTATCAATTTCTTTTTGAAACCTTTTATAAATTGTTGAGTGATTTGCATCACAATGTTTTTGTAGACATGTTACGCCACTTGTTTTATAAAATGTTACCAAACCTTTCCTTAACTATTTTCTTGAATTCACAGAAACAACAGGTTGAGAATGACATAATAAACAATGCATCATTTGAGGAACATCATTAACATAATAAAAAGACTAACAAAATGCATTTCTATTATGAGGACACCATTTTTTTCTTTGAATTTGTAATTGTTGCAAACTTTGTTTAATTTTCTTTCGTCAAATTTTCTTGACACTCTACTTACTTTGGTTTGCAGACTTGGATTTTCACATTCTTCCCTCACTTGATTAACTTCAATTTCATCATTTATCCATATTATATATTTTTCAATTTGCATTGTTTGATTATTAAATTCATTTGACCTTTCCATCTTTCACAATTATTCTACAAAGCTAAATGGTGGAAAAAACTAAGGAAACAAATATAAGGTTTTATTGTGTGATGTGATGATAATGCTTTTATGCACAACTAAATATGACACAAAACATTTATAAGCAAGCAAAGATAAAAAAATGCAAAACAAACAAAGATATAAAATTACAAAACATTTACAAGTAAACAAAAAGAGAATGTTGTAAAACAAGTAAGTAAAGATAAAAATGTCAAAAGTACAAGGGTTTATGTTTGTCTCCAAAACAATTTATAATAAGCTTTGCACCGCAAACCAAAACCCAAAAAAATTAAAACAAGAAAAGGAACAAAAAACAAGAAATTAAAAAATAAAATGGAAATAAGCAAAGGGAAAACTATTTATTAAAAAAATATTGGTTTTTGATTTTCGACTCCCAACCATTCCCAATTCCTACAAAAAAGAATGCAAGGGGTAATACAAGATTCTTCAATGAATAACAACACACCAACAATAACACAAAGAGGAAAGGAAACCAATGTGAAAAAGGAGAGCAACACTATAAAAAACCTTGTACCTAAAATAAAAGAACAATCGAAAAGGAGAACAACAATGCAAAAAAGAAAGTTAAGCAACATAAAGAGAAAAGCAAGAGCACAAAAAAGAGAATAGCAATGTGAAGAGGAGAGTAACAACACGAAAAGGAGAACAACAAGGTGAAGAGAGTACCAGTGTGAAAAGGAGAGCAACAAGGTGAAAAGGAGAATAGTAGCGCAAAGAGGAGAGCGGCAGCATGAAGAAAAGCACAACATGAGGAAAGGAAAGAAAAATGCAAGGAGAGGAGAGTAAAGCATGAGGAGAAGGAGAAAGGAAAAAGTGGGGCCCAAGTTGAGCTTAAACCCCATTTTATTCTAGATTTAAGGTTCTTGTTTATTTTAGGTTTGATGGCAACACCCACATCAAAATTTTCCCTTCTAATGGCCTACACCTGCACCTACAACTTTTTTGCATTGTAATGACCTACGTTTAACACCCACAATTTTGTTTTGATCCCCTAACAACCTACACCCTAAACCTAAATACCTCTCGTGTCCATATCCAGGCATGGATTTCATATTTGCCCTAGATATCATATTTTCAAAAAAATTATTTTGTCTGAATATTATATGACTAGATATCATTATTTTGAAATCCATAGATAAGGATATCATTTTGAATATAATATTTTTTGATATCCAAAGGTTTTCAATAATACTAAAAGCATGTCCAAATTGTTCCAAGTTCTTAAAAAAAAATTCTGAAATCTTCAATGACAATATTGTTCAATATTCAATAACTCTTGCACTATAGGTGTAAACTCATTGAGGGCTTTTCAGTAGTACCAAGTGTGCAAAGGTACCATGGTATAAACTCATTGGGGGCTTTTTAGTAGTATCAAGTGTGCAAGGGCACTACGGTTTAAACTCAATGGGGTCTTTTCAGTAGTACCAAGAGTGCAAGGGCACCACAGTGTAAACTCAATGGGGCCCTTTCAGTAGTACCAAGTGTGCAAGGGGCACTATGGTTTGGGAGATCTCAACATGACAAACAAACAATTTCCTTTGATAGACAGATATGAATGTTTTTTGCTTCTCCAAATTTTAGGGGTTTCACAATAAGGATTTTTTTTAAGACCTTCAACATACAAAACAATTTGTTTTAGTCATATGGTAACCTTTCCCTCAAGGGCAAGATCCACATATCACATGTATAACACCTAAATTACTTGGGCTTACACCCTTAACATTATGTTTGCCCATAGTTGTTAAATGCACCCTGTACAATAAGACTCCTCCAATTTTTGTACCTCAGTCTGCCCTTTACCCCCTTTTTCAGCCTTGCCTTGGTAAGCAAGGATATTGTATTTAGATTTCATTATAGAGCATAGTAGCTTAAAGGATATTGGCCCTTATGTTATATAGGCCTATTTTTATATGAGGATTTTTGAAAGATGATATTTTTTCTTGTGTTGAAACTTGACATTATCTTGAAGGATTTTGGTTCCTTTTAGATGATTTTTTGAAGATTATATTTTTGCATGGTGAAATATTTGAGTTTCTATAATTTTTCTTTTGCCTTAAGAATTTTTAATGTAAATGGCAGGGTCACAGTGTGACACACTTCTCGTTCACACATGTTTTGGGCATGTTAGGGGTACTAGGGGTATGTAACATGTATGTGGCATGTTACATGTCACTTGGTACTTGTAACATGAGAAGTTATGGGTGCAAGATGTGACAAGGTGAAAAACAATTGGGGAAAGGGCAGAATGGGAGAATGTTTTTTCAGGAGTACTCATGTACTAACAGCATTAACAACTAGGCAAACATAAATGTTAAGGGGATTCCACTTCCAACAATGATGAAAAAACTTTATCTATTACTATTGGTATTGTATAATTATTTACACAATCATTTTTTGTAACATGCACAAACTACTTATGAATTTCAGCATAATTGACTTAAATATAAATCACTCAGTGATCACACATGTATACAACAAACTTGATGAGCAAGAACATGATGTATACTAAATGTATCTTTCAAAAGAGTTTATTTGAATAATACAAAATTTAACCATATGCACAAGATCATGGACATGGAGGTGAATAAAGCCCTAGCAAGTCAATTACTTTTTCACTGGTGAATTTTTGTCAAATTTCAACCTGAAAAACATGATTTCAACCTATGCAAAGGGTTTTTCATGGAAAAAATTGGAGTAAGTTCATCAAATTTTTAGTGAATTTTTTCCAAATTACCAAATTGGTATGATAAGTTCCATATTTTCTAAAAGAACTTTCATATCTATTATTTGGCCAAATTTTATTTGATTTTTTTCTAGATGATCACTACTTTGGCCACATCACAAAATTATTGAAAGGAAAAACATTGATGCAAGGTCATATGTACAATACAAAGGTCATATCTCAGAATTAGTGTTATCAAATTTGAGGAGATGGATTGCATTATTTACATTTATACCCATTTAAGAGCAAGGTCATTTATTCACAAATATATAGTCTTGTGTAGAGGTGTGCACCCATATATTGCACCTCCTAAACAGTTTCTCTTCTCTTTTTTTTTCCAATTTTGTGATGTAGCTGAAGTGGCAATCATCGATAAGATGATTTAGCCAGATTCGACTACATGCTAGATATGAAAGTAGAAAGAAACTAGAATCCCTCTATATTCTTGACTACTTACTTGGACTTATCATAAAAATCTAGTCGTTTGAATTTTATTTTTTTTGAAATCTGGCAAATTTGGGCCATTTTTTCCAGGAATTTTTTTTGTAGTGGTTGAAATCATATATTTCAGGTCAAATTTTGGCAAAAATTTGCCCAAAAAAAAAACAATCACTAATGAAGTGTTTTAGTGTGGTGATAAGAGGCCTTGATGACCATCATCACACAAAATACATGGATCAATACATGTATGTTAACCTTTAGAAAGAAAAAAGACCACAAGAGACTTTGTTGAATTTATGCAACCCTCCAACATTGGATCCCCTACTTCATGTTATGGTGAATTCAAAATAGAAAATATGAAAAAAGTGGTTTTTGGGGAACTTGATTGTCAGATTTTGAAAAACAAATTACTAAAAAATGCCAGATTTTTATATTATGTTTCAGTAGCTAGTCAAAAATATAAAAGGATGATTGAAATTTTCAATCTCATAATTCATTTGTAGCCAACTTTGGTTAAATCTTCTTATGGACGATCCCCACTTCAACTACATCACAACTTTGAAAACAAAAGCACTGGTTGTATCCCTATCATGTGCTAGATATGGTGGACATACAAAATCCCCTATGAATTTGAAGTTAAGTGTAGCCGAACAACAGGTGGCAGGACAGTGACCCCATGACTGTACAGTTGGTGTGAACACAAACTCCTTGATCGGGGTAATCTGGCCGCCTCCATTGATGAGTGGCGGCGGATTTCCTCTTCATGAGTTTGAGAGGGAAACTGGATATGCATGGAGTGCATGGGAGAAGGTGGTCTGTCTGTGTGGGATGTGAGGACAAGAAGATGGTGGCGCGTTTGATGAAGAGGAGCAGCGCCACATTGATTAGGGATGGGGGAAAGCCGTTGGTGAGAAAAGCGAGGAGGAGGAAGCTTGTGTGGGAAGCTGGATCCCATGATGTAGAGAGGAGGAGGATCACTTGGAAGGATTTATGGGGTTTTAGGCAGAAGAACCGCGAGCTTGGAGTACGTTAGTGAGGGTCGCTCTCTTTTTCCGCTACGATTAGTGACCTGAGAGAGCTCCGGCTCTTTGATCTAGAAGAGCTTAATGAGAGTTTAGGAGCAGGCAATCGAGATAGCAATTGTGAAGAGGCAGAAAAGTGGGCTCTGTATGAAACATTGTGTGTAATGAGAATTATGGGATTTTGCCTCTAAGACCCATTTCGTTTGAATTGTATGTTGTACAGTTGTGGAATTGCATTGTGTGCGCTCTGTTAGAGCGCGGCAGCGTCGGAAGAGGTTTGGTTGGTGTTGTGTCCTCTCCGTTTCTCTAGATCCCTCCTTTTTTGGTTACATAAGGACCATATTCAACAAATGGTAATTGCAAATGAATCCTTTGACTTTATTTGCAAATGAATGTTTACAAACTCAAGGGATTCATTGTTTATTTTTTGAACTTTTTGATTTAGCAAAAGTACCAATATTTGCTGAAAAAACACATTTTACATTATGAATGGGAATACTTTTTTTGTTTTTATTTATTAGTTAGTTGGGCTAGTGGGGCAATCTAGTAACTAGAGAAGTAAATTATCGATAATAAGCTTATTTATTATATCCATTATTTTTGTTCAAAAGTTAGGTCAATTAGTTTAGTTTATTTTTGGGCTGTGATAATTAGAAAGTTAAACAAAGTAATTTTATGTAGTTCTAAAAGGAGTTATTTGACCAAGTAGTTATTATTAAAAATGATTTTAAGAACTAATTTGAAGGAAGGTTAGATTATCTTTTGGGGAAGGTGGGAATTCGGAGATAAGGAAGTGGTGTGGGAACCCCTCTCTCTCTCTCTATCTCTCCATATTTACATTATTCTATTTTATTTTCTTTCTTTCTCACTCTATCTTTTATTGGGTCTCTTCTATTTAAATTTTTCTTCTATTGTACTACCATAAGAGAGGCTACTTCTTTTTGTGCGTGGGCCATGGAGGCATAACAAAAGAAAGGGTTGTTTTATAAGGAAACTAGGACCCTCTACATGGTTGTGTAAGTTATTAGGGTAGAAGATATCTAAGTGGTAGTATCAGGGAAAGGGAAAATACGACCTACCGCCATGGGTATGGTCATGAGGAGAAGATATGGTAATGGACATAAGGTACCTTTAGATTTTTTCCTTCTCTTTGTGGATGTGTTTTAGTGTGATAAGATTTAGGTGGTAATTCTGTTGTATGGCAAAATTATTGCTATTGGTGTTGTCTTCATTTGCACTCCCATTTTCCTTTTTTTCTTTTTTTCTAGTGATGGTGGTATTCTCGTTCACCTTACAAGGTGTTCTTTTGCAAAACAGAATTATTGCAAATAAAAGTTTCTATTATTATCATTTTCTGGGTGTGTTTTTGAGTAGTTTTAGTAGAGTAGTATTTTTTTATTTTTCCTTTGTTACATTCACATACTCAATAGTTATCAAAAATTGAAGATAACTACTGAGCCCTTTATTTGGAGCTATTTACATACATTGAAAAAAGTATTTTCAAGTTTTCTGAAAACCTCTTTGCAGAAACTTTGCTACCCAAAAGAGAGAAGCTTTGAAATTCAGTAAATTGCAAGCTTTGTAAAATTCTTAATTATAAAAATTTGATAACAAGGAAAAATCTATGGATGATTGTTCATATCCTAATTAGAATAGGATTACACTATATGCATTTATTGATTGCCCATTCAATGTAGTTGTTGAGAGTGGAGATTCAAGACACATCACTTTCATATTATGTCCAAAAACAATGACTTACAAGTATCATATAAAGGTTTATATCAATGTTGTGTGGGTTTTAGGTTTTAGGAATAACCTTTGATTCTAGTTATGGAAAGTTGTGTATTAAAATTATGACAAAACTCGACTTTTGCATCATCAAATGATCCATTAATTTGGGAACCTAAACTGTTAGTCTATCTTACTAATCTCTAATTTGGTATGTAAGTTTATTTAAGGCAAGAGATATTCTATTTGATTTATTTTTCTCTAGTGTTAGTTTTATAGTAGGTTACCCTTTCTTGTTCTATCTTTTTTTAGCTTGACAATTTTTTTCAATAAAATTTTTTTTATATTTTTTTCATTGTACTAAAGCTAGTAAAACCAAATTTGTTTACAATGTTAGAAATCATTAACATTCCAAGTAAACCAACCCATGTGTTTGTGATTAAATGTGTCCAAATCAATCATTTTTGCACGTATCAACATCATTATCCTTTGTAGCACATGGTAAAATGATTTGTAATTGTCTATGTAGTTACAAAATGGTTTTAAGTTGCATATGTGATTTGCGACTACTATTAGTTTGGATGAAAATGAAAATGAAAAATATAATCATATCATTCAACATTAATGGCATCCAATGATAGATGAAAATTTAATTGTTTTTTGTTGTTGGTTATGTGATTCATAGGTGATTACACAACATGTGACATTTTATTCAATTTGAATTGTTACTATAAATCATAGTTACAAAATATACACATTGTGTTTAAATGTGATAAAAATATGTTATGGCTAATGAAATTACTAGATTTGGTGGTTTCAAATTTTTTTCTTAACTAATTATCTTAAGTGAAAAGACAATCAAATGTGTAATAAAGTTCATAGGTTTGTGAAAATTTTAAAGGACTATCAAAAAAGGTAGAAATGAATCATCATTTTCAATTTTCAATATCATAAGGTTGTGTATGTGTGAATTTGACTTTTTTAAACAAATGGGATTATTGTTTGGTGGTTCAATTTTTTTTTTCAAAATTATTTAAAGTGAAACACCATTTCAATGTAATAGTTGTTTATAATTAAGGTTCTTGCACATTATTGTTTGCGAATTTTGTGTTAGAATTAAAATAGAATAACCTAGTTCAAGGGTAAAATAAATTAAAACGGCTAAAAATATCTTAAGGTGGAATAGCCTAAAATTTCATAATGTTAATTATTCACATAGAATAATCTAAGGTACATAATAACTTATAATACGCTACAACATAGTAGACTAACATAATGTAGGTTAATTAACTTAAAATAATTTGAGGTAAAATACTCTAAAATGATTAAAAATAACTTAAGGTAAAATAATAGCTTAAAATAACTTAAGGTGGGATAGTGTAAAATATTTAAAAATAACATAGGGCAGAATAAGCAAAAACATTAGGTTGCAATAATTTAAATAACATATTTAAGTGTGGAATAACCTTAAATAGCTTAAGTAGGTTAGGATGGAATAACCTAAAATTATTTAAAAAATTCAAAATAGCTTAGGGTTGAATAGCATAACATAGTTGAAAATAACCTAAAATCATAAAGGGTGAAGTAACCTAAAATAATTAAAATAGTCAAAAATAATTTAATGTAGAATTTAACCTAAAATAACTAAAAATAAATTAAGGTAGAATAATTTAAGATAGCTTTAAGTGGATTGACCAAAAAAACCTGTTAAGGTAAAATAATTTAAAATAACCTAAAGAGCATTAACCTATAATATTAAAAAATGACCTAGGATGAAATAACCTAAAATAACCTACAGTGGAATAGCCTAAAAAACTAAAAGTAATTTAAGATGGAATAGCTGAAAATACCTTAAAAGATTTTATGATAGTTGAAAATAACATTAGGTAAAATAACCTAAAAATTTAGATTATGATGGAATAATTTATAATAGCCTATAATAGCCTATAATAATTTAAGTTGGAATAATTTAAAATAGTCCAAAATAACATAAGGTAGAAAGGTAATTAATTAATTAAGTTATGTAATTGGTAGTATGTAGGCAGGCAAAATAGTAAGTATTTTATTATGTGAATATGTGTGAAAATGTTTTTTTTGGACAAAATGAAGGATGTAAGTGTTACATAGTGTTGTAATGCTTCCTTTCTATTAGATTTTTCCCGATATCTTTTATTTACATTTAGTTCAATTTTGTAAAGTATATAACTAGTTGAAAAATGGACTATTCATGGTATGTACTATAGACATACAAAATGCATGTGCCATTTTGGATAAGCCAAAAAAAACACTTGTGATAATGAACAAAAAAATCTAGGAATTTCCTTTCTACCTACCTATTTACTTAAACATGTGACCTACACCCACTTACCTATACTAAGCCTATTTACTTAGCTACTTAACCTAAACTAGGTAGCTATCGTGATTACATTATTTTTATTATATATATTAGTTTTTAAATTATTATTTAATGCCATGTGTACATGTCATGGATAATTTTTATCCCAATGGTGGACAAGTTTTCACCATGTGTATGTATCTTAGTTTTTTATAAATCATATGTGATTACACATTTTAGTCACAAGTTGCCATACCATATAGGCATATGCAACTACACATTTTAGTTGTAAAAACCAATTGTAAATGATTGTGTCATGTTGGTTGGATGTTAGTTGGATGAAAAGTTCATGTTGATCACACATTTATGTGATTATTGTTGTGACTATGTGCCATCTCATGTCTTTTGTGACTTAAATTTTATGCGACTTGTTTAAGGCAACTAGACACTATAACAAGTCGCATGTGGCATTTATGATTGAAAATAATCATATACAACCAAAAATACCAATCATTAATATGCAAATGTTTTATAGTGTATAAATGCTTCAAGTGTGAAGCATTGCTTTACTAGGATTATATTATGTTTGTGATTATATCATTGGTCAAACAAAAGAGATATTGGGTGTGTCGTTTAACTCCACGAAAATTCTTTGTGGGAAAAAACTAAAGTAGAATTTTTATTTTATTTTTTACTTCCATGGCACACATTGTTGGAGATCATTTTTCATTAGAGCTTAAAAAAACTTGTTGGCCAATCAAATTATAATGTATGGTAGTTCCAAGTAAATTATTTTTGCTCAAAAAAGACTTGTTGGATCATGTTGAATGAATTATAGTTACTAGTTCTAGTTAAATAGATGCAATTAAAAAAAAATTGCATTCACAATAATTAATTTATATGTTTCAAATAAAATTATTCCATATATTTAACATCTAATAGAGCCCAAAGAAGTTTGGGACATTCCTACAAATATTTTTGAAGTCAAAATTTCATTTAAAAGACTTCTCATTAAATGCAGCAAGCTTGCAAATCTCAAAATGCATTGAAGATACTCCCATGGAAAACTTCCTTGAGACTTTCATAAATTTGTTCAACCAATTGTCTTATCTAAAAAAAAAAAAATGACAAGATCATGGTTCAAATGGCATTGAATTTTTTGCTAGAGACCTATGAACATTACATTGTTTAAGCAGTTTTAAACCAAAAGGATCTTCCAACCATGGAAAAAATTAAAACCAAAAGTCTCTATCATGAAAGAAATTGAAAAGAACTACAAAGCAAATTGAAAAACAATGAAGCTTGTTGATTACTCTTGGAATTTTTACCATTCATACAAACAATTAGATGGAGAAAATCGTGCATTCACAAAGATAGTCACAAACAAAAAAATGTCTTTTAATTGTAATTGTTGTGGTAGGTTTGGAATTGGTCCAAAACTTGTCTAGGACCCTATGAGGAGGTGTTCAAAATTCATGCCTGACAACAAACAAACTTAGTTGAAAAAAGAAATGACTAAGAGATCAAGGAGGTCAATGATTATTTTGAAGACACATAAGAACTTTTCATGGTTGTAATGGACAACTTGGATATTGATGGAAAAACCTTGGCTGTAGAAAATACAAAAGATGACTAGTACGTAGATTTGGGAACCAATAAAAATGTTACTAACAACCCAAACCTTTCCATGATGTTCAAAAAACCCCTAACTTGTCTAACGTTAAAGCAATAGGAGGAATAGGCTTTCACAATGTGGTTGGAAAAGGTCATGCAAAACTTAAGACCTACAATGGTGTAATAAAAAGATGTTTTGTATGTTTTTGGTTTTACGAAAAATCTTCTATTTGTAGTTGTTATAGTTGACAAAGGTCATTTTTTCTAGTTTAAGAGTGCTTGATAGTGGAAAAAAAGGCACCAAATATAGTAGTTGCCAAAGGGGTCAAAGATGGTTCAAATGACCTTTGGGTAAAAACACATTACACCCCCCAGAAATTGTAGTCACAAGTATTGCATTTTGCATTTGGTTTTTTTTGTAAGTATGAACATCACATCTTGGATTATTTTTGTTTGTTTGAAATATATTGGATTAGATTTAGACATAAGACAATCAACTAACTCCAACAAACATTGATGAATTTCAACATATATGAAATATATTTGTGATGAAATAATACTCATCACAAAGTATGAGAAATTGCATACATACTTCAAAACTAGGGTTGTGGGTAGAATTTTTTGGTGAATTTTTTTATGGTCAATATTATTGATATACATCAATTGAATTTAGGGCCATCTAGAAGTTAAATTTTTTGGTTGAAACTTCATTAAAAATATATTTAAATTTTTTTTTCCAACAATAAAGGTAAAATATTTTATGTATTTAAAGAAAAAACCAATACCAAATGAAAGAGAAAGAGATTTTATAGTTGGACTTTGCATTATTATTTCAGATTTCTTTTGCTTAATAATGTTTTATGAACCACAAACATGAAGCCCTATGGCCGATGAAAATTTGCACATTATATACATTAACTTTATTCAATCCTCTTCATCTAACCATTGGATTGAGATTAATCTTGATTTTAAATGAAATTTGAATTCCAAAATGTTGTTGTGCACATTCTAGCTTGGCTTAAAATTGCTTATGTATAGGATTGTCAAATGATGCTATCAAAATTTAAACTTACTATGTACTATGATTCTAGTTACACATCACCTTTTTTGGTGAAAATTGGCTCACTCGTAATGTGTTTTCACCCCTTTATAAGTTGCAAACTTGTTATGTTGCATCTAACCCATGTGCAATTGTTAATACTATAAAGATCATGAATCAAGCCTAATCTTAATCAAATTCACATGGGCTATAACATTCATGCATGCACATATTGCTAAAAAGGATAAAAAAATGCAAATTTGAGCCCAATCATTTCCTTGTATTCTTGTTGGTGTATTCATAGTATTCAACAAGGAATAAGGAAAATACCACACAAAAATCAACAAATTGATCATTATGCCACTTGATCATTAAATGTTTTATTTGAAAACTTTATAGGGCTTTAGTACAAATCATTTTGAATAGATAGAGAGGTGACACAATGTCATATATTACAAAGTGATTTGAAAGGTGCACAATTTTTTCAATTTATAAGTCAAGTTGCAAACATCCCAATGGGTTGTTGTTGATCTCTTTGGGGCCAATGCACATATCAAAAGATGCACATATATGTTACCTATTCATGGCCTAATTTATTGCACAAAATGGTTTATATAACATAATATTTTCATGTAATGTAATGAAGGTGTGCTATTTTGGATGTTAAACATAAAATACTTACAAAATACCATGCAAATTTATCAATTGCATTTAATTCACCTTTTGAAATAATCATGATTTTTTTATTGTGCAAGTGAAAACATTTTCCATTTAAAACAATGTTATAATCATTTTGAAATGGTTATCTATGGTATTTTCCACCCAAAAAATTTCAAAAGTTGATAGTTAGGAGAATATTTTTGGGTCATGCTAAAAGACTAGCACCGATTACAAGAAATTTTGTCCTATGTAGGGTGAAAACATGAATAGGTGGATAGTTTGGACTATCAAACTTGTAGTTTTTTTGCATTACGTACAAAAGTAAAATTTAAAACCATATTCAAAATTAACATTTTCAATTTTTTAATAATTCATGTTGTCATAAACTTTAATGGGATTCATGATAAACTTTCTGGACAAATTCTAAGACAATTATGAACTTATAATGGAATTTTGAAATGATAACACTATGTCTATCACATAGAAAAAATGAAAAATGTGGATTCAAAAAATATGTCATAGTAATGTCAAAATAATAATAAGAAAATATCAAATGAAAAATTTATTAATGAAGTGCATTGAAACTTTCCTAATATATATATATATATATAAAGTTTTAAATGACATGATTGCTGTAAAGTTTTTCCATAAAAGTCCATTTCACATTAAAAATTTTAATCTTTTGTATGGATTTTTTGATCAATCACATGTTTAGGGATATTCATAGGTTGGGCTTATCAATATTTATGATTAAAAGCATAGGGGATAATTATAGGATTTATGGTTTGATAATTGTTAAAATTATGAAAAAAAATCATTAGTGTTAGATTATGGACTCTCAAATGCTACTTTTGTGCCACTTGACCATGCTTTCACCTTGCAATTAAAAATAAAATGACTAAAGGTCCTCAATGGTTTAAAAAATAACCATAGTTTAAAAATGCAACTATTGATTTTATGTGTAAAATCTATTAGTCCCAAAGTTTTTCATATAACTTTAAATACATGATAATTTTTTTTAAAAAAATGAAAATTTAAAAATTCATTGATCATTTTTCATTCATAAAGGTTGAAATATCCTTACTTGTAAGTTGTGTGTAACTAAGGTAAACCTTACTAAGGCTTATGGTAGACCTAAGTAGTTTTAGGTAACCCCTAGGTAATTTTTAAATATGTATATGTAACTCTTAGGTTATCTAGGTAAACTTATGTAGTCCTTAGGTTAATTTAGGTCAACATAGTTAATTTTTAGATATTTCTTAGGTAGGCATTAAAGTAAGTACATGTTATGATATTTATATAGGTTAAAAAAATTATGTATTATAATGCTATTTTGCAATGGTAAGGAGTTTTGTCCCCTAATGTGAAGGTGATAGAATCAAATTTTTACCCTTACAATCTAAGGAGCTACCTATTTTAACTAGGCTTGTTAGGCATCCTAATGCTTCTTAGGATCCTCATGTATGATTTTAGGTTATGCTAATTAGGTATCTTAAATTGTTTATCGTATTTAACCTAAGCTAAGTTGCCTAGGCTACCTAATTTATTTTATAGTTGTATCATTGTCCTTTATGACTAGAAAAAACTAGTCATAAAAGTGAATCATATGTTTTCAAATTTCTTGTAGTGAATCCTTTGCAAACTATACTTATGGCCAAGCAAAAGAATCACTATTTGCATGGCCTCTTGACACTTGACTATGTATTACATATGAAGCGCATTGAATCTTGTTGTATAATTAACAATTAGAGCAATTTTTTTAGATGCAACTCTTCGATCACAGAAAAAGCATGCCACTTAGATGTCTTTCTATTATGCATTCGGGTGTTCCTAACTATGTGCAAGATAAAGCTCAGGATGGTGGTAGCATTCTCAAAAAAAAGAGGCCTAGGACATTGTGGCAATAGCTGTGTTTTTTCAATAATTTTGGGATTCTTCCCACCCATGTGCTTTAACGTTTGTAAAGCACTAGCAAATGATATCATGAACCTAAAATAGCTAGGAGGGATGGAGTTCTTACACCTACACCTTAAGAATGGGAGGGATTTTACACCTTTAAAATCTTAAGTGTAAGATCCCTCCCACTCTTAAGGAGTAGGTGTAAGATCTATCTTTTTCTTTTGCTTGAGGGCAAATCAAGGACATAAGGTGCCCTTGAAATAAACTAGAAAAATTCTTTGAATATTTGAAACCTGTCTTTCGTGACCTTCCCGGACTAATACCTATTATGCCCTGTTCAGTTTGCTTTGCAAACACTCATAACCATGATGTCATATAATTAATCACCATCATCAATTCTCCAACAACATCAGCTCTCAACAATTAAACATGCTTTAGTAATAACCACAAAACATTGCATACCCTCATGACAGCCAGCATATCACACTGAATGAGGCATGGATGAACATCACACCAGTAAATTTATCAATGCTTTACTGGGTTTTTTATCAGATCACCAACTGATGCCAATATATATATTAAGTATCCCTACCTATGTGCATATACAGTCACAGAGTCTTTTAGCCTCCTTTTGGAGGGAGTTTGGCATGGTGGTGTTTTTTTTGGAGAATAAATAAGTTCTCAATATAGAGATCTCCCATCTTTAGAATATTCACACTTAGGTATATAAGAAATGAATTCAAGCATAACTGCAATAACTACCCCTGAAAAAGAGAAAAATAAAAATAGGGCTATTTAGGATATCAGAAAATTTGTTGTATTTATACAAATGAAGCTCTTGAAAAGTTTTCGTGGTAGCCACCAAAGATCCTAGGTCCTCTTTCTAGGTAGTCTAATTAGGGCTAAGAGGTGCCGCCTCCTTTCAATCCAGCAGCCCTTTTTGAAAATTTAGGTATGTCTCTGTCATACGTGGGTGGTCCCAGTACATGTTGCAAACCGCCACTCATGTATAGCGTGTTGTAGAAGGAAATGGATAAGTATGAAAGAGCATTTCACACTCATTTCAGTACTTCCATCTTTGCTCATGAATCTCTCTCTCTACGCAGCTAGCTTAGCTTACAGTTGGATGCAAGCGTTGGAGCTTTGGACGTGCATTGTCTTTTTCTTCTTCCTCCTTGTGCATGTGTTGTTCATGCACCTAGTTCACAGTAGGAAGCAAGCAGAGTGAGAGCTTCAGACACATGCGTCATCTTTTTCTTCGTCTTTGTGCATGGGTATACTTTCAGGCATCTAGTTTACAGTTGGAAACAAGCACAGCTTATAGAACGCATCATTTTTTTTTCCTCAACCGCGTGATTTCAACTCTTTAATCCAAAATTACAACAACACCACTAGATATGGCTCATCAGCTTATCCTTTCCTGCCCCGTCGACTCGGACATGAATAATTGGAGCGCAGAGAAGTATGCGAAATACGTGGAGACCTTCTTAAGGCGTGGAGCAGAGGTTCAGGCACGATGTGGGGACTAATAACACTTACCTGCAGTTCCTTGGGGCTGCCACTGGTTTCCAGGAAAAGAGTATCGACACTGCTGATTGGGTGGAGTGTGTGAAGGAGCTCCTTGATGGCAAGTGGTGGCTCCTCTTGACATTTGCCAACTTCCTTCCA
>Ga0116231_10007893_pt1 | contig 19092 bp, 7 predicted proteins | sample S1TSphgellanicum_2_FD_89695 | JGI IMG/M metagenome (GOLD analysis project Ga0116231, IMG submission 89695) | Host-associated microbial communities from peat moss isolated from Minnesota, USA - S1T2_Fd - Sphagnum magellanicum MG | ecosystem: Host-associated > Plants > Peat moss > Unclassified...
GCCGCCATGCCCAATCTTGCACACACCACACAGCTTAGAAAACAAGTCGGCCATGCATTTCCATGCAACAATGATGGGGCGCCGTCACCACAAAACGGTTGATGCAATTATGCCTAAAATCCAAGATTAGATCAGATTGCACAATAAGTAGACAGGCCCCCCTTTCACATTACACCTACATTTCCTTTCCTTCATTGAAGATGCTTTGAAAATCACAAACAATTGTGGCACAATGGAGCTCCATGGGTGGGTACAGATGTTGAAGCTCCAAGAAGAGTAGCCAAAGTTTAAAGAAAAAAAAGGATTAACCCTTGCTTGTTTCGGTACCAAAAAAAGGATTCTGCTTTTCTATAGAGTTGAGCTGGTGATGACACAAAATTTCCACCAAGTCATTGCATTCATGGTTTCCATGGAGCTTTCTTTAGACACAGAATGCTGGTCAAGGAAGTGCCTGAGGGACTTTATATAACTAAGAATTGGGTTGGCTGTATGACAGTTCAAAAGTTTTAGTCACCAGTTTGAGATCCAATGGAGCTTTGCTTACTTCTGGAGCTTGTTCTGCTGGGTGCTGAACAACAAGCTCTCCCCACACTCTCCATTCACAGATATCTGTGACTGCAAATGTCCACTAGCATGAATCTCATGGAGATGTGATAATCAACATGCAAACCTTGAAGTACACTTCACACTTTGGACCTCATTCCCTGCAGCTCATGGCTTGACCGGAAAATTGCCCAACATGCAGTTACCAGCAGCATCCAGGCCCAACTCACCAAGAGACATCTGAAAGAAAGGTACCTGAGACCCAATCATCATGCAGATGAGTTTGCTCTAGAGGATGGCTATCTGTGATTTTTGCTATCCCTGATAATTCCCATGCCCCCTAGACCTCCAGATTGAGCTGGATATAGCTTCTCAAATGGAAAATATTGCTCTTCAGGCTGATGCTGTTGCAAGTGATGAGTGAACGAAGGTATGTTGCTACCCATGTTGTTGTCAACTATGAGTTGCTTTGATGTTGTTGTACTGTCAGTAGTTCCAACATCCAGAGCATGGAGGCAAGCCTGAGTCCCCCATGACAGAAGAGAAAGAGCACAGCTAGAGCTTTGAGAGTTGCATCCCAGGTAGTGGTTGTTGTTTTCCAAACTGCCCAGAAACGAATTACAACCCAAACTTCCCTTGGTTCCAGCCACAAACTCCTGTGAAACCAGAGCAGCCAAACTGTTCAAGCCAACAGTTCTTCATTTGTTGCATCTGCCTCCAATCTGACGAAGAAAAAGAAAACCAATCAACTAGGGTACAAAATGACAATGGGTTTAGTTGAAATTTCATCAACCTCTTACAGGTAGGTCTCTCAAGTGTTTTCACGCACACAAGGGTTAGAAGAATTTGAAGCATCACCAAAAGGAGAAGCTGTTCTATGGATCTCCCTTAAGGCCTCCTCAGTGTGGTGCATTGGTGATGAAGAACTTGGAGGAGGAGGAGAGCTGATGATACCAGGTAGTTGCTGAGTATTAGCGTGAGGCTTGCAGCGTCGCTCATTGTGGCCTGCTAGGGTTTTGACTACCCCCCCCCCGCCCCCAGACATCATGACCTGTTGCTTCTTATTCATTCCAGATTCTTGGCTCTCAAATGGTCGCTACTCCCTACTGCTACTGCAGCAACTCGTGAAATCATTCCAGATCCTTGGGTTTTGAAATGATTGCTAGGCTACTCACTAATTCGGCTGCATGTATGAAATCATTCAATAACTACAACTTGAATAATGGGTGGATTCTCTCTCTCTCCTCCTCGTCGATGCTGGTGATGATGGAGAATGAATCAACATCACATGTGATGATCAACTTCAAGAAAGACACTTATGGGTCCTTCAAATCTGCTCACTGGTAGATGTCAACTAGAAACTTCCTAACTAATATAACTGATTCTTACCTTGCAAAGACTAGGCACTTACAAATAAACCAGTGTCTGGCCAACATTTCTGAAAACACCACCTCAGAAGCAGCGACAGCAGGCATTACACACCAACCTTGGTGCTCCGCTGCATGCATGGAGGGATGAGCTGAGCAGCTGCCAATTACTAGTGAAGGCAGTTGAAACTGCTACTTTGTAGTAATGCAGGACTGGCACAATGGCAAAGCTGCATCAGAAAATTCAAGCTTTCAACAAGGTGTCCGAAGTGGGTCTTAGAATAACACCACCCAGTAGGTGGGCCAGATCTGAGCTTTAGCAAGAGGACTGGTCATCTTGCACACTCTAGGTAAGCACTATTCAAGTGCAACAAGCTAAATGTGGCTTGCTTTGCTTTGGAGGTTGAGGGCATTACAAGAATAAGTGTATCCCGAGAGGGGTCAGCTAAGGTGGAGCCCGTATTCTAGTGACCCCCTCAAATGACGGCCTTATCCAGCATAAAGCAACTGCCACCCCTGATCGATCTGTATGGACAAACATTTCAGAATCAAATGTCCCTCCTTAAAAAGGTAAGATCCCACCTGTGTAGCCGAGTGAATATTACCTTTCCAATAGAGTTATCAGTAAAGTCTCATGATTAGCGGGCAAGAATGGCCTGTTTTGGCATAATAGGGCATCGAACCCATACCTGGGAATGAAAATTTTACAAAGCCAAATAATTGGGACCCAAACTAGTTTTTCCGCCAATTTTGGTGGTGAATTGAGTTTCATCCTGTCTTTCGTTTCTCCTAAGTGCTTCCACTGCTGATACATTTGTTTTCAATGCTCCTGCGACCAGATAGGAAGTCAATTGGATATTTCTCTCATGTGAACACAACAAGATTTTAGGGTTTTGGTTTTGTTTTGAGTGGTCGTCAACTTTCTGCGTGTTAACAACGGAGTTTATTCCATCACAATTTGTTAGTGGCTGCAATGACTGCTTCAAGGAGACTTGTAAGCTTGGGTAAGAAACTTTGTTTGTTTGTGTATTATGTGAAACAGATTGATAACAAGTAATAGGTGTTTAAGGAAGTTACAACATTCAATGGAGGTGTGGAGAGTAGGATGGTGCATGATAGCATAAGAAGAAGAATTCAAGGGCAATGCAAGGAGGTTTGAGGTTTTCTTGATTCTGTTTCAAATGAGTAAAGGTGGAGCTTGTTGAGATTTGTAGTTGTTGTTTTTTTTTGTTTCTACTACACCAGTGACTACACCATGGTAGGCCGTATGTTCTTGTTAGTATTAGATTCTATAAGGGGTTGATGTTGAGGGTTGATGACGAACAGAAGGAAGTCTGAGCTGTAGAGGATGGAGCATGTAAAGGGATATGTATGCATGGGGACCTTGGTTGAACCTCTCTTTCATCCAATTAGTAGGACAAATATCTGAGTGAGTGCCAGAAGCCTAAGTGGGGTGTCCTTGGGTTGGGCAGAATGAAAGTAAGGAGGAATAGAAGTGGGAAGTTAATAGAATTCTATCCAAGACTAATTTTTGCACAAAAATTTATATTGCATGAATGGTCGTAAATCAACTTGGTATGTGTCACTCATACCTTGGTCCATACCTAGAAATCATGATGTTTCTAAGATTGGGCAAAATGTTCTTTTACATTGTTACATTTGTAAAAAAAGGGTTAGCAACTCATATGGACTAATTGAACACTAAGGGTTTTGACCTCAAGCCATACCTCATTAGATTTTGAACTCATGATGTGTGGATTTGTTCATGGTAGCAATCTAAATGTTACCACTGTAATAAGTTAGAAGATACTACTAGGTATGTGCCAATTGGAGATTCACATCAGAATGTTGAAGTATGTTCTGATAGGATAATAACATCAAGAGATTATAGTAGTGTCGGGTAGTTTCAAGGATGTAAGTTGAATTAACTCACAGGATTTGTATCTCTATTGTGAGTCATGTATCTGTACTGTGAGTCTTATGTGCTTAGGAGATTTTTTTTATACATTCTTTTTTTGGGATTTATAGATCTATCATGTTTTACAGGACTAAAGAAGTTGAAGGACTCAGCTTTTTAAGGAAGGGAGGGGTTACACTCCTACCTGCACAACTACTATAATTACTCTTGAAACTTGTGCATTAAATGTTGAGTTTCAACATTTGGTATTGAGATTTAACAAACAACTCCGCCATTAGAGGTTATGTTCTAAAATATGGTTTTACATGATCTTTCAATATGCAATATCCATGTTTTCATTATTTTAAACTCAAGTTAAATAGGAAAAAAATCTACTCATTTTATGAAAATGAATCATGAAAATCGTTGTATTTCATTAATATTGGCTTATTGAACTTTTTATTGGTCCCACTTGGACACAATTTTGCATATTTAGAAATTGAATTTTAGTTCCCCATTATAATTTTAAAGGCATAAACATAATATTTACAAGCATATGCAATTTTTTGAAAGGTGAAAGAATATGCACAATCTAAAACTAGATACCTAGATGATCCCAAAGAATGGTTACAATGAATGGACATAATTTGGATGAAAAAAGTTGGGAAATCTTTTCATCCAATATGATGATGTCCCTTTCCATTTTTAACACGTTCCACTTTCTAGTTTGAAGATTTGGGATGTTTTTCTTTGTTTTTTTGTATTACATTTTGGATTTAGGGTTTTAAGTGAAATGGTTAATTGTCAATGTTTCGTTGTTGTGGGTGGTGTGTCTACCTAGTTAAAGAAGTATTTAGATTTTTTTGCCATCTTGTGCTTGCCATATAAATTTTTTTTATGCATGTGGTCTTTGAAGAATAAATAAATAACTTGGTTATATGCACCACATGCAATAAATGATGCAACATTTGGAGGTAATAAATGATGAAATTATTTTGGGGTGACCAAATGGGAAATGCATCATGTATCCACACATGTAGTCACATATATTATGTTTTAGTTGTTGTTGGTTTCTTGTTATACATTGGGAGTGTGTTTGGTAATTTGAATGCAACATAAATTAGTTTGTGAAAATTTGGCCAATATGCTTATGTTACACTCGATTTGCATTCATTTTTGAAAACATTTGCTCATATATGGTCTAGTTTAGGTCTTGCTTTTGTGATGCTTCCACTACATTGGGAATTTAATTCAAAATTATCCATTAAATTTAATCATTTTGGTCTATTTTTGCATGATTATTGTTTTCTAAGATATTCAATATTATAATCTCCCAATATAATGTTCTAATGATTGTTCAATTATATTTTGAAGCTTTTTGAAGAATGTAAAAATTGAAAATGAATGAGCTTTATACACACATACAATATGTATTTCTTTTTGTGTATTACCATTAAAAATTATTGCTATGTATTCTGGACTATTATTGGTTGTTACATTCAAAGAATCCAAATGCATGTGTATGTCATACATCATCATCAACCCACGACCATCATGGATTGAAACATATGAATACTTAAATGAATTTATAAATTTGTGCACATCAATTGATGTGTGGTGTATTTGTGTTTTTATAAAACATAAAATGAGACATTTGAAGGTTATGGTCATGGTTAATGTTTTCATAATGTTGGCATAAAGAAGTTGTATTCAAGGCTTGTATAATTACATGTGAATGATGCAAGTTTTTAAACTAAAGAATCACAACAACACATTATGAGTTTTGTGACCAGTTAAAGAAATAATTACTATTTTTTTCAACTACAATTGTAATTACTTGGTCACAAAAATCATTATGTAGTTGCAAAAGTCATTGAAATGTTATGTGATGTCATGGTTTTGCAACTATAGTTAATATGATGATTCGCGAATTTCTTTGGATAAATATATTATTATTTTTGAAATTGTAACAATATGTTTTGAATAAATGAAAATTAGTTAATTAAAAATATTTTGACTTTTGCGACTATAATAACGGCCTCTAGTCTTACACATGATGATGTGGCATTCCATGTGGTGATAAAATATTTGACTATTAGTCAACATGATGATTCATACATTATTTTGGATAAAATGAAACATTTATTAGTTGGTCATTATGTTAAAGATGATTTTCAATCCTCAATGTAGCTCTTTGCATCAAGATGCAAGTCCAAAAATTTTATCCTCGTTACAACAAATCTTGTCCTTTGAATTGGACACCAAAATGACTATTATTTTTTTCAACTACATTTATAACTACTTAATCATAACAATCACTAAATAGTGGCAAAAGACATCAACATGCCATGTGGCATCATAGTTTTGTAGCTAAAACCAATATGACAACTTGTTGACTTTTTTAGTAAATTATCATATTATTCTTCAATTTTTGTTCATTAATTAGTTGCAAAAACCATCCACATTTGCGACTTGTAACGACTCATCTCCCATGATGATGACATGGCATGCTATACATTAATAAGATTATGTGACTATTCGTCAACATCATGATTCATATCATTAATTTAATGAATTAATCTCATTTATAAACTAGTTAAAAATATTGTTGTCCTTTTTGATTGATAATGATTTGGTCTTCCATGTGATGATGACATGGCATGCCATTTGGTAACAAGGTGTCATAAATTTTCATGGCAATCCATGATTTTTTGTGACACCATAAATTTTTGTGTGTTTTGATTTTATGGCACTAATACTCGTCCTGGCATGCCATAATTCTTTGTGTGCCATGAGGGTTTTGAAACCATGAATTCACATGCATGTGTACGTGTATTACACAATTTATTTTAAACTTGTAATTATGACACAACATTAATAGTTGTTTTGAAAAAGGTGACACATAATTTCTTGACTTTTAAACTACTCATTATGAGAAAAAGGGTTGTTTTACAATTGGCCTTGCGACTCAATTTTTGAATTGCACCAAACACTTGCAACTCACTATATTTATACATCATGAATGCCATTGGACAAATTGCAACTCACCATATATGTGGTAAAACTCATTGTAATTCAATTACAAATTTATCAAAACAATTCATTTTCAACTACTATGCAACTCCATTATAACTACACCATGATGTCATGCTTATGTCATTAATTGTTATCCATCCATTAAAATCTAACATGTGGCACTATGAAGATTTTTGGACATACAAATTATTTTCTTTTTGAAATATTGATCTCCATCATCCATTGTGATTGTTAATGATGGCTTGAAATTATAACATGTGGCATAATAACAAAAATTCACATCACATATTAATTATATATTTGAAAAAACATATATCCATTTTAGTACTTAAGTAGGTCATAGATAACCATAAGTAGGTAGGTTGGTAGGTCTTAAGACCTACATACTTACCTAGGACCTACCTACCTACCTATTTACATAGGTAGTTAAAAAAGTAGGACTTACTTACTTACCTAGGTAAGTAAATAGGTAGGAAAATGGAAAATTATGTGAACTAAAGAACAACCATGAAAATATTTTTTTCTTACTTTATGTTTTGCCTTTATAATTAAGTTTGTTGAACTTATCTTAAAATGGCACATGTAATTTAATGTGAGAACATAAAATAACATGCCTTCTTCATATAATTTATAACATGGGATTCAAATACAAAACATATGGGTTAAATATTTTATTTGTTACTTAGTTGCAAATTGGGTTACACCTATAAAAACATTTTCCCACATGTTTTGTGCTTATTTTTCATTATGTAAGTTATATAATTAAATTAGTGATTATATGATAATTAAATATGTGATTAATTATTTAATAATTAAATATCAAAATAGTTTATTTGATTTTATGAAAATAATTATTTGAAACATAACTTTTTGAATTAAATATATGGAAATTACTTATTTGAAATAATTAACTAATGAGTTAGTTATCTAAATTAATTGGTCTAATTCAAATAATTTATTATTAGATGATTAATTATTTAAATTCATATAATTAATCACTTATCATCTGAATTTTTGAAAAAAATTATTAGATATTTTAATTAATTAATGAGCTAATTATATGAACTATAGTTATTTAAAATTCATGATAAATAATTATAATTATAATTCATTAATTCATACTAATCAAGTAGATTGCATATTAATTAGAAATAATATGTAATAAATTATTAAATATTAAATATTAAATATGATTATGGGTAGAAAACATCAAGATATAAATAAGCATATCCATATGTACACTAAATTAAACTTTTAATATGATATACATTGTTTTTAGTTTCACATTTAAATTAATTATATGTATTCAAATAATTTATTAGGTAATGAATTTAGATAATTAATTATTTAATAATTATTGATGTATTAAAAAATAATTTTAATATTCAATCTAATTTATTATGAAATATCCCCAACTTGGATAAATATTTATCTAATTATTATTTAATAAGTGATTAATTTTTTCATTTAATGTAAATTTACTTATATGAATTTTATTTATTTATTCATATTAATATTCAAATTATTGAAACAATAATTCTTTATTAAAATTATATATGAATATGTATCCTTATTAAGTTCTAAACAATTGCACTATAGTCATAACCTTGTTCAATAGTAATACTTCAGTAATGGTGCACTAATGGTCCTACTATTTGTATCAATGTGAATCATAGTCGAAAACTAGTTGCAAGTGTATTCCATGATGGGTGGTGAAAATGTGAACATGTGACACGATCGCTTATATGTACATTGTACATTAGTTACAACATAGTTGTTATAGTGGCACATTTATAACATTTATTAAATAGTTACCACATGCAATTATAATGTAACCTCTAAAAATGTCAAACATTGTTCTTTACATATGTATGTACCATGTGTATATATATATTACAATATAAAATATTCATTTTCAACTCACTTGCAACTATAATACAATTAATTAATTTTTTAACATGACAATTTAGTTATTAATATCCCATATTTCCAGAGGATAATTGTATAGTAGTTACAATACGAACTTGGGATAATTACACAATAGTTGTATATGAGTTTTTTTTAGTTTTAGTTGTAGGGTAATGTGATTTTAACATACACAATTTTCATAGTGACCTAACACTATAATTTAGGTTAATAAACCTATTAAGTTAACCTATCTATGTAGGCTACTTAATAAAAACATGTTTTGTAATATAGGCTACCTTGTAAGTTATTTAATTAAACGTAAGAAATTTATTACATCTAGTATGTTTAAATATATGTAGAATATGTGACCTTAATAATAGGTTGACCTAGGTAAGCTCGCTTAGGTTCCCAACTTTAGGTTTTTTGCCAAGTCAACCTAAATAGCCTCATCACAAAATATTTTATCAAGTTTGTAACCACCTCAAGTTTGTGTGACTAAATGTGACTATGATATTAAATTATTATGTACTATGGTTATTTAGTAGGTAACTTTTTAAGTACTCAAGTAGGTTGTACTTTCTTATTAGATTACTTAAGTATATATCGAATGAATATCTAAAAAAGTGCTTAAAATATGTAATTTAAGAACCTTGGCTCCCTAGGATATAGGCTAAATACAATCATATATAGTAGGAAATAGTTATTTAGCAAGCTTTAGCCATGTTTCTAGCCTAAATAATTGTGTTTAACGATGTTTGGCCTAAATAATGGTGATTAGCCCCATTTATGTTAGTTAACCATATTTCACTTAAATATTTATGTTTAGTCTAATTGTTTTATTAATTTACTAGTGTTTTGCCTAGAAGTAATTGTTTATAGTTAAAATTACTCTAAATAGTTATGTTTTGTCATGTTTAGCATGCCTTAGTTAAGTCTAACCTAAATTAACCTATAGAATTTAGGTCTACCTTAGATTAACCTAGTTTAATTTAGGTGTAATCTACAAATTAACCTAATATAGCCTATAAATCTAATCTAACTTAGACATAATCTAGGTTTAGCCTATATTAACCTAATTCAATTTAGGTCCAGCCTAATTTAATCTTGGTCTAGCCTAAGGCTTAATTAGTTTTAGGAGCTAGATTGTTTTTTTTTTTTTTAAACCTAAGAGTGCTTAGGTTAATCTAAACTAGGTTAGTAAGTAATATAGTTTGACAAATTAATTCATCTTAAGTTAACCTAGGGAGGCCATCTAGGTCTAAGTTAGGTTGGTAGGTCATAGGTAGGTTGACTTAGGTCAATTTAAGGAGGTCTACGTCTAGGTTAGGTTGGTAGGTAGTAGGTAGTAGGTAGGTTAGCTTAAGTCCACCTAGGGAGGTTTATATTTATGCTAGATTGGTAGGTAGTAGGGAGGTTGACCTAGGTCAACCTAGGAAGGTTTAGGTTTAAGCTAAATTGGTAGGTAGTAGGTAGGTTGACCTAGGTCAACTTAGGAAGGTTTAGGCTTAAGCTAAATTGGTAGGTAGTAGGTAGGTTGATCTAAGTCAACTAAAATGGTCAAGGTCAATTCAAGGTTAAAAATTTTGAGCTTTATAACTTTGTATTAAATATAATGAATATAAAAATATGTGGTAGTGCAATGGATGAGGATGTGAACCCCAAAGTGAAGGTGAGGTGTTCAAATCTTCACTCTTGCAACCTAGGATATCTAGGCCACTTGGCTTAAGTTAGATAGTTTAATCTAAGTTTTTTGGGCTAATAATCCGATGTTTGTTTTTAATTTAAGCCACCTAAGGGAGGTTGCCTAACTTAAGTAGTTAGCCTAGCTAAGTTAAATTAGGTTGACTTTTGGTTAGCAATCCAAGCTAGGTTACTTAGCCTAGTTAAATTAAATTAGGTTGAATTTTGGCTATGCTAACTACATGGTCTAAGTTAGGTTAACTTTTGGTCATGTGCAATGACTCATAACATGCGTTTATAAATTTTTGACAAATGTCATCCATCCATCAAGGTATCTTTTGTATTTAATTGAATAAATGACTAAGTTGAAATGGCATGCACCTTACACGTCTTACCAAGATTAATGATGACATGGAGTTTCATTATTTTTTTTAATTAAGAAATTTAGTCATTAAATGATTGGGCTTTGTAATTGAACGTCCTTTGCAACTAAATGGGTGAAACGACATGAATTTAACAACTCATTGGTCACTAGTCGCATATGTCCTTCTTGATTAGTATGTAGTTGTAAAAGCCAGTTGCAAAACTCAACATTTGTTGTGAATGAATAGTATCCAAGTTGTGATTGTTTTTAATCTTTTCATTTCTATACATACTTTTGGATCCGCACAAAAAATCTAACGTTGGAGGGGAATTTATAAATATATTTTTTCTTTTGTTTGAATGTGAAACAAAGGTATATATGTTAAATCATGTTTCTTAACATTTATTGGATCAAAAACCAATTCTTAGGAACGGTGGATAGTTTTTCCTACTACAAGTTGAACTGGACATTAAATCCTTATTATGACAAATGATTGGGAGTTACCAATTTTTATATCTTTGGTGATAAATTCAATTGGTGTCCATTTTTATTCAATGTTGTCATTGTAATAATGATTAAAATTTGGGAAAAAACACAGTAAAGAAGGCCATTTCAGGTTTTTAAATGCATTTTTTTGGGGGTATAATTTTAGGGCAATTTTTTTAAATTTCATCTAACATTTTCACAAACATAGAAAATGGATTTTGGTACAAAGGCTTCCAATATAATTTTTGTCATCTTTTAAATTAAAGTAAATTTTCAACAAAATATTTTTTTTCAACACACTTATGTTCATTTGAATGAAAAACTTATCTAGATGTTTTTTTGAAATCACATGGGTTAAACCTCTCAATTGTAATTGAAATGGTACAATTAATTCATATTCAATATATGACTAAGTACTTCATCAACTTTTGCAATTATTTGAATCATTTTAAAAGTATATTTGCACTTTATAGTATATTGTGACAACATATAAATTCTCACAAATATACTCTTTAATCATTTAATATTAATAATAAAAAGTATTTTTTTTTAAATGCATTATTTGGCTATTGGACTACGTTATTTTAAATATAATTTATGAATACCTCTTTTAATATTGGCTTGGTGGAAGTTGAAAGTTGCATGGTTTCGAAAAATAATATTTGTGATTAGATTTTTTGGCCATCATAATGTGCTTTCACCCATTTTCTTTTATTAATATTATAATTTCAAAATTTTGAAACATTATCCATATTATGGTTTTGTTGTTATATGTTGTTGACATTTTAAAAGTTGTTATCTCCATTAACAAGACCATCAAATGTTGCATAATTACCAACACATAATTCAATTAACATATATATTTTGTATGAATTGTAGAATGCAAACCTGCAATTTTGTTTAAATCATTTGAAAGTTTGTAGGATGGTGGGCATGATGGGTGCTTAATGTCCATTGCTTTGAAAAAAAATGTGGGACTTGATGTGTGAGTGAACACATTTTCATTATGTTTTTGCACAAATTTATTTATATAGAATAAATGTGAAACAATTGAATCTATTGGTGGTTGTCAATAATAAATTAAATTTACAAATTGAATCTCTTCTATGTTTTTTTTATCATTATATAAAATTTGTTCAAAGTTTGTATGAAAAGCATATCAAATTGTCACAGAACTTTGTTAGTTCATAACATTGGACATATGTTTGCCAAAAATTCGGTGCCAATGCATTAACATTATCCTTAACATTTTGAAAGATCCAATTATCTTTCATAGGTGGTGCTTGATAAAAATCATTTGTCATGATGAAAGAATTTGTTTTGAATATGTTTTATGGACTTTAATGTATTATTAACATTAATCATTCTAGTTCCAACAAGTGATATTTCATCTATCACAACAAGTTGTAATTATTCATATCGATAAGTAAGTTTATTTAATATGTTTGTTGGTAAGTTTGGTAAATCAGATAATGATTGTTGAATTAGTATGTCCAATGTTAAATGTATTATTAAACTATCAATATTAAATGTTGCCTTGCCTATGGATGCCATGATGAGAGCCTTTGTTTTTATTAAGTATGAATATATGCTTGTATTATATAATTGTAATAATTTTTGAATTAAGTATCAACATAAAAAATTTATTAGTTTCAACACCCCCATAAAAAATAAACAAATTGGTGAATTAGGGTATTTTTAAAATACATAATGTCATCGAATATCAACTTTTGTTCTTCATTTAATTATCTAATTAAATTATGACATTCAAATTCTCCCATCATCATGGAATGTGATGATGTTGTGAAATTATCATTTTTTAATATTTGCAATTTTTGATTGAATCCATTATATGATTAAATCGCAAAGTCGGATCTTAAATCATATTGTTCAAGACTAATTATGTTTGTAATAGGTATTACACATTGAGAATCATTCCTATGATAGTTTGCATTGTCATTGCAAATATTAATTAGATGTAATTTCTTTATTTTCAATAAATTGAATCCTCTATTTTTTTAATATTTGATTATAAAATTTTATAGGTTGAAAATTTTCACCTAGTAACTAGCAATATGCGTCATGCCATATGACATTAGTTGTGAATTTTTTAATTTTTAAATGTTGAATACAATATAAGTTGTTTTCTAAACCAATTTTCAATATTTGTATGTTTATTATAGTTTACGAACCTAATCATTTTGGGTTTGTGGCATCTTGAATATTTTTAATGTTATAAGAAGAACAAAATTCTCATAACAATAATGATTCATAATGATTAAGATGATTAAGGTATTTATCTATGATTGATGGACACATTATATGAAATGAATATAATTTTAATTCATTTAATGTAGCTCATGGTTTTAACACCAAAGCACGTTTTTCAAAAAGAAATGTATTAATGAATTTAGCCATTCAAAATGAATGATACAAAAGTAAAAAAAGCACAAGATGAACATCAAGTTGAACAACCATTTATTGAACATTAAAGAATGCATTACTTAATTTTTGAATTGTTGTATTTGTGTTTATTTTATTTGTAGTGAATTTTTTTATGATAAAATATAATTATGATGTTATCAATTTGTCTATTTTTGTCATACATGATGTATAATATGTTGTAACTACATATGGATCCAAAATAAATTAGATATTTGTATTTGCAAACAACAAGTGAGTAGCATGTATATTAAATGCATTAATTTTTATGTTTAAAAGAGTTCATTTTTAAAAAATGTGTGGTTTTAAAAAAAATCTTTTGAAACTTAATATATATGTATTTTCATCCATGTTTTAAAAATTTTAAAATTCAGAAAAAGATACATTTTCATTTGCTTTAAATCTTTCAAAAATTAAAATATCTTGTCTATTTGTGTATTTTGGTATTGTTTTGAAACAAATAAATGCCATCAATTTCTAAAGGTTCGAGGATTTCTTTTTCACGCATGGGAGACAATGGGTAATGAAATCTACAAATAAACATGAATTTTTTTCTTTACATGTACACATGTGTTGATGTTGTTAAGCATTTTGTAATGAATTTGGTAATAATGATACATCACAAGAAATGTACATATTTATGAATCGTTTAATTTTTCATTTGTGTTCATTCCAGACATAGGTGCATATTGAATGCATAAAAGTCCATGGTCATGTTCACTGCCATGATTTTGGGCTTCAATTTCCAAAAAGAAAAAACCTCAAAAAGTTTGCAAAATGATGATGTTTTATGATTGTAATATCTTACACATGTGACAAGGCCAATTTGTATTAATTTTGTTTTGTGAACAAATTAGAGGTCTTCTATTTAATTTTGTAGCAATTAAAGTGTGTTAAGCCTTCACAAGAAGATCCCACAATCTTTTAGCAAATGTGAAAGTGACAAAAAATGTTGGAAGACCGAGTTGTCGATTCATTCCAAATAAATTATTTCATAACTTTTCAAAATAATCAAGTGAATTTTGTGAAATTTCCAAATCATGGTAACCTATGTATGATTTGAAAATATTATCTAATGTGGTTTATCTTGTTCTTGAGAAGCTTATAAGGTTTTATTTCATAATTTTCCTTTTTGAATTTTCACCCAACTTGAATTGATCAATTTTTGGATGGAAACTTTAATAGCTTTAAAAAAAAAAGGGTTTGAAATATTGGTTGAAAAATCCCTAAAATTATGAAACAACTCCCATTGAACTATTTGTTGATGTGAAAAACCTTAAGAAAACTATCGAAGATGGCCATAAAATAACATTGGAATTTTATTTTATTTTGAATGTTTATCTTTAAATCAACTTTGAATATGGAAATGTTCATTTGGGGCAATAGAGTTATAATAATTTCATAGTCCATTTCTTTTGAGCCTCCAAAAAATGATGTATCATCAAATTTGTTAATGTATGATTTTTTCTCCATTTTCTTCATTTTGAATTGTTGGATGATGAATTATCATAATTTTGAGTTTCAAATTTTGAATTTATATGCCAAAAAGGACATTTTTCCATTATGGTGAATGGTAACATTCAAATATTTGTACAATGGTTTTCAATTAAATCATATAAAATAATCATCATTATATTTAAATGAACATTTCTTGACATATAAAACAATTTGTATTTAAGAAATCATTTAAAATCCACATCTATTGTTGGTTCATCATGTGGCAAATGTGATTGTAATGTTGATTGAATGTGATTCACATTTGTAAGGACATTAATAACATAAACATTCATTTTATATTGTCCATAGCCAAAAAGTTTATAAATTTGAACGAATGCAAGATGTGGTGAAATAAAATATTCTTAATAGTTGTGTTAAAATTTGAACTAATGGAATGATTTTGTTTTTAAAAATCTTATTTAACACTTGATATAAATGTGTTTTATTTTCGTTGATGTTATGTAAACAACTTGTACATATGTATGTTATTGAGTTAGATTCTATTTGAATTTGAAAATGTACTAAAAAAGTTTTGGAATTTGTTTTTGAGAAATATTTAAATTATTTTTAAAAAATAGCCTTTCACAACAAAAATATAAAATTAGGGGAACATTCTAGATTTGTTTATTATAAATGTCAATGTATGTTGAATTGTGTGCATGTTCGTTCATTTTAACTTTGTTTCACATTGTTTGATTTGAACATGATGTTTTACATGAATTGGTTGTTTCATATCTTATGAAGTGCATCCAACATATGACAATTCAATTTTTTCATTTTTGAAAAATTCATGTGGTTTTCAAATAAATATATATTTCATGTTATTCATAATTTGAAATCTTGTCCTTTGAATATTTGGGAAAATGTCAATGAATTTATATGCTTTTGCACAATATGTTAAATTTAGATAAGATTTTAACAAGTCCAAAATATTATTGTCATAAAGTGCCCAATCAAAAATAAATAAAATTGGAAACATTAGGATTAATGATTGAATGGGAACGTTCCATTTGAGTATCACAAATTTGTTCAACTTTTACATTGGACAATGCAACCAATGGAAATAAATCTCATTACTAAAAATATTTGTAATGATTTTCAATTTGTGTTGTACTTATTGAATATGATTTTAAATTTATTTTTTGGTAATATTTGTATAATAAGAAGTGTTGAATAATGAGACAACATAATCCAACAATGAATTCCAATTGTCTTTCAAAATGTCCATCAATGTAGAATATAAATTTTCATTCCAATAGAAATGCAAATTGGGTTGTGGAGTTTGTAATGGAGATTGTTACACTATTGAGTCTGAAATCAATGGAAACTCATCCAAATTTACAGTCACTTTAAGATCATTTGGTTCAAAATCATGAAAAAACCTAAGTTCACCATTATCATACTCAATTGGCTCAAAATGTTGAGAATTATAACCTATACGTAAAAGGATGGATTGAAAATCCACTCCACAACAAAACATTATGCGTTTTGATATTTTATTCCTAACGTAAATCGGCTTTTGTAAATATTTTGTTGAAGTGGTGTGACTGAACAACGGGTGGTAGGACGGTGACCCCATGAGTGTGCAGTTGGTGTGAACACAAACCCCTTGATCTGGGTAATCTGGCCGCCTCCATTGATGAGTGGCGGCGGATTTCCTCTTCATTAGTTTGAGAGGGAAACTGGTTATGCATGGAGTGCATGGGAGAAGGTGGTATGTCTGTGTGGGGTGTGAGGACAGGAAGATGGCGACGCGTTTGATGAAGGGGAGCGGCGCCACATTAATTAGGTATGGAAGAAAGCCGTTGGTGAAGAAAGCGAGGAGGAGGAAGCTTGCAGGAGAAGCTGGTGCCATGGATACAATAGGGGAAGATGATAGTGGAGGAGAACACCGAGTTTTGGCAGAAGAACCAGGAGCTTAGGGAAGGCTAGTGGGGGTCGCTCTCTTTTTTTCCGTTGCGATTTATGACCTGAGAGATTTCTGGTTCCTGGATCTGGAAGAGCTGAATGAGAGTTTAGGAGCAGGCAATTGAGATAGCAATGGTGAGGAGGCAGAAGAGTGAGTTATGTACGAAACATTGTGTGTAATGAGAATTGAGGCATTTTGTCTCTGAGATCCATTTTCATTTGAATTGTATGCTGCATAATTGTAGAATTGTATTGTGCACGCTCTATCAGAGTGGGGCAGCGTCGGGAGAGGTTTGGTTAGTGTTGTGTCCTCTCCATTTCACTGGGTCCCTCCTTTTTGGTATCAGAGCTGGTTGCGTGGTTGTGGCCAGTATAGAGCTTGTGACAATCGAAGTAATATGAGACGTGAGGACCATGTCTTCGTCTAGTAGAGAAGAGATCCCTGAGGAGCTTTTGACATAAGAAAATCGTGAGCTGAACTTGGTGTGCAGATTCGATTTCTGGACCATTCATAACAGGCCACAAAGGGGAGCCGTGATCTTGCGATTTTTGGGTTTTGGCATAGTTAGAATTGTAGGTATAAATCCTGACCAAGCTCGGGTAGGGGACATCGCTGTGGAGGTGTCCCACAGTGGATTGTACACCAGTGCACGAGTCTGGGTGAGAGTTACAGATGGAGCAAGGGGGTGGGCATGGACCTTAGAACTTCAAGACAACTTCCACTTCACCTCCTACCTTACGTAGGGTCGCTCCTGAACTGGCAGAAAGGCAATGCAGTGTCCCAAGGCTAGGGGACATATGGATTCCTAGATCGGAAGTGTCGTCGAACCATTTTGTGAGGTTGTACATACCTGGAGTAGAAGACTTGTTTCAGGAGGGAGATCGCCTGCTTCGGGTGGAGCACAGCGGATCCAGATCCCACCTGATTAGCTGGAGGGTGTGGTTAGGACGAGACGGGCAATGGCGATTCCAACACCAGTCGACAGATGAGCAATGTTTCTCTACCCTCCCATCAAATTTTGAACCTCTAAGACCTGTGAATGAAGGATCTCAGTTAGAGTTCAATGTGTAGCCCAACGACTGTGTTTTTTTTGTGATCAGAGTTGAGCGGCAACAAATAAAGCAGTTGTTAAGTTTGTACATTTTTGTCTGAGGACTTTGTGTGTGTGAACAGCTTTGCAATTTTCTCTGTCTTCATTTCGCATCTGTAGAATGACTAGTCCACAAGGTATGGACGAACTGTTCTAGGGACGCGACCATGAAGACGTCAACGACTAGGCAGAAAGGCTCAGTATGGCTGCTGAGGTGCAGGACTTCAATGTAGATAAACTTTTTAAGATCGCAAAGCTCAATCTGAGAGGCAGGGCCAAGGATTAGTACCGGAGGTTACAACCCGCCCCAACTGATTGGGATGAACTGAGGACCCTCATCTTACAGAAGTATGGAGGTGTGGACGCAGATGACATCAGAGTAAAACTTGATGCCATCAAGCAGGAGCCCAGGGAGAGGGTTCAGAGGTACTTCGAGCGTATGGATAGGCTGTTCCAAAGGAGGAGAATCCCTGATGCCGAACAGCGAAGGAGATTTCTGGCTAGACTCAGGCCAGAAATTTGGAAGTTATGTGTTGTTAGAACTTTTGCTGACGTTGAGGAGCTGGTGGGTGCAGCCACCGAGCTTAAGCGAGTGCTGGGCAAACTTGGGGAGACTCCATTCGAGCCCCTCAGGGAGGAGCAAGAAGAGGGAGCAACTAAGGCGTCCATGGAACATCAGGTTGCCGCTTTGAATAATACTCTGATCAATTTCTTTAAGGGAGGTGTGCCGAACTCTATCCCATCGCCTTTTTCTACCCTGTTTAGAGAATGTCAGGTCTGTAAGGGAAGGGACCATATAGCCACAATGTGTCCAAGGTTAAATGAGCCACGGCCAAAATGCGCCAAATGTGGCATGCCTCATAGGACAGAAAA
>Ga0116231_10007894_pt1 | contig 19090 bp, 13 predicted proteins | sample S1TSphgellanicum_2_FD_89695 | JGI IMG/M metagenome (GOLD analysis project Ga0116231, IMG submission 89695) | Host-associated microbial communities from peat moss isolated from Minnesota, USA - S1T2_Fd - Sphagnum magellanicum MG | ecosystem: Host-associated > Plants > Peat moss > Unclassified...
CAGATCTCTTGCGCGGTCGAGACTACGTGCGTCGGTGCGATGGTTCACGATCAACATCGCCAGATTGTTCGCGTCGACGTCCGAATTCGGATTCGCGCGCAGTGCCGCCTCGTATACCTCGATGGCTTGGTCGATTTTCCCGAGGTGTTCGTACCGCGCCGCGAGCTCCGCCTGAAGCGGGTCGGGCGTTGACGACCTATCGATGCCTGCGCGCAGCGTGGCGATCGCGCCGTCGGTATCTTGGTTCATGGACTGGGCAATGGAGAGATTCCGATAGGGAACCCACCATTTCGGTTCGCGTTGGATCGCCTCCCTGAATGCCGCGGCTGCATCGACGGGCTTCTGCGTCGCCAACAGCACCTCACCCTTGAGATTTACCGCAATCGGCACCTTCGGGTAGCTCGCGCTGACCGCGTCGAGCCGCTTGATTGCTTCCGACGCACGCTTTTGTTCCATGAGGACCCGTGTAATCGCCTGCAAGGGTTCCTCGGTTTCCGGCTGAAGATCCAAGGCTTGCGCGTAAAGGCGTGCCGCATCATCGAGACGCTTTTCCGACTCGGCTACCTCACCTTGAAAAAAATATCCAACACCCTGTTTCGGTTGCATCGCCGTGATTGCATCCGCCGCAGCTTTCGCGGTGACCAAATCATGGGTAGCGAGGGAGATCTTGAACTGCGCTTCGAGCGCCTGGATATTATCCGGCGACTGCTTGACTAGCTCGTCGATCACCGGCTTTGCCTGATCCGGCTTGCCTACTTGAGCCAACAGCTGCGCGAGATCAAAGCGCGCTCCTACATCCTTAGGATTTAGTTCGACGGCCCGCCGCATCGTTTCTTCAGCGAGCGCCGGTTCGCCGTTCGCGAGATGAGCGCGCGCCAGCGTGCGCATGACCCCTATCGCGTTGGGCTGATCGCGCAGCACCGAACGCAGGTCGGCGATCGCGGCACGTGGATCCTTGCGTGCCAGCGCCAGATTACCCCGCAAGATCAGCGCATCGTCATCGCGCGGACTAGCCGCGAGCACTTCGGCGATCAGCTTCTCCGCGGCGGGTATTTGATTCAGCTGAATCTCGAGTGCGGCCAACCGATTTCGCGCCGTGATTCCGGCCGACTCCAATTTCTCATCGGCGATGACGTCCGAGTAAATAGCCTCGGCTTTGGCATAGTCCTTTGCCTGCTCGAAAAACTGCGCCTGAAGAAACTTCAGATCGAAATCCTTCGGGTTCGCGGCGATCAACGTGCTGAGCTCTTGCCGGGCGACCTCGTGGCTGCGTCGCTCCGCCAAAAACCCGACGAGCGCGATCTTCAGGTCACGCTCATTCGGCATGGCCTCTATGCCGTCACGCAGTGCCTTTTCGGCTGCATCGAGATTGTTGGTGCGCGCGTAGAACTGCGCGAGCCGCATACGTTGCGCCTTGTCATCCGGCTTCAGTCGGACGAGATCGAGCAAAAGGCTTTCGACTTCCGCCTGATTCCCGAGACTCGCATACAGCTGCGCGAGCACGAGCCGCAGATCGACCGTGTTCGGATCACGCTGGATGGCATCTTTGAGGAGCGCAATCGCGTCGTCCGTTCGTCCTTGCGTTTTTTCGATTCCCGCGAGGACAGAGACCGCATCCTCGTTGCCGGGCGAGATCTTGAGTGCGTGCTCCGCGTCCGCCAAAGCGGCCGACTCGTTTTTTTGCTGGATTTCTGCGCCAGCGCGCACGGTCAGCAGTCCGGCGTCGTCCGGGTGATGGGGCAGCGATGGGGCCACGGTGTCGAGCGCCTTCGCGGGCGCGGCCCCAAAAAGGTAAATGCGGCCGAGGGCGGCGCGCGCACGAACGTCGTCCGAGTTTGCGTCGATCGCGCCTTGGTAGAATTGCGCGGCTTCGCGCACGTTGCCGAGTTTTTCGTCGACGACTCCGTTCTGATAACGCGCCTCCGCGTCGGTCGGTACGATCTGCAGCGCGTTACGAAACTCGATTCGCGCTTTTTCAAAATTACCGGCGGCCAGGAACGCCTTTCCGCGCTCCAGATGTCGTTGCTCACGCGATTGCGCGCCGCCACAGGCAGCTACCACGAGGGCTAGGCAGGCTGTCGCGGCCAAACCAATCGGGCTTCTTTTCGCGAAACCGGTCATTCTGAAATCCAACCTTGGGGGAGTGGGATGAGAGTTTAAGTAGACTAAATGACGATGGCGTGACACGCGAGGCGTCGCCGGATTCAAGCGGGTAGCAGAGACCTCGCGACAAGCCCGGCGAGTATCGAGACCGAGGCAATCCTGATCCAAATGCCACGTCCTTCACTCCGACTGACGATGATTTCGATGCCGTATAACAGAATTACGAGCTTGGCGATCGCCAACGCGCCCCCGTGAGGCAGCGAAAAATTCCCCAACAGGCTCGGAACGACCAAGGCCATGAATAGTATGATCAGATCGAGTGGAGTGAGCTCGAAACGGCGGTCATTGAACATGCGCAAGCGTATCGCCGCCGTTACCGCGGCGACCCCGATCGCAATCCAACCGATCGTCGCCATCAGGGCGTGCGGCGGTATCACGATGGTCTCGAGGTAGACCAACAGCGTTGCGGTTACGAACAAAATGCCCTTCTCGACGAGACCGACCGGAGCAGCGCGCGCGGCCAGCAGCGAGCAAAGAATGACGGTGAGCAACATGAGCGCCAACACTCGCAAGTCGAACCCGAGCGTGGCCGCTTCGGCGATGACCACCGCCGCGTATACGAGCAGGGCAACGGCAAGGCCGCCATAGGAGATCCGCTGAAGTATCCTTGCCGCGCTCGCGCGCTGAATTGGGCGCGACGGCGACGCTTCCACGGCGGTCGGTATCGGCCGAAAACTCCAGCCGGCCCGGGCCGCCGCCTGCAACAGGATGATGGATATCGCGAAGAATCCGCCGACCACGGCGAGTATCAGTGCATCGGACTCGTAACGCAGGAAGTAGGCAACGATGAACAGCGCGCCCTGAATCGTGTAGATCACCATGACGGCTTCGTGATGACGAAACCCTAATGCAAGCAGCTTGTGATGTATGTGATTTTTGTCGGGGCTGAACGGAGATCGACCCTCGCTGATCCTTTGTGTCATGACGCTCAAAGTGTCGAGGATCGGCACGGCCAGCAATACAATGGGAAGGGCGGCACTGATTTGACTCGTCATGCTTTGCGTTGCCCGCACGCTCAACACACCGATCGTGAACCCGAGGAGCTGGCTTCCGGCATCGCCCATGAAGACACTCGCCGGATAGGTGTTGAACCGAAGAAATCCCAATACAGCCCCGGCAAAGGCGAGCGCCAGAGCGGTTGATGCGCCAGGGTCGCCGACACTAGACAACAAGGCGACCGCGCAAAGACACAGGAAGGTTGTTCCACCCGCTAGACCGTCCAGTCCGTCAGCAAGATTGATCGCGTTCGTCACCCCCACCAGAAAGAACATCGTCAGAGGTATGGGTAACCATATCGGGAGCGCGACACGCTCATCGAACGTCAGTGCGTGAATTTGCACGCCACCGAAGCTCACCACGATTCCAACGGCGATGAGTTGGCCCAGTAGCTTGACCCGATAATCCAAGTCGAAGCGATCATCGAGGGCGCCGAACACGATCAATACCCCGGCGGCCGCGAGGAACCATCGGTCTTGGGCCTGCAGATTTATCGTGAGTGCCGCCGCGACGCAGACACCGAAGGCCATGGCAAGCCCGCCAACGCGAGGAATCGGCAACGCATGGACCTTGCGGCCACCCGGCTCATCGACGAACAGCCAGCGCTTCGGTAGACGAACCAGCACCGGAAGCCAGGCCATCGTGACGACCATCGCGAGGAGAAATGGCAGCAAATACCGCATGCTCAATTCGGTATGTACTGCGTCAGCGTCGGCGCAATCAAAGTCACAAGATCCTTGAGCTCAGCATCCGCGACATCGGTATCGCTCGTCGCTGACAGCGGCACGATCAAGCGCACCAGGGCACCGTCGGTCCGATGACGCGTCAGGGCGTCCCAGAACAGATACCATTTCACCATGAATTCATTGGTGATAACCCGACCCCGCTGCTGAAACCAGTAGTACACGAGCTGGCGCTGCGTGCCCATCTGAATCACGGCCCGATTCACGCGCAGCGGCCTCCCGCCGATCGAGACTCCGGTCAAGTTGCGCTGCGTGAATTCACGAGTCTGCCAGCCGCCGGCGGGCAGGCATGAGCGTGGCGAATGCACGGCCTCGCCCTTGCGCTGTGAGTTGTACCAGGCGACATAAAAATTGACGGGCTGGCCGGACCGGCCGACGTAGTCCGCTAGGACGTAATCGTCGAGCTTCAACGCATCCGTATATATGCCTTCGAGCGACTCGCGACGCCCGTGCCAGTCACCGAACTGCATCGGGAATTCGACAAAGCTCTCCCTTGCGGGAATCGTTTCCGCGGACCTGGGTATGATGAGCGTCGCTGCGGCGAAGCTCAGAAGCAGGGCCGTGGCGGCCAAGAAGGCCGGCGGCAGCATGCGCGTGCGAATCACCGCATCCTTGGGGGTTGGTGCGGGCATTTCGATTCCAAATACCTGTTGCCACGGCGCATGGGCGCGGCCAAGACTGTTGAGGGCCACCATCTCGAGAATCAACAGACCTGCGCTCACCATGAACACAACCCAGCCTTGGAATTCATGCAGGAATCCCTCGGCCATTCCAATCCCCCAGTGTTCGACAGTCAGGCCGATCGCTCCGATCCGGAAGCTGTTCATGAATACCGTCACAGGAATGCTGGACAAGAAAAGGATTACGCGCTTCCAAAGAGCGCCCTTGTAAAAATAGGCGATCAGGAACCCCATGGTCATCAGCGGAAATAGATAACGCAAACCGCTGCAAGCGTCCGCGACCTGTAGCTTGTAACCGCCGAGATCGATGACGTTGCCTTCGAGGAAGACACTGATGTCGAACAGCCGCATGACGTAGACGCCCAGCTGGGACGAGACCAACTGGAGCATCGTCGATAGATTTGCGACGAAAAAATTCGGCAATGGGATCATGAAGAACAGAATCAGCAGCGGAATCGCAACGAAGCGAAATGCCGGCCAGCCGAGCAGGGAGAGCACCAAACCATATAGCGTGATCACGAAGGCATACTGCACGAGCGTATAGATCGTCCCGAGCTGACCGAGCAGAAGGCATATGCCGCCCAGGACGATGATGGCGAGCCCCCACCAGCTGCCGGTGAATGCAACGCGTTCGAGCCGGTCTTTTTGTTGCCAGATCAGAAACAAGGCGACCGGCGGGATCAGCACCCCGAATCCATCCTCGGGACTGCCAATCCACCAAACATACATTTGATGCAAGCCGTCCCAAAACGGCCATGACGCGAGCGCACCGATCGCTACGATCGCCAGCAGCAGCGTCCAGGGTGCGCGCCAAACAGGTGTCACGGCAGCGGGACGGGCGATGGACTCGACGGACATTAATGATTTACCTAAGCGGGACAGGCGGGCGTTTGCCGCGAGGGCTCTCTTGATACCGGGGTAGTGTTGCAGGCAAATTACGTGGCGCGCTGCAGGCAGCCGTCGCTCGGAGAGCCCACAGTCAGCGCGAGGCGTCATCAGATTGACACATTCACAGCGTGAACTTCGCGGGCTGGGAGCGCTGCGCCGAGCCATCGCGGCGGACGTACCGCGAACATAACCGGATACCCTTATGATGATGGCAAGCAGTCGCCGATTCGCCCCCTCAATCCCGCCGGAACCGGCGGACCAAGCATGTGCGGCATAGCAGGTCTCGTTTCGCGGACGATTTTGACCGCGGCGCATATCGATCGTGTCGCACACGTCAATGCCAGGCTCGCGCACCGTGGGCCCGATGGCCAGGGAGCCTACACCGACCGGCACGTCGCGCTCGCCATGCGCCGGCTCAGCATCATCGACCTGGCATCCGGGTGGCAACCGCTTTATAACGAGGATCGTGGCCTCGCGCTCGTCGCCAATGGTGAGGTCTACAACTACCGGGAATTGCGCCGCGAACTGGAGAGTTGCGGCCACGTGTTTGCCACCGGCAGCGACTGTGAAACCATCATTCATGCCTATGAAGAATTCGGTCCGGATTTCGTCAACCGGCTGCGCGGCATGTACGCATTCGCGCTCTGGGACAATCGCAGACGACGGCTGACCCTCGGTCGCGATCGCATGGGGGAAAAACCTCTCTATCTCGCCACGGTCGGCGAGTCCTTGTACTTTTCATCTGAAATGAGAGCGCTCGTACACGCCGGCGTCGTGCCGTTTCAACTCGATCCGCAATCGGTCAACCTGTACTACCACTATGGCTATGTGCCGGAGCCGCGCTGCATGGTCGTCGGCATCCGAAAACTGCCGGCGGCACACACGTTGACGATCGATGTAGACGAATGGACGCAGCGCGAGCAGTGCTATTGGCGCATCGAGGATGCACCCCCTCTTGAAGGAAATCCCGCCACCTTGGTTCGGGAGGAATTGCAGCGATGCGCCCAACTCGTCACTCGGGCCGATGTCCCAATTGGCGTGGCCTTGAGCGGCGGCTTGGACGCCAGTACGGTGGCCGCGCTCGCTACCTCGGTGCGGGGGCGCGAGGTCCATGCCTTCACGGTCGGGTACGCCGGGACACCCTGGCAAGACGAACGAGCCGATGCGAAAGCCTTTGCGGACTATTTGGGCATTCCGTTCCACACGATCGAGTTGTCGACGCATGACTTGGTCGAACAATACTCAGCCGTCAATCTACACCGTGATGACCCGATTGCCGATGGTTCGGGCGTTGCGATCGCCGCCGTCGCGCGGCTCGCGCGCGACTCCTCCGTTCCCGTACTTCTTTTCGGCCACGGCGGCGATGAGTTGTTCTGGGGCTATCGCTGGGTTCGTTCAGCCTTGCAGGCGACGCGACGACGCGCGGCATTGCTCGCAGGCCTTCGGGGTCTCAAGGATTACCTGCGCTTCTCGCCGCCTCCCTACTCGGTCACGCTCGGGCTGCAGTGGGCGCTCTCGTGTGGCGGCATCCTGCCGCAATGGCGTCAGTTTCTCGCCGATCGTCGTGCGCCACCCGGCCGCGTCGTCTTCTACGACAGCGAGCCGGTGTTTTCTCGCGTCGATCGCGCCTTGCACAAAGGTTTTTTCACGGAACGTTTTGCCGGCGCCATCGGCCATCCGGACCTGACGCGCGACTTCATATCGCAACGCTCCGATTCACCGCCGGAGGCAACACTGATTCGATTGATTTGTGAGACCTATCTGCTCGAGAACGGGATCGTACAAGGCGATCGGCTGGCGATGGCGGCCTCGGTCGAGTCGCGCTTGCCTCTCTGCGACTATCGGTTGGTCGAGACGGTCATCGGCTTGCACAAGACGTATCCGTTGGCGGCCAACGCGCCCCCGAAGCAGTGGCTACGCGAAGCAGTCGTGGGGTTGCTGCCTGCGTTCGTGCTGAATCGGCGTAAGGTCGGATTCTCGCCGCCGTGGCGGCAATGGGGACAGGCCCTGGCCGATTCGCACGGCGATCAACTCATCGACGGATACCTGGTACAGAATGACATCATCTCGGCCGAGGTTGCGAAACGGCAGCGCCGGGAACTCTATCCCCGCGCCACCGGACCCCGTCCGATGGCCGGCCTCTCCTTGAGTCTCGAGAATTGGTCTCGGCAGATGGCCGCCGGCAGCGATCACTGAGCGATCCTTCGGGACCGGCGCAGCCGCACGTGATGCACAGCAGCAGAACTCTAGAAGTCCAGGCCGAGGTATCGCAGGCCCTCGTGGGGCCGGGCGAGGAGCTGCCCCGCACGACATCCGGTACGGAACAGGCGATCGGTCGCCACGCCATCAAAGGGTCCGTGTGGATGATCGGTGCGACCGGCGCCGCCAAGGCGCTCGGCTTCGTGTGCCAACTCGCGCTGGCATGGTTTCTGACCAAGAGAGACTACGGCATCTACGCCATTGCGATCTCCCTCTCCGTGATGCTGTCCGCATTACGAGACGGCGGCCTACCCATGGTCCTCGAGCAGAAGGTGCGCGACTTCGATCGTTATGTGGGCCCGGTCTTCTGGATGATGCTCGTGATCAACGGCAGCACAGCCGCGCTGATCGCTCTGCTCGCCCGGCCCGCCGCTGGTCTGTACCAACTTCCGGAGCTGGCCGGCGTGATCAGTCTGTTCGCAGCCAATATTTTGCTCAGCGTCGTACCCTCCGTTTTGAGCGTGCGTTTGGCCGTCGACCTGCGCTTTCGCGAGCTCGGTATCATTCAAGTGATTTCCGCGACGACCCGAAACGTCCTGCTCCTATATTTTGCCTGGGCCGGCTTCGGCGCGCGAAGCTTCCTTCTGCCACTCCTCATCACGAACATCAGCGATTCCGCCATGCTTTGGCTCGTGTCGCGCTCGTCCCCGTGGCGCATGCCGCCCCAGTTTCGTCTCTGGCCGGAGCTTTTCCGCGCCGGACGATGGGTCGTCGTCGGCACTTTTGCAATCGGTTTCGGCAACAATGGAGCTTATTTCGTTCTCGGAAAATTTCTACCGAGCGAGCTGGTTGGCGTCTACTTCTTCGCCTATCAGCTCGTCGTGCAGCTCGGCACGCTGCTGGCGGACAATGTCTATCAAGTCTTGGTTCCGAGTTTTGCGCGAATGCGCGAGGACCTCGTTCGGATGCGCGCCGCCACGAATCGTGCTTTGTCCGTGGTCGTCCTGCTCGGCGCCGCGGCGAGTCTTTCGGTCGCCGCCATTTTCGCGCCGCTCGAGCAAGCGCTCTGGCGGGGCAAATGGGCAGGATCAACGCACGCGGTCTATATTCTCGCCATTGCGTGGCCGGCGGCCGCCGGTGTGAGCGTATTGCGAGCGCTACAAATGGCGACGGGGCGATTTCGACAATGGGGAACGCTCACGATGCTCGGAGCCGTTGCTTCGATCGGCGGCACGGTGCTCGGCGTCTCTCTCGATCATTCGCCGACCGGAGCGGCTTTCGGATTCGCGGTCGGGGCGCTTCTGGGCGCGGCCGTCACAGGCGGGGTGGCCCTGCACCGCATTCACTTACCCATGACGCACGCGCTCGCAAGCATCATGCGGCCCTGGCTCGTGCTCACCGTCGCGGCGCTCGTCGCCAAGAGCGCCGCCGTTTTGATGCGCGGTGACTGGATGCAAGTGCTCATGACGACCCTGATTTTCACGATCACTGCGCTCGTGGGCTTGCGATTTGTCGCCCGCGAGAGCTTCGTGCAACTCACCGCGTCAATGCGCGAGATCGTGAGTCGCAAGGGCGTAACCACATGAGCGACGCCGAAGCAGTCGGGAGCCATGAGAGCGTCGAACGATCGCAGGACGGACGAGGTCAGCCACATCCTTATACGAGCCATGAACAACTCAAACGTCTGCTATGGCACGCATTTTATTGGCTGGCCTATCGCTGGGTGCCGCGCAAGGTGAATGGCTGGCATCGCGGTGCCTTGCGCCTGTTTGGCGCCCGCGTGGGCGCCGGGGTGCTCATTTATCCGAGCGCGCTCATCGAGTGCCCGTGGAACCTCGTATTGGCCGATTATTGCGTGATCGGCGCGGGGGTTCGCCTTTACGCACTCGGACACATCCGCCTTGGCTCGCATTCAGTCGTGTCACAACGGGCGCACTTGTGTGCCGGCACGCACGACTATCAGGATCCGGGAATGCCTTTATTGCGCATGCCGATCATCATCGGCGACGGAGTTTGGATCTGTACGGAAGCGTTCATCGGTCCAGGCGCCGTCGTCGGCGATCGCAGCGTCGTGGGCGCGCGATCGGTAGTGACCGGAGAATTGCCGCCGGCGATGGTGTGCGCGGGGAACCCATGTCGGCCGATCAAATCGAGAATCATGAGGAAGCCGTGATCGAGTCCGTATGTGTTATCACGCCGTGCTTCAATGCCGGCCGATTCCTGCAACCTTGTCTTGACAGCGTTGCGGCGCAAGGTATCTACGTCAGCAAGCACGTCGTCATGGACGGGGGAAGTACCGACGGCTCCGCCGAAATACTCCGACAGCAAGCGCAGTCGGATGCTCGTTTGATCTGGCGGTCCGAACGTGACGCCGGCCAGTCGGACGCATTGAACAAGGCGCTAAGGCTAGTCGACACGCCCTACTTCGCGTGGCTCAACGCGGACGACTGTTTGCTGCCCGACAAACTCGGCGCGCTCTTGAGGGCCGTCGATTCGAAGCGATTGCCGAGCATTGTCTATGGGGACTATCAGGTCATCGACGCCGACGGTGCCGTGCTCAAGCGGCGCCGCCAGCCGTCCTTCAACTATTGGGACTGCCTCTACAGCTACTTGACCGTTCAGAACTGCGCCGCGATTTTCAGGACCGACTTGTGTCGCAGCACGGGGGGCTTTGACGCTAGACTGAATTTTTGCATGGATTACGACTTGATCTTACGGCTCGCGGCGACCGGTCCCGTCGTGCACACACGCGATTACATCGGCTGTTTTCGTCACCACGAGGGGGCGAAGACCGCGCAACTACAAGACGTTTGCGCGAAGGAGACCGAGATGTTGCGGGTCAAGTACAGCCGGCGCGCGGCGCCGGAACTTCGATGGCGATACTGGGCCGGAAAGGCGCGGGTTGCGACCCGAATGATATCGGAAGGCTGTATTCCATCCCGTCTCGAGAAAATCACCAATGCCAAGTAATTCGAGCACCGACTATTTCGCGAAGGGGCGTAAGTACTTCAACATCGATCGGCACGATTTGTTTCAGCTGATTCCGGAGAATCGATCCGCCCGAGTGTTGGAAATCGGCGCTGCGGAGGGTTCGATGCTCGTCGCACTCAAGCAATCAGGCAAGGCGCGCGAGGTCATCGGTGTGGAACTCGTTCCAATTCCCGGTGGAGGACAGGCTCGCGGGGAAATAGACCGATTCATCATTGCGGACATAGAACAACAAGATCTCGATCTAGAGCGCAACAGCTTTGACGTAGTCATTTGCGGTGACGTATTGGAGCATTTGCGCGATCCGTGGAAAGCATTGCTTTATCTCGTCGAATTCCTGAGACAAGACGGCATATTCATCATTAGTTTGCCGAACATTTTGTACTGGAAGGCATTCGCGAGAATTGTCTTGGGAGATTTCCGATATGCGCCTTCCGGGGTCTTGGACAAAACTCACCTGCGCTTCTTTTGCAGGAAGAATATGATTGATCTGGTTAGATCGGCGGGACTCCGTGTTCAACACATAGAACCGAGCTTCCGGCGGCACCAGGAGCTCCGAAATGACCGCATCATGAACTTTCTTTCCCTTGGATTGGGCGAGCGTTTCCTGGCACAACAATATTTGATCGTCGCTTCAAGAAATGATTGTTTCAGCGTGCCCTCGCGCTGACGATCCATTGATCACCCAACCCGAGATATTCGATTGTTGCCTTCAATGCGGAGCGCAGCGATTTGATCGGACCCGGCACCCAAAGGTCTGTTTTTCGCATTTGCTCAATGCGGAATCCAGCGAGCGAGAACGCCTTACCCACCGATGACCGCGACCAATAATGCACGTGACCCAAGGGTCGCAACATGCGCCAGCGTCGCCGACCAACCTTCGCGCGCAGTGATTCAAGATTGGGCATCGCCGCATAAAATCGCGCGTTCGCCGCTGCGAAATCACGCAAGCGGCGCAACGTGGCTACCGGATCTGCGACGTGCTCCAATACGTCGATCGCAACGATTACGTCCGCGCGAAAAGACGGCGGTAAGTCGCTGAAATCGCCGTGGACACCGTTGAACGTGCGTCCCCAGGAACCGGGCTCAATGCCGACGCAATCCCATCCATTGTTCAGGAACTGCTTGTAAAGCAAGCCCTTTCCAACACCCAACTCGAGATATCGCTGAGGAGTCGCTCCCGAGCCCAATTCCCGCGCGCATACGAACCTTCCCGGAATGGACATGGGTTCTTGCAGGTCCGTCCAGCCAACTCCGACTACTGAGTGTGACCCCTTGGCGTAGAGATAGCTCAGCAGGCCTTGGGATGGCATCGGATCAATGAATCCGTGGCCACATTCTCGGCAATTCCTAAAATTAAATCGATAGTCCTTGTGCGGATGAATATTGTCAGCAGCGTGGGCAATTCTCGAGTTTCCGGCACATATTGGACATGAGAGGGCTCGCGAGAAAACAGCCGGTGCGGCATACGACTCCGCGAGATCTTCCAATGTTGACGACGTCATTCTTGGCTCCTCAAGTAGTGGATTGCCAGGGTCTTGCCCAATTGTTTCAGATTGCCGCAACTAATTTCCTGGCCGCTCGTTCCGGAGATGCCTCGAATTTTTGGGTATACCGGCAGAATCCATTCTTTCGGTGCCGTGCCTCGCAACGAGTCAAAGTAGGCATTTTCGAGATACTTGCCCCTCAGGTCATCGCAGCGCGCATAAGATCCGAGCAACCGCGAACGAAAGAACTCCTTTTGCACGATGAAAAATCGAGTGTCGACCGCTGAGACCGCCATGAAGCCGAAGTGGCTGAATCCCGCTGTCCCGTTGTACGCCCTCCTGCATGGCAAGTAGTTCTCGATCCATAGTTTGCCCGTGCATTTCGCGAATGAGCTTGCGCTCGCAAGGAATTCGCTATTCTCGATCGCGTACTCGATGATCTGGCCTTCGCCATAGCCCTTTCCCTTCAGCCGGACTTGATCAAGATCGTTCTCGAAGGTCATGACCTCCAAACGGCGCATGTCGACCGTTCCGACAGCCTTCAGATCCCGGCTGAGGTCGTACCCAGATCCATCGCATATGACAAACCTCCCCTTGCTGCAGATGGTCATCCATTGCGAAAGAGCGGTTACAGTCGCTGCAATGCGCCTCGATGGGTCCGCTAGCGCGGTGAGGGGGGCCGTGACCCTTATCGCGGACGTCAAAAGAATCGGCAGTTCTTCTGCAGAATGCTCGGCCGCTATCCTTTGCATAGGGTCGGCGTCGAGTTTACGGCTGCTTCGAATCCTCGCGAGACGACTCTCATCGGCGCCGTGGGCACCGACGCATGCCGAACGGCGAGTTCCCAGCGAGTCAGTCCGGAACTTTCGTGTGCCACTTTTGTGAATCCGAGCTTGGCGTAATGATCGACAACCAAAGCATTCCTGCCGGTAGGAATGTACGAGCCGTGCAGCGTCTCTACACCTCGAGAGGCGGCGTGCCTCAATATTTCACGCAATACCATGTTCTCGACTCCGCGCCCGAGCACGCGACAACTCATGAGCCATGTATCGATCTGCCATGCTGCTCCCTCGCCAGGGCGGCAGATCACTACGCTGATCATTCCGTTGTCACCAAATAGATCGGCAAGTCGCACTTGCAGAGTAAACGTGTCCGGATCCTCTTCGGCCGATTGAATCTCCGGCGACGTATAGCGGCGTGTGGTGAGGTTGTATTGATTGGACTTGTTGATCAGCTGAACGATCCGCGCGCGCCCCGTCGCGTCAAAAGGCGAGAACGTTATCGTCATATCAAGCGAGCTTAGGTAGGCTTCAACGCCACCGACCCGCTTTTGCAGCTCCGCACGCTTGGCGCTGTCCTGATACAGGTCCGCCCGCTGTGAGTCCTCGGTCGTAAACGTAACAGCCTCAAAATAGCCGGCCGCCGCGAGCATTCGCGCGTAATAAGATGATTCTTCGGGCAACTCAGGGACGGCGACGTCGGGCAGCAGTGCGCGTACGAGACCGCGCTCCACCGGATTGTCGTCGAGAAATACCAGCGCATCGAGACCAACCGAGAGCTCTTCTGCTATCGCCTTCAAATTAGTGGCCTTGTCGTTCCAGTTCGCTTGAAATACGGCGATTTGTTCGAGCCGCAGCAACATGTCAGGGTGTTGCGAAAACGGCGCACGTGCGACCGCGTCGGTATTTTTCGAAGATACGGCCAGCACGACTCCGCGTTGTCTTAGGTTCAACGCAAGCCGCTGAACGGCGAGGTGAGCTTCGCCGATCGGGTCGCCCTGTGCGACCTTGATTCCTTCCAGGCCATCGTCCCCGATGACACCTCCCCAGACGGTATTGTCTAGATCGAGCACGAGCACCTTTCGGGATTTACCGCGGATCGCCGCAATGGTCCGTGCAACGTGGTCCGCGTAAAATGGGATGACTTTGTCCGCAAATGGAAATTTTCCGAGATTCCACATCTGCGAGTCGTGCCAGTCCGCAAGACCGACCGTTTCGGCCATGGTGGCCACGTCGAGCAAGACATCTCCCGAGGCGGCAATGTACGTGCCCAATGCTTGGTTGATCTCGATCAGCATGGATCGCGGAGTTCCGGGAACGATGCGATCCAAGCTGCCGAATAGGGTTTCCGGGGGAGGGGCAAAGCTTTGAAAGATGCAAAGGGCACTTGAGTTGCTCTTGATGCCGTCCCGCAACGACTGCAGGTAGACCATGGCTCCGCGCACGCTGGAGTCGGCCGCGGTCCTATCGCCGAGCGATCTTGTGAAGGGAAGCGCATGGTGATCGATGGCAAACAGCACCGCATCGGCGCCCGAACGATTGACCATCGAGTCCGGAGTGAGCGCCTCTTGCACAATCTGATCGTAGGCAGGATGAACGATCTCCAAGGACACGCCATGGCGAACGGCGCTGGCGATCAATGCGGGTATCAGGAGATCAACGGTTGCGTTGCTGAGAACGGCCAGTCGAAACGGAATCAACGGCTTAAGATCGGCACCGCTTTCCCGCTTCTTGGCAATCATGCCGGCGACCTGAGTCAATTGATTCAAATCGAGCGCGTGCGAAACAAGGAATCTGAGGCCGGAAACAAATGTGTCCTCCGCGGCATGAAGCGCCCGCATACTGTCGCGAAAATCCTCGGGCGCTCGTGGCAACCACCGCAACTCGGTGAACATTGTGTTCATGTTGCGAAAGATCCCGCTACGTCGCGTGTTGCTGAATTCGTCTCGCGAGGTCGCCGACGTTCTGCAGCTTGCCGATTTCGGACGTCGTGAACTTGATATTGAAAGATTTTTGTATCGTCATGAGCAAACGGACATGAGTGAGGCTATCCCAGCCGTCAACATCTTTTGCCGTCATTTCCGGCGAAAGAGCGATCGAGTCATCGTCGAATACGACCACGAAGACGTCTCTTAGTTTTGCGTAAATCTCTTTTTCTTCCATAAGGACGATCGTCAAGCGGTAAGGTCTCCAAGGATTTTGAAACCGCTTCGTTTCAATCTCGTGACTTACGCGGACGATTACCTTGCGAGCGCGACCGGATACAATCGCGAACTTCGCCGCTCACTCGCGAGACGACCAGTCGATAATGGCATTACAAGACTCGGGCTATTTTCTTTTTTTGGCGATCGTTGCCCTGCTCCACGCCCGCTTGCGACCAAGTGGCCGCCTCCGTCTCCTGTTGCTGGCGAGCCTGGTCTTTTACGGCATGTCGAGCCTGCCTTATCTGGCCATGTTCCTGGCGCTCATAACCTTGAATTTTTGGACCGCGTCGCAGTTGCGCGATCTCGATGACGGAGCCGCCCGGGCTTTCGTATTTTACGGAGCTCTGGCAGCCAATTTGGCGGTGCTCGTTTTTTTCAAGTATTGCTTGCAGTTGCTCCATGTCGAAGGCGCACCGCCGGTGCTCGACGCGCCGCGCAGTGCACTGATGGCGCTCGCGATTCCGATGGGGATTTCATATTTCACATTCCAGATGCTCTCTTGCGTCGTTGACGCCTATCGGCGCGATTGGCGGCTGGAGCACGGCTGGAGTGAATTCGCCGCGTTTGGGCTCTTTTTTCCTCAGATAACATCTGGGCCGATCCCGCGTGCGCCCCACCTGCTTCCTCAAATGGCGGCACAACGCGGGGCGGATGCGGAGGACATTTCGATCGGGCTCCGAATGATCGGCTACGGTCTGTTCAAGAAGTATGTGGTTGCCAATCGCATCAACCCTTATGTGGCCGAAATTTTCGCCAATCCCATTGATGCCGCGACTTTGCATTACTCGACCCTCCCGACGCTGATTGGTTGTCTGCTCAATGTGCTGAATCTGTACGCCGATTTCTCGAGCTATGTCGATATCGCGGTGGGAAGCGCGCGGATCGTCGGCATCCGTCTGGATCCCAATTTTGATCGGCCATTTTCGAGCACATCCGTCACCGAATTTTGGCGGCGCTGGCACATGACGCTTTCGTTTTGGCTGAGAGACTACATTTTCATGCCGACGGTGATCCGCCTTGGCAATCTCGGGACCGCAGGTGTCATCATTGCGCTGCTCTCGACATTCGCCATATGCGGGATCTGGCATGACGCGACCTGGCCCTACCTGCTGTTCGGGGTCTCGCAAGGCATCGCGATGTCGATGGAATTGCTTACGAAACGTTGGCGAAAGAGGAACCTCAAGCGCGTGTCCACCGTCCTGCTCGTACGCTTGGGTTGGATGTACACCATGAGTGTTTTCGTACTGAGCGAGGTCCTTTTCCGCGCTCCCCGTTTGGAAGACGCCACGAGGGTGTTCTCCCACCTGTTCGATGTCCAGCCATTCCGATCCGCAGGCGAGCTGTTCGCATTCAAAGGCCCTTTCGAGTTTGCCTTGAATTTCGTTGTCGTCGCCCTTTGGTTTGCAACGGCGGCGCTGTATCGGCGGTCGAGAGTCATACAAACACCCGCATTTCTTTTTATCGCCGGCGCTCTGATCCTGTCGTTGGGTTGCTTCGGCACGGGGCATTTCATCTATGCAGGGTTTTGAGCTATGAGTTATAGACCCTGGATCATCTGGGCGGCCGCCTTCGTCGTGCTGGCGCTCGCAGCCGACGTCGCAACGACGCGTTGGGCCATTTATGAGAATCCTTCCAGTGATGCGGGTCGACTCCATCATCTTCTCGTCGAAAGATCTGATGAGATCCCGATCTTCGGCACTTCGAAGGTGTACTACGACTACATTCCGACTGAAATGGGCGTCAATGCTTTCAATTATGGACTGGATGGATCGTCGTACGAGGTGGTCGACGCTTTTCTCGCCATCGAGCTTGCGAAGGGCAAAACTACTCCGATCATCATCGACCTGAAACCGCAGGGGGAGCATGGGATCGGCGATGTTGGCACTTATATACCGTTCGCGTTCGAACCGAGCATCGAGAAGCTGTTGCGCGACGCTCACGAGATGTCCTGGCGGTTCGTGGTCCCGGGGGTCCGATACTTCGGTTACTACGAGAACTACGCAAAGGAGTACATTAACGATCGTGCGCAGCTGGTTCGGGTCGTCGAACGTGGTTACAGCCGCGAGAAGTATTGGACTTTCGACCGAGTGCGGCTGGATGAGGCCGTGCGCAAGCGCCGACTGGGACCCAACGGATATTTTCCAGATGAAGATCAAAATGCGAGGCTGATCGCGCGTATTGAGGGCCACCCGGAACGGCTTTTTTTCCTCGTATATTCTCCTGTCCATCGAGCTTCGTTCGAAAACTTCCGGGATCTCGCCGGTCTCGAAGCATTTCAGGCTCGCCTCGCCAGGATACCGAATGCCGTAGTTATCGATATGCAGCGGCTCGATTTCCCGGACGAGTTCTTCAAGGATACGAGTCATTTGTTGCCGGAAGGCGCCGTCAGATTCTCACGGGCGCTTGGCGAGCGCATTCGTGAGGAGATTCGCGACCGTTCGCGCGCGGCGCCGGGTCGCGGTTAGCGGAATTTCAAGCGGCAGTCTTGGACCGTCGCAACGCTACCGCTACGAGTCCTGCACCGAGAACGCCGAGAGCCCACGGAGGGATGGGACCATCAACTGGGGCGGCACCCGCAACCGTGATCGTGATCGGCGCGCTATTGACGACGAAACCACCCGCCGCGGTGATCCTGACCCAGAAAGTCGTGCTCGAAGTAAGGCCCGAGGTCTTCAAGCTGGATCCGGTCCCACCCGCAACGGGCTTGGACGTATTGCCGGCGGGTCCCACATACCACTGGTAAGTGAACGGCCCCGAGCCGGCCGGCGTAACTGTCAGTGTCGTCGACGCTCCGGCGTTGACGCTCGTGGCGGTCGCGAATATGGGCAGACCGATCACATCGAGAATTTGCGAGAGCTGTTGAGCAATTTGCTGGCCGCCCGCCAGATTGGGGTGTAGACCGTCTCCTGAGTCGAAGGCGAGAGCGAGCAAGTCCGAATTACTGTTATCCGCGAGACCCCCAAGTGCCTGTGAAGCGGCCATGTCGTAAACGTAGATGCCATTTTGCGGAGATGCCTGGGCGCGCACCCACGCATTGTAAGCGAGCCGCACCTGCTCCCGCGCGGAGGTCCAGTTGGCATTGTTGCCAAAAGGACTGACGGTGACCAGGATTACCTTCAGGTTTTTCGCTTCGATGTCGCCGACGATCGAGGCACCAACGGTCTCCAGTTGCGAAGCGCTGGAATTTTCGACGATGTCGTCCACGCCGCCCTCCACGATGAGTCCGCTTGGCGTCGCTACCGACTCTGGCAATGTTGTACTCGGCAGGAGCTCATCGGTCTGGACGGCAATGGAGTTCGCAAGCAATGGGTTGATCTCGGCTTGCGCCGTGGCCAGCGTGCGTCCGGCTACGGTGTTTACGAAAAATATGTATCCCTCGGCAAAATAGTTCGCGAGTTGATTCGGAAAGCTGTAAGTATTATCTCCGAAGCTGTCTGCTGTAATAGCCCACACCGTTTCGTAAGTTTTCGCACAAGACGGACCGACGGACTCAGACAGCATTCCGTCAGCGGGGTCATAGGAGTTCGCAAGGGGGTAGTTGAACCCCCATGCATAGCCCGGCGTCACATACTCACTCGGCGCAACGCTGCTGCTCGGCAATTGCTCCAATGAAATGTCGCTGACCGTAAACCCGCCTGGGCCGCTGCCAGAGGTCGATCCCGCATCGACGTTGATGCCAATTCGCGCGAGGAACGACGCGGGCGGACCGAGATAAGTGAAAACGAGCGCATAGACGCCATCACCGGTGAAATTCAGACGCGTCACGCCGGAGAAACTTCCCGGCGACGCGCCAAGTATTTCGAAGTTCGATCCCGGGTAATTGCCGGTATAGTTTGCAACGGTCACACGCAGAGAATAGGTTGCGTGCTGAGCAAACGAGAGTTGAACGCCGAGCAGAGAATAATCGTAGCTGCTGTGGTTCAGCGTGAATGAGGCCGGCCCCACGCCCGTGAAGGTCGAGAC
>Ga0116231_10007896_pt1 | contig 19076 bp, 10 predicted proteins | sample S1TSphgellanicum_2_FD_89695 | JGI IMG/M metagenome (GOLD analysis project Ga0116231, IMG submission 89695) | Host-associated microbial communities from peat moss isolated from Minnesota, USA - S1T2_Fd - Sphagnum magellanicum MG | ecosystem: Host-associated > Plants > Peat moss > Unclassified...
GGTGTGTGGGCGGCTGTTGCTCGGGATGTGCGCGTGCGTGGTGAAGAGATTATTGCTGGCGGCACGGCGGATGAGATGGACCCGGGCGACGCGCCGCCCCCCCCACATTCATTGAAGGTGACAAGGGCAAGTGCTTGGTTTTCCACTTTTGAGTAAAAGAACGTTAGTTTTCCTCTCTTTGGCACTCTTATGTGCATCCTCACCCCAGCAATATACCTCAAATTGTAACTTGTGGTTATGAACTCAAAGAGTTCACCCTTTCAGATACACTTCACCTCTCCTGTTACTTGATAACTACAGTAGATCTAGAACAATTTTAATACCAGCAAAATTTCCTCCAGTTTCATTAGGCAATCCTGAATAGGCACAGTCATGAATACAAATGTCTCTTCACATTGACAATATGATCATATTGTACCAAGGCCAGCAATTATAGTTAGCTGTAGGAGGATGGGCCTCATGAGCAATCCGTGCCATAAAAATGTCTATGAAAACTTGGTGGCCATAGGTACTTTTGCAAATGTACCCGACACTATACAGTATAGCTTGCAACTTTCGTGTGCTAGGGTTCTTATGTATCAAGGTTGACTGCCTCTCAACAATGCATTATGGTTGGGTTTGGTTCCATCCCTGTTTTTCAATTAGAATTAGGAATGGAGTCAAGCTAATGACAGCAGAGTGGAGAGCTCCAGACTTTTGTTCACATGGAGAGTCATATTGAGCAACTGAATTGAAAAACAAAATGAGCAAGTTAACCTTAAAAGCAAAAGCCTGTGGGAGGTTCTTGCTGGTGTTTATCTTTTGCAATCTGAGGGACAACTTTTGTTGCATGCAAACCATAACCAAAAGGAAGGTGCAAGCCAAATCTATAACACAAATCTATACTACCCCTCACATATCTGTGCTACCCTCATGTGAATTCTCTGTATCTAAACCCCTTCTTAGAGGATCTGCATGAGCCCTCACAGAATCCTGTTTCACTTTGATTTCCTTATTTGAGACCAAGAACCCTTTCCACAGATTCAAGCAGCCACTTAACTGTAGATTAGTGCTTTCGTGTCTTCACTCAAATTCACAGGAACAAATGAAAATGGAATCAAACATGACTCTTATTAATATCAAACCACAAACAACAACCCTTTGGCATAACAAACCCAAAATACAGCCTTCCCATTATTTCCCAAGTCCATTATGAGATTGCACACCCAGTGATTTGGCACCCTTTCCTCACAGGGTACATTGTTCTTCTTCTGTTTCCTTTGTACCTGTTCTCTTGGTTTGAAAACAAGATTCATGGAGATAAGAGATTGATTGATTCATCTTTTGAACCAACTGCTCAGCCATCATACTTCACTTGACATGGTCATCCACCATGTGAGACAACACACTCAATTGGTTATCAGCTAGGTGATCTACCCAATGAAGACCATAATTAAATGAGAAGTATTTTGTGCTAACTTGAATACCCACATCTGTATCTGAACAACATGTGTGCCAGTTTTGTGTTCTAGTTCTACTACACTTGATATCAAACTTTGTTACTCAATCTCCACCATTGGGTTTTTAGTACAAACTTTGGCACCCCAGATCTACATATACTTTCCTCTTCAAGAAATCTCTTTAGAGTAGCAGCTCCATGATCCATCAATACCTTTAGCCTTATTCACAATCTCAAATAGTGGTCAATTGCCACTATAACATAGCTATTACCTACACTCATTTCGCACAAAGGTCATGTTGTGTCAAATGCAGCTTTGGAAAATAGGTTGCAGATGATTTACCTTTGAGAATATTATGTCCCAAATATCCAATTGCACTATAAGCAATAAGTCCACAACCATTAATTTTGGAGTGTGATACATGACTTGCTTCAATTGTAAAATCCATCTTTAATTAATTATTAATGATTCTGGTATAATTATTTCAAGTTTGGAAGCATTGGAACTTAAGTTTCACTTACTTGAGTCTTATTCCTATATTTTTCATGATATATTTAGGTTTTATGGGATAATAATTGTCCAATCTATAACAAACTACCACTATGACATTCATAATAGTCCATTATAATGTGCAATTACCCAATCAAACTTGGTTGTGCAAATTATGTACTAGTTGTCCTTCATTGCAAAAATCGAATTGCAATATTGCTTATATAGTCAATTTACAACTATTATGTATAGATTCTTAATCATTCTTTGGATAAATATAAGTTGAATGATTCAAATGAAAGGCATAAGATTTTGCATACATTTAAACACCTTGGATTTGAATTTGTTTTAGCCAAATGAATTTTGGCAAAGTAAAAGTTGCTAGTTGATAAGTTGTGCACATGTTTGATGAACAAACAACCAATGTTAGGACAAAAGCCAACCTAAAACTATCGTGTGATGTTGAGACTTTTCTTGGTTTAAGTTGTATCCATTACTAGGAAACGTGGGTCTAGTTTATTGACCCATTTCACCATGATGCCTTAAAAGTGAAATGGGTTCAATAGCTAATGTTTTAATCTAGTGCAATTTCACCATGGGTCCAAATGAAAAAGATTAAACCCTTAAACCTGGGTGAAACCTTTGAGAATTTAATCTTTTTCATTTAGATAAAGTATGAGAAAAATAAAAATAGTCAAAAAAAGAAAAAATATTCAAGACATCATTGTTGAGATGTGTTAAATTGCAAGATTCAAATGAATTTTTATTCAAATTAGATATTTATTTCTTAAAAATATTAAAGACGTGTTAATCCTTAAAAATATATAGAGAATTTGTCTTATTTTTTTCATTTTTACATAATATGAAAAAAAATAGTTAAAGTTGATTTTTGCAAAATATTTGAAATAAACAACATAATAAATCCAATCATCACCTCACTTGTTTCATATCAAATGAGGTGGTTGAATGGCAATGGGTTATCACCTTGGAATCCAAGGTAATAACCCTTTTTGGGTAAAATTTTCATGTGGTCAATGGTGTATGTTGATTGTATCATGTATGCACATAAAATGATATTTTTATTAATAAAATAAGATTTCAAATTAGAATCAATAAACAATCAAATATTAAATTTAATTAAATTATAATTATAATTTAATTAATAAATGACACATGGAATTTTTTAATTTGATTAATTCCTAGTGAATTCGTTTGTCCATATCAACCCATCATCGATTACTAGGAGATGTGGTGAATTCACTAGATTTTTAATTTAATGGATTTATGGTAATTTCACCTAAATGATTAGTGAAACTCCCAGTGAAATAGGGACATATCCTTATTAGTGATCCTACACCTATTTGAATGCATGAAATCTTTGTTGATTAAGTTTGCTTAGGTTCCCAATGTTTTTGTTTGTTACTTCATTGCACATTGCAATCAAGGCTTGTGAAGGGAATATGTATATATTGTACATAGATCCAACTACAAGTTATGGGCATGTAATTGGAATATTTCAAACCTTCCTTGCCATTGCAAGTCACACCTAAAATGTTCTACACATGGTTTAGATTTATGAATTCCCTAGTGTGGAAAATGTGGGACTTCAATTTTTGCACATAAATGGTTTATAATTGGGACTCACGAATTGGGTCTTTGAGTTTTTTTTCCACGTTCGATTGGTTGAATACAATTGAGGCCATGAAACAACAATCCACTACCACTAATTCTAGCTTCATTAAAAAATTTGAACCCTACTCAAAACATTATGAATGAGATTATGATGATTTACCCACATTTTTTAGTGCAATTTGAAGATGAACGACATTTTTTAGCACATTTTGAAAATACACTATGGCTTTGGGGAAAATATTGACTTGAATGGAATGCTTATTTCACCCTTGCTTGATGAAACATTATTGATGATAATAGTCATCTTTTTTCAAGCTTGCTATGTTTGCCAACTTTCGTGTAGCCATCAATCCTCTTCTAGATTGTAATCCTTGGTGCACTTCTTAATCAACAATTAACTTTTTTCACATTGGCTATTTGAATGGTTGAAACTCCTTGCATTGTCAATGACCATGGTGATGGGCAATGTAGAAGATGAGAAACGATTATCCAATTTGAGTTTCATACTGAAGAACATGCTCAAGAATAAATTGATAGTGCATTTGGAATTAGTTGTTAGGATGTTTGTTTAAATGTTCTTTACTTTGGACATCATTCCTTTTGTTGCACAATGAGGTTTGGAGTGTTGTAAAGTCCTAACATGGAAGCAAAGGTGTGAAGTTCAAACAACAACAAACCTCTAAACCTTAACCCTTTCCCTTTACATGATTTGTGTTGTTCATGTGTTTTTTGTTTTATTTATTTCAATGTGTTTTCCTTTGTTTGATTGGTATGAAGGTTAGGGTGGTAGCAAGATAAGGTGAACCAATTTTGGCAAATAAATAATCCATTAATAGTTCATTCACTAATGTTTAAATGACAATGTATTATAATATCATTGCTTAAGTGAGGGATTACAAGGTGACCAATGAATTAATAAAGATTATGTGGATAAAAGCCCAACTAGATAATTTTGTAACATACATGTTAGGAAAAAAATGCATTGAAATCTATCAAAATTTTATGATATGACTTTTTGAAAATAAGGTCCATTTCAAAAAATCAAAAGTTCATTACTCTATATTTGGTGTATATATGTTGTAATATTTTATATGGACATTTTTTAAATTCAAATTGAAAATTTTAATCTAATGAATTTTTTTGGCATAATGATGATTTTATGGCATGTTAATGCATGACACTCTACAAAACATTGTAGTGTGATGCAAAAAACGATCCACCTTATACTACAACAACCCTCTATGCATGTATGGCATTTTGTATTTTACAAATTGAACTTTCACATGCACTTTTTTTATTCTTGTTTTGACAAAGGTTTTTTTTGCAAGCAATCTCTTATATTGTCATGTAATGTTTTTTTGGAAAGTTGCATCAAAATTTTGCATTGAAAGGCTAAAACAATTTTACCCTCCACAATGAAGGGCTATCAATTTTATAGTCCTTCATTTTTTGCCACCTTTGGAAAAATATATGTCTAAATATGAAGTCCATTTATTAACAAAATTAACATTAAATTAAAAACACAATAGGGACCAACATGCAATTAAGACCCATGGGATGCATAAAAATTGCTTAATTTTTCATTTAAAAAAATTGTAACCTAGGTTCATGTTGAATTTCTTTTATGTAATTTCACAACAATGTTTCAAATAATATTGTGGGAAGATTTGTATAAATTTGAAACAGATACAATGAATATTGAATACCCAATTTTTAAAAGGATGTAATTAATGTTTTTTTTTCAAATTTTCAAATAGGTGGACTTGTGACCATCTACAACATTCATGAGATTTGTGAACCAAATTTGGCTAAATGTTAGGCATGAAATAAATTTTTTTCAAGTTTTTTTTTTGTAGTTGGGACTCCCGTAATCTCAACATTTAAATGTGGTCATCTCAAGATTTTTTCTCCTAATAATGTGATGACTTGGGCCCATTTTTTCCAAAAACAATTGTTTGTACTAATGTTGGGCAGTCTTCTTTTTTTCATGAAAGTCATCAGTTCCGGTTGTTGGGGTAGGTTTTGAATGATTGTTATAGGAGCACCTTTTCAAGTTTTACAAATCATCTTTGAATGCAAAGCCAAAGGATCAGCCAAAAAAAATTAGTAATTTTTTTTTTCAAATTGCAAAATTTGGTTTATTTTCATTATGACCCCTCCTACTTCATCAATGCATAATTTTTGATTTTTTTGTTCAAATTGAACAACCTAAACTGCTCTTAAAATTTTTATCTTAAGTTCTATAAATCATCTTGTAACTCTAAAAGCAACAAAATAATATTTAAAGATTTTTTTGAGGGGTTTGGAAATAGGCTATGAATTATTCGATTGAAAAATTTCTTTAAAATCGATCCCCCCTATTTCGGGGGGCCATAACTTTTTCACCTCTAGTCCATTTTTACTAATTTTTAGTGTGATAGATGCATAAAGAGGAGGGCTCCATCCATTCTTTCGACACCATAAACAATGGGGTCCTCTTGTAAAAATGACACAAAATCTTACCTTGAGTGTACTATGACCGACCTTTCTACCCCAGCTAAAAAGATTTTAAAAAAACTTAGTTTTCTAATTATCTTGTAGTAAAAAAAAGAAAAGCTAAATACTCATTTGTTATGGTATATGTTTCCATAAATGGAAATTTTAGTTTTTTAAAACTTTTTTTTAAAATTTTTTAGTTTTTTCTTTTTTACCATGAAAACCAAACCTTTCTCAAAATGTGAAAATCGGTTTGGTTCTTGAATTGGATGTTAGGTGAGAACTTGAGTGGTTGCCATTAGGCAATGTTCACCTCCAATCTAATTCTCACGGTAGTTCTCATCGCCGGTTCTCATAGAGAACCAAAGCTCATTTTTAACCAACATGTGAAAACTGCCCAACATTGGTTTATACCTTTTGCAACTTCTTTTTCACCAAGTTGTAGAAATTCACAAAAAAAATTTGAAACCAATGTTTTCGTTTAATCCTTACATATATATTTTCAATACTTTATATTCATTTTATGTACATTTATTTCATATACACATGTACACAATAATATAATGTGACATTTTTTAGGTCATAAGAGCCTTATGTTGACTTGTAAATATTGATTCTAATTTTTTTTCTTTGAATCATCAATTCAATTATGCTATATCATCTTGCTTAGGTAACCCATTCTTTTAAAACAAAACACCAAGGAGGTGGGTGTGGTTCCTAATGCATGTTTGCATTCAATATATTGAAATTTAAAAACCTATAAAATTAGATTAATTAACAAGAAAATCAATCTGAATTTCTACTTAAAATCACAACTTTGTGGTTCTTCATGCCACCCCAAACATCAAAATTGTTAGGCCAATCCATGGCCTCCACCTCTTTTCCACACAATGGTACTAGCATCAATGCATCCAAAGTTTTGAACTTTAATTTGCTTTTACAATCACTTTTCACCCAATTGTGTTTTGAAATTTTCACCTTCACAAATAATTGTGTTAGATGGAATGAGCAACACTTGAACTACTAGATGTTGGTTAATGTAGGCCAAGCAACAAAAAACTCATTTAATGTGGAAACAAAATGTTTAAGCACCTAACATCAACTTCTCTTCATATTCTGTCCACAAATTTAACAAGTTTGCCTCTTGCTTTATCAAATTTTCTAGTTCATTATAATTAAATTTGACGAGGAATATATAAGTTAATCCTACGTAAGTTTCCTTCTTTTTATATCATTAATTAGATAATGCTTAGGAATGAATATGTGAACAATAATAAAACAAATGCACAATGCCATGATCTAGCTTTGCCTAGATTTTCATAGTAGCAAACTCTACCTCCTAAAAAGTCAAAAGAGAACGTCATGTCTACATATACAAGTGGGTACTATAAAACTTTGGTTGGGTCCACTTGGGGCTTGGAGGCTTCATGGGTCCCACTTCGGTTACCACCAATGCTACAAATTGAATATTATAGACAAATGTACTTGTCTTTCATTTATGGTTCTTGATTTTAATTTGCAAGGCCCATTTTCTCTTAGCACTCATGTGGCAAGGTTCATTTTTGAGTTGGAATTTTTTTTTTGAAAGGGCTCTCATTTACATGGAGTTCCATTTGCTTTCCATTTTGTCTACTTTGAATTCCTCTTGATTACCAATTTGCATAAATACAATTCCATGTTGTTGTCTTTCAACTTAATTATTTGAATTTGATTTTATAACTTGTTTTCAAACCTAGTTTAACATACATAGCCATTTTCACACCCCATAAATTTTGAGGGTTGCCAATTTGACACATTTCAATTACCTAAAAGTCCTTCATGTGACATAACAAATTTGAAAAAAAAAAAAAAAACATTGGCCACAAACGACTAACAAAATGTTGCAACTGGTTTTGGTGTCCTATTGAGTTACTTTTTAGGTTTTTTACTTGTTGGGACACGCAATCATCTATTGTTCCACTTTTGGATTCTACTAATTCCACTTGGGATCTAAATAAACTATGGGGAATGTTCTTGTGATGTGAATCAATAGTGGGGAACAATTTTTATTATTTAGGGAACATTCTTATGATGTGAATCGAGAGTGGGAACACCAATTATGCTATGGAACACACATTAATTGAATAATGTGTTAATTATGGAATAACATAAATGCCATCACCCCTAACCGTAGGAATATTTCAAAAATGTCCAAGTATCTTACCCTACCTCAAAGTTGATGCTAAAATATATAGATTTTATAACCTTTAGCCAACTTAAACTTGGCCACATGCCTAAAAAACACTACATGTGCTAGAATTCAATTATCTAAAAACATTTGATTTTGTGACGCACCCCCAAGCTCCTTAATGGACTCAAAGGTGAATCCAAATTGAAGATAGCAAAAAAACAAAGAATCGGGGCATGCTCCTTGGCTTGTAGCATTTCGAGGGGGTAAAGGGGCGTGTTGGAGCTCTGGGATGGGACTAGGAAGAGAGACAAACATCAACTACTCACATAGACCTGCACAAAACCAACACAAGGTGGTTAATGCATAATTTGAGCACTTTTGCTGCTAAGACGAGCCATGGGCAAACTCAAACTCACAAGACTCACCACGGCCCGGACTTGGGGGAAGCCACCACCTTCCCTTTTATAGTATACTTTGTGCCTCTCCACGAGGCCCACATCCAAATGGCTTTTTGTCCCAGGACTCCCAAGTGGGAGTCTCGAAATTGCCAAAGTTGGGTCTCTTACGACTTTGGGGTCCCATAACTTTGTGTGCAAACCTTTGATTGAAATGAGGTTTAAAACAAAGTTGTATCCCTCGTTGAGAGCTTTCCAACAGTATGTTGCAGGCCACCTGCACACACAGAAATCGGGTCGATTCTCGACTTTTAATGGTCAGGAGTCAAATTGTCAATTTGACTCCCGGCCTTTCTTTTGGCCATAACTTATGTTTCAGATGTCCAAATGGGTGATGCAAGCCCATTTTAAGCATCTACATTTCAATAGCTTTCCAATGATATAAATAACTCTTCAAACCAATGGGTTTTGACCCCTGCAATGGCTCCCTGAAAGTTCAAGAGTCTTTCGGGACTCCAACTCCCCAAGTGGGAGTTGCCTTGGGAGTGTGAAGGTTCATTCTTTCACATTCTCTTGCACTTTCGGGAGTATAAGATGTGTCTCCCGGGTCTCCCTCTTGTCTCGCCTTCTTGTAAGCCCTTTGCCTTGGTCGCAAGCCCAAGGTTAGGGTTGCGACATTTTGGGTCATCATTTAATATGTATTTTGTATTTATGTTTTTTCAAAATACATGTGTCTAACTATTTCATCCGTACATGTTTTTACTTCCATCCTTGTTTGAGGAAGGCCTAGTTAAGCCCTTTCTTTTCAAAAAATCAAATCCAATAGTAAAGGGGCCCAACCTACCAATAATAAAAAGCTTATTACCATTAGTAGTGATACTTGTGACCATACTCCCATAATTAAGGGTGGGAAGACCTTTGGCTATGGAACTATTCTTATGTGTAGGGATCAAAAGCCCAAGCTTTTCACAAATATCTTTCATTATAATCAAGGTTTTATGTTTGGATTGTTAGCTAGTCTAGGCTTCTTAACCCTAGACAAGATTAGCTAGCCCAAGTTTCGTAACCTTGGTCAAGGTTAGTTAATATGGGTTTTTTAACCTTGACTTGGGTTAGCTAGCCCATGTTTGCTAGCTCGAGCTTCTAAACCCTAACCAAGGTTAATTAACCCAAGTTTTTGTGAATGTCCATTTCAAAAGCTCAAGTTATCTTGATGAAAAATGGTTGTGGAATACCCCTAACTATTTAAAAGTCCAAGCTTTTAAACCATGGCCAAGGTCAAATTGGCCCAAGCTTTTGAAAAGCTTGGTTATCTTGCATGTGGGAATACCCTAAGATATGAAAAATATTCTTTAAAAGCCTAGTTCATTTGATCTTTAAAAAATTAATATTTAAAAACCTTATTCTATTTGGGCATTGGCCATGAAAATCAAAGAACCTATAGTTTCAAGTATTTGAAAATTTTCAAAATGAAATAACCATTAGGTTTGAATATTTTTAAAAAAATAGATTCAATGAATGGTCAAGTTTGAGTATTTCAATAATTTAAAAAAAAATGTCGAGTTTCATGAAAGAACCAACAAAGACCCAACAATATTAAAAGTGGATATTTGATTTTTTCAAAAAAAAATTGGAAACCAAAATTATATATAATTATAGTGTTTTTTATATAACCATAGTTATAGATCAAAACCAAATATTTAATTTTTTTGATACTTGTAGTTATCAACCTTGATACCTAACATGATATTCACCAAGGTTTTGGTGCAAATTCTAATACCTACGACACATTAATATTGCAAGTGAAAACCTATCTTATATATTAATTCAGCAAGTCTGTCAGTTAGTCAGTTAGTGACAGTGACTCCAGTAACTGCTGTGAAATCGCCCAAAAGTGCACCCTTGACAGTGACTCCAGTAACTGCTGTGAAATCGCCCAAAAGTGCACCCTTGACAGTGACTCAAGTAACTGTTGTGAAATCGCCCAAAAGTGCACCCTTTTGGTAAAATTTCCAGGTGCTAATTAAAATTGACTGCGACTTTTCCTTTTGGTACATTTTCAGGTGCCAATTAAAACTAAATGCGGCTTATCCTTTTGGTAAATTTCCCAGGTCCCAATTAAAACTGACTACGGCTCAACCTTTTGGTAAATTTCCAGGTCCCAATTAAAACTGACTACGGCTCAACCTTTTGGTAAATTTCCAGGTCCCAATTAAAACTGCGACTTTTTTTCCTTTTGGTAAATTTCCAAGTCCCAAACTGCGGCTTTTCTTGAAGAGTCATTATTAGGTAGAGGGAAAGATACGGGTACCGGGGTGACTAACTAACCATGTGTTGGGATCCGGAACGTCGACTGACATCTTAATCGATGGATTACTACTACACAACGAACTCCAAAATCCAGGTGCCAAAAGCGTTGCCTGACCGACCTTCCCTCCTTCTCCGGAACGCTTTGGGAATTAACTTGAAATAACACACCTGTCTGTTTGTGACGGGGGTTTTGGGGGGTGGGGGAGGGAGAGGCCGGTGAAGCAGCGAGCGATTGGTGTCAGTATGTGACGGGGGTTGGACCACCATGATTTCCGTGTACAAACCGTCTCCACAAAGCATTACAACCGTCCGAAGGGTAGGAATGACGGTCAGATCGCATCCCTCTCCCACCGCACCAGAGGCATATACAAAAACCTTCCCCCCCCCCTCCCCACTATCGAAAGAACCGGCGGTTATATAGAAGAGCGTATTTTCAAAAATTTCCAAAACTTTTGGGAACCAAGGTTCAAAATGTCAGAACCGGGGTTTTGGGTTTTCTCACGTCGGGTAAGGGAGTAAATACCCGGACTGATAACCTGAGGGTACACACGGTTGGTTTTGATACCCGCACAACATCGGTCGGGACCACTACGCGTTCGGGGTGGCTGGAGTGGTGTAGCCACGGGTGTCCGAAGGTCACGGGTACCATTAGTGTGTTATATTTCTATAGTTTTTACAAACCATAGTAAAATTGATGGTGCATTTTGCAATTGATCTTCGACCAATAATATTAATGACATCTTATGCATGTAAATCAACAAATGATTTGAAAGTAAAATTTGATTTTTGTAGTTTCCAAGGAGAAAAATTACAATACAAAATTTGTGCATTTTTTGAAAAGAATAATCAACTAAAAGGGAAATTTTCCCTTGCATTAACATAACACAATTTAACCAAGTTGAAACCAAAACTTTTGAAAAACAAATCATAACAAAAAAAACTATTACAACCACTTGCAAAAACCAAAGGTTAATTGTCAAATTTACACCTAATCACCTAGAATTGAGTCTAATTTCTAGAATTGGAACTAGAGTTGTTTTTCCAAGAACCAAACCTAGGGTTTCAATTTTGTGTGGAATTGGAATCAAAATGTTTAGACCCATGACTTTTGAAAAAGAAAATTGCAAAAATTTGCAAAAAACTAGTGGAAGGGGCTAACCAAATGTTAATTGGATGTTAATTGTTAGTTCTAAACAAGGTTATTGGGAACTAGACTAGAAGTAGGTTTGATTTCCAAAGCCAAACTTGAATCATGGCTATAGTGATCTCATTCATTTATGAAAGAATTTGTTCCAAACTTGTAATGAAAGTGTGTATAGGTGATGCATAAACAATCAATTGGTAATAACCATATGATATAATAAACATCAAAAAAATTATACAAGTTTCAAAATAATATCAAATCAAATATTCTTTGTCATTGCCCTCTTTACACTTGTTTTGGCATGTTGCCAAAATCCATGAAATGTAAGCATACTTGTTTGAAGAATCCAAAGAATGGAGTACTTGGACAAGCTCCATTTACTCTTTCATTCCATATGAGTTTTGAAATAATATTGGCAAATGATTTTTTCTTTAATTATTCAAAAATCATCAAACTGAAATCATTGACACTTGAAAAAATGTAATTTATGAATTGAAATCCAAACATGCAAGGATAGCATTGGAAATCAAAATCTCTCCAATAAAGCGCGGCTTGTAGTTGCCACATTCTCAAATATAACATGATAAATGAGATACTTCATAATTTGTTTTACTTCATCTTTGAAAGAAACTTTTGGTTGTAATGCAACAATTGGCATCCACAATGTTGATGCCCATGTATCATCTTTTATAATGCTCATTTTAGCAAGTTTCTTGTGCCTCAATATAATATGTGCACAATTTGTCGATTTCTTTCCACAAGTTGAATTTCACAATTATAAAATATGCCTTCTATATGGAGAAGTCTCTATCATGTTCAAACTATCATGTTCAAACAAAGGAATTTTACCACATCCACAAACAATTTTTCCTAAAGCCCCTTTTGCCCCAATTTGCAAAACTTCAAGAAATATTATAGTATTTAACTTGGTTAGGCACTAAAGAATTACATTTTCAAATTAAAAAAAAAAAGATTTCATGCCAAAAATCTGAAAGAAAATCTCAAGCACATTAGATTTGTCATATAACATAATGTTAAATTGTAAAAATATTGTTACTTTTACTTCCAATTGTAAATGACTACAAAATAATAATTATTAGGCACCTTGTTGCAAAATCAAGCTAGGCACTATGGTGTGAAATAATGATAGACACATTTTGAATTTTCTTTTTTTCATATTTTCAAACAAAGAAGAAATAAATTCAAACAAACCCATAGAAAAGACAACAAGAACCCATCCCAATAATTGAATGAAAAGAACCTATGATCTTTCAATTGATATTATAATGAATTTTTTTCCTTCTTCAAGCGGTCCCTTTTTAAAAGTTAGATTTACTAGAAATGAAAAAGATGTTTCGTTATTTGATGTGCATCAATTTACTTTTTGTGTCATGATTTTTTATGTTACATTTCGTAATTTGAAAATATGTTTAATTAAGATTTATATATTTATTGAAAACTGACTAATATTAAACTTCTTTTGTCTTAAAGTTATTTTATAAGTGATAAAATGGGAATTTCCAATGAATTGATTAAAATAAAGTTGGAAAAGTTGCAATCCAATCTTATATCACATTATAATGATTATGATACAATCATGATGTGCAATGAGAATATAGTTTCCCAAGCCATGAAAATGCACACATGATATATGTTAGATGAAATCATTTTATTTAAATATTTGAAAAGCATTACATGTAATAACAATTTATAGATTGACTACAATAAAATTTAAAATTTTTTTCCTTGTATTGAATGTTTTTCACATCAAAGCATCTTGATTTTTTCCCACAAGTTGTATTGGGAGTTCCAATGTTTTTGAAAAATAATAACATCATATGTAACCTTTTTTTTTTAATTTCTTTTTATAAATGTAATTTTCTTAAAAATCACAAATAAATAACATATGGACTATTGCAATTGCAAATGATTAATGATGTAGATGCACAAAAGCATATTTGACAAATCATAAACTTGTATACATTGCATTTAAAGTACATGATCATCTCCCCTTATTTCATTTCCTTGGTGCTAATGCATTAGTCACCATTACAACAAAATTATTAAAATACAAATTATTACTTTGTGGAGTTTAGGATATGATTTATTGAAATCCCCTCTTTTCCCCTACCCTTTGGCCTAAGACAAATTCAAGAATAGTGTATGGGTTGAACCAATTTTGAACTTAACATTCGTGAGTACATGAAAATTAGGGGCTATATTTTTAATATTTGGAAAGACTTAATAAAAAATAGGTCCACAATCAAATTATTTGATGAAAGGAGATAATTTATAATATAATTACATAAAGTTGAACATTTAAGTTGATTTCAATAGTTTAATTGTTATAAAATTGTGGACAAACTTTATTTTAGGCTTTTGTTTAATCATGTGCATTGAAAAATAAAAAAATCAAAGTTGAGCATGACATTGTATGATTTAATCAATTACAAATGACAACGTATTAATATTTACATATATACTCTTTATGTGTAATGATGCCTTAACAAAACAATTCAATAAACCAAAAGTTTCATGAACCTCGTTAAATGTCTTACAAATTTACATTAAGCCAAAAGTCCCATGAACACCTTAAGCTAAATGTGTTGTGAACATCCTAAGCTAAAAGTCTTATGCAATCAACGATAAGCCAAATGTATTGCAAACAAGATAATGCAAATGTCTTCGAGCCCAATATGAAGTAACCTTAAGCCATAGAAGCAAGAACATGATTTAAAGATTAATGTATTTTGGGTTAGTGTTACCCTAAGAAATTTGTATCCTAACCTAAGAAATCTTACTCCAAGCCAAAACATGTCTTGGCTTGAGCATTTTGACTGAGGGTTAGAGTTTTTTTGGCATCTTGGCCTAAGGTTAGCCACTTTGGCCTAGTTTTAAAATAATGTCCCATCTTGCTCTTTTGTATTCCATATCACATTAATCATAGGTACATACATCACATTATCAAATTGTTAAAACCATGTACAATCAATGGAAAGTATTTAATTTTTTAAGATATTATTCTTGTTGAACACTACATATATGTATATATAAATTAGTCTAAATTGAAAGTGTGTTAAACTTTTACACCAAAGGAATTTTAATTTCAATGGTTTTAATTAGTTTCAACTAATTAATTTGAAACAATTTGTATGTTTCCTCTTAGTATCTATTTTCATTTTGCAAAACCATGTAATTTTAATTTTTTTGAAAGTAAAAAAGGAGAATAAAGTGGCATCTACAAATTATCATGAACTTCTTAATTTCATTTCAAAAACCTACAAATCTTTGTATCTATGAATGACATGGGAAGGTAAATAATAGATAGCTAGTTAAGGTCATGGAAATGTAGCTTCATTGACCTCCTTGAACAATTTTGTATCGATTTTTATCTCTTTGTTGTCAACCCTTGGAAAAAAAAAAATGTGTGGCCCCACTTGTCTCAAAGCTTCAAAGTCCGAAAACATGACTTTGTGAAATTGAATTGGTTTAAATAATCAAAATGTTTAATTTTACATAAATATTCATTTTTGACTATTGGGAATTGGGATTGAACAAGAATTTGACTTGTGAATTTTTCACCATTTAGAATTTTGAAATTTGGAACTTCACAATATAACCATAACTCAAGAAATGTTTTAATTATATGTTTTTGTTTGCAACTTCATTGAATCTTATCGTCACATATAGTATCCACCTAATGTTATTTAAAAAGATTCTTCTTGATAATAACACATTTATTTTGCATTTATAACTTGTGTGCCCTAATATAATTGAAATTAATAAAATCTTATGTTAGTCATAGTGAATTTTGTCAAATTGTAGAAGTCAAAATGTTTGCTAATGGGAAATTGAAAAGTCTTGCTAATGACATCCTTCTCACGACAAGGTTTGCTCATTGTTGTAGTTTTGAGGTAGATTACTAATGTTTGTTGTTTCAATTTGTCAAGTAAGTTGATTGCCCATCATGCACAAGAGGACTTAAACAAATTTGGCAAGATGCAAACCAACTAAGGAGCACAAAAACTCAATGTAAGATGAGCTATTCATATAAGGTCTAAACAAGAAAGCCTAGGCTTTTGAAAAGAATATTTCCAAAAGCCCATGATATTTAAGATAACCATGTGAATACTCTCATAGCCAAGGTTTGAATAGATTAGGGTTTTGAAATATTCCTTTGTCCAAGGTCAATAAAACTAGGCTTCTAGAAAACATCATTCATATCATAAGGTATTTTCACATGCAAGATACTTGCGCTATTGGAAGGAATATTTTCAAAAGCATGGGCCAGTTAACCTTGGCCAAGGTTAAGAAGTGTGAACTTGTTTAAAATATTTATCATAACTAGGGATATTCCACAATTACTTGCCATAGTTTGGAAATGGACATTTCCAAAAGCGTGGGCTAGTTGTTAACCTTTGACAAGTTTAGAAACCTAGGCTAGCTAACCCAAGCCAAGGTTAGGAGATTTGGGCTAGCTAACCGTGGCAAAGGTTTAAAAAGCGTGGGCTAGTTGTTAACCTTTGACAAGTTTAGAACCTAGGCTAGCTAACCCAAGCCAAGGTAAAGAGATTTGGGCTAGCTAACCCAAGCCAAGGTTAAGAGATTTGGGCAAGCTAAGACTTGACATAGAACCTTAATTCTAATGGAAGACTATCCATGGAAAACATGGGCCTCTTAACCCTTGATGTAGGAATACTTCCATAGCCAAGGGTCTTCCCAACCCTAGTTATGGGAATATGGTGATGGGTATCATGGCCAATGGTAGAATTAGGCCCACTTAGCCCTGGTGGACCTAGGCTAGGCTAGGCTAGGCTAGGCTATCCTTCCTTCAACTCAACTATGTGGCGGCTACCTATCCCTCCAAGCCTTCCCATCATCACGTGCTCCATGTTGAAAAAAATTCAATATTGTTCAGCAACAAAAAAAGAAAAGCCTTCACTTGATTTAGCCCACTAGGGTACCAGGGTCCACTTGAACAAGCCGGGTCTTCGTCTTCAATGGTCTGGTCTGGTCTGGTCCAAGAAGCCTTGTGATGACAGACAAATGGACTTTTCCAAAGTGGGCTGGGCTGATGATTCCTTTACTGACGTGCGTGGACGTCAAAGGCCAGTATGTACATACGTAATGGTACTGTGGGTCCTACAAAACGTGGCCCGCTGCCCCGGCCCACTTGTGGTCGTGGTTGTGACGGCCCCATGTTCCGTTGCCGGAGAGCGGGGTCCCGGAGATTCCGGTCCCAACAAAGTCGTCATGCCCGTGATCCCTCTCCTTTCCTTCCTCTCTCTTCATTAATGCACATGTTGAACAGATGGTGAAATCTAGGTCCCAATATTACTTAGGTGTCCCTTCATGGAGTGTAACATTTGTCATTTATAAACCCCCCCCCAAAATATTATTAAATTATAAATTTATTTATTTATTAAAAAAATAAATTTACATAAATAAATTTATAAATTAAAAAAAAGAAAAGAAAAGAAAAGAAAACCAACAACATCCATGTTAATGAAATTATTACAACTTATTTGTTTGTTTGTTGTTTTTGCACATGACATGATAACAATGTAATAGTTGGTCATGTGAAATACGATCGCATCATTTTTAATGGAATGTCATTTTTTTGTGAAATGGAACCATGGAATGTGCCCCCATGTTTTTATGTTGTTGTGGTGTATTAACATTTTCTTTTCTTGTGTTTTAGGCCCCCATGTCAATGAAATTATTACCACTTTGTTCATGTTGTCATTACCTACACATGACATGACATGACATCAATGTAGTAAGTAGTTGGTCATGTGAAATATGATCCCATCATCCTTCAATGAAATGATAATTATTTAGTGAAATGGAACCATGGAATGTGCCCATGTTTTTTGTTGCTGTGGTGGTGCATTAACATTTTCTTGTGTTTTAGGCCCCCATGTTAAGGAAATTATTACCACTTTGTTCATGTTGTCAATACCTACACATGACATGACATCAATGTAGTAGTCAGTCATGTGAAATACGATCCCATCATTTTCAATGGAATGACAATTATTTAGTGAAATGGAACCATGGGAGGTGCCCATGTTGTTATGTTGTTGTGGTGCATTAACATTTTTTGTGTTGTTAGGCCCCCATGTTCATCAAATTATTATCACTTGTTCATGTTGTCATTACCTACACATGACATGACATTGATATAGTTGGTCATGTGAAATACAACCCTCCCATCATTTTCAATGGAATGACAATCATTTGGTGAAATGGAAACGATTGAATGTGCCACCCCATGTTTTGTTGTTGTTGTTGCTCTTGATTATCACTTGTTTGTGTTGTAATTACTTACAAATGACGTGACATCGATGTATGTGGTCATGTGAAATACGACTCTCCCATCATTTTCAATGGAATGACAACCAATTTATTTAGTGAAATGAAACCATGGACGATTTAGTGCCCATGTTTTGGTTGTGTGGTGCACTATCAACACTTTGTGTTGTTAGGGCCGGCCCCATTGTTGATGGGATTTCTCCTCCCTCACTTGCTCATTGTTGTTGTTGTTGTTACACATGACACAAAACATTGATGTATTGGGTCATGTGCAAATACGACTCTCCCATCACTTTTCAATAGATTTGAAGAATATCTTGCGTCTTTTGAACCCCGGTTTGAAGGAAGCGATAAAATTTGTCATACGTTTGTGTCTGCGTGTTGGTGGTGGGCACCTCATGACCCCATGTAGCAGAGTAAGTAGCTCAGCTGCCAACTTTTTCCAAAGGCAAAGTAATGACACTGCAAAACTCTCTCTCTCTCTCTCTCTCTCTCTCTCTTTCACACACACACACACACATTCATGCTAACTAGATTCTACCCTAAGTTCCTGCAGTAGCCAAAAATATAGAAGGATGACAGATTTTTTTACTAAAAAAAAAAAAAAAAAAAATTTTATTTTTTTTTATTCACAAATCCCAAAAAAAAAAAAAAAAAAAACAAAACAACCCCCTCCAACGAAAAAAAATTCAACCCACAAACACCCA
>Ga0116231_10007897_pt1 | contig 19075 bp, 16 predicted proteins | sample S1TSphgellanicum_2_FD_89695 | JGI IMG/M metagenome (GOLD analysis project Ga0116231, IMG submission 89695) | Host-associated microbial communities from peat moss isolated from Minnesota, USA - S1T2_Fd - Sphagnum magellanicum MG | ecosystem: Host-associated > Plants > Peat moss > Unclassified...
TTCGTGCGGGCGTTTTGATTTTTGCTCCGTGCCCATCCTGTGCTCATTTCGTGCCCAAACCGTGCCCAACGCGGAAAAGGGCGGCGCCAAAACGTCCGCCGCTTTGACCTTCGGGCGATCATTGACCTTCGGTCGATCGCCCAATGGTCGTCTTGATATCGCCAATTCCTGATGACCTTCGGTCCAAGTGGGCACGGTGCCTGTAGCACTGCTTCGATGTCAATACCCAGGGTCAAAGTTGATTTGGAAGGGAATTGACGACTTTCGGGTACATCTGTGAAACCTGCTCACGGCCCCGATCTGCGGAATTCGTGAATTACCTCGATGGTTCCAACGATGTTTGCGTTGAGCTCCTCGAGGTGTTCGGCTGGAATCCACCACTCCGTGTGAATCTTGCCGCCGACGGTGTGAATTGGATATCTGCTCATGAAGGAATTGCGCACGCGAAAGCGCGTGACGAAGCCCGAACCGCTTTCCGGCACATTCCAGTCCCGCGCGATCTGAATCGCGTACTCCTCGTTCGTTACGGGATAGAAGATCGGTTGCTCCGGCAGGCGCGCAGGCCAGCGGCGGAATCCGGACGCCTCGAGAAGTGCGAGCTCCTTCGGACCCGTCGGCCGGAAAAGTACGACGACGTCCTCCAGATGTCCACTCGATTCTTCGTTCATTGCAGATCTCCACGAATAAAGCCCATTGTCATTCGCCCTCGCGCGATTTGAACGTACGCGGGAAGACGACAGCCGCCTTGCGGTCGACGACCCGGTACCCCATGGCCGGTCGATTGGAGTGCCCCTCGATGAAGTCCGATTCCTTCAGGAAGCCCGCATCGAGCATCCGGGTGCGAAATGAGCTTTTGTCCAGAGCGCGCCCGAGAACCACCTCGTAAACCCGCTGCAGTTGCGGCAGTGTGAACGGTTCGCCCAGCAGGAAGGCCGGCAAGGAGGTGTACTCGACCTTGCTGCGAAGTCGCTCCACAGCCGATTCCAGAATGGCGTCGTGATCGAACGCCAGATGCATCTGCCTTACGTCTTCCAGCACGGTGAACCAAGCCACGTCCGCGGCATTGCCGCCCTTGACGAGGTTGACATCGCGCGCTGGCATCAGTGCAAAGTAGACATGAGTGGCGGACCAGCCGCGAGGGTCGCGCGCGGCGCTTCCCCAACTACCGAGCTGTTCGAGATAGGGGCTGAGGACTCCCGTCTTCTCCTTGAGCTTGCGGCGCGCGCACGCGAGCAGGTCCTTGTCCGTGTCCACATCGACGTAGCCGCCAGGGAGGGCCCACTGGTTCGGGAAGGGCTCACCCGTTCCGTCAGGGCGCTTTGTAAGGAGCACCTGCAGGGCGTCGTCCAGCACCGTGAAGATGACGAGGTCCACCGTCGTAAATGGCAGGGGGAATACAGCGCGTACAGGGGGCGGCGGCCCGATTGACTTGGTCTTGCGGCTTGGCATTGGCATCCCCACTCGGTACTTGACGACGGATATTTTAGGTTGTACTGTCCAACTTATACAAGTTGTACTGTACAACCTTTACACAGGAGACTACCATGCTCGGCGTCCGGTTTATCAAGTCCCAGCCCACCGTCCATCTCATGCAGTTCCGTGCTGGCAAGCTCGTACGGCAGGGTGCAGGGCAATCGTTCTACTACTTCGCTCCCACGAGCACGCTGGTGGCGGTACCCGTGGCCAGCCAGGATCGCCCCTTTATTCTGGAACTCGTGACTGCCGACTTCCAAAGCGTGACCGTGCAGGGCCAGGTCACTTACCGTATAGGTGATCCATCCCGAACCGCGGCAATGATGGACTTTTCGCTCGGGAAGGATGGCCAGCATTACGTTTCGGAAGATCCGACGCGCCTTGGCGATAGGGTCGCCATGCAGGTCGAGGTAATCGTCCAGCAGGCGGTCCAGGCTCTGAGCCTGAAGCAGGCGCTTTGCGCTTCGGCGACGGTCGCCCGCAAGGCCCAAGCGGAACTCGCTTCACAAGCAGAAATTGCTGCGCTCGGCCTGGAGATCCTTGGCGTATCCATCATCGCCATTAAGCCGACCCCGGACATCGCTCGGGCCCTGGAAGCCGAGTCTCGCGAATCCAACCTCAAGGCAGCAGACGAGGCGATCTACAAGCGGCGCATGTCCGCCGTCGAGAACGACCGCTCAATCCGGCAAAACGAGCTTGATACCGATATCGCGGTCGAGCAGAAGAAGCGCCAGATCCAGGAAACCCAAATGGAGGCAAGGGCGATCCTGCTCCGGCGGGAAAACGAGCTGCGCGACGAGCAAATGGCGTCGGATACCGAGCTGGAAACCAAGCGCAAGGAACTGGTTGCCGGCCAGGTGCAGAACAGCCGTGCCCTGGCGGAGGCCGAAGCGCACAGAGTGGGCGCTGTCATGCAGGCGCTGGAAAAGGCCGACCACCGCGTGGTTCAGGCGCTCGCGGCGGTCGGAATGCAACCCGGCCAACTGATCGCCCAAGCCTTCGGTGGAATCGCCGAACGAGCCGAGCACATTGGTCAACTCAACATGTCCCCTGAACTGTTGCAGTCCCTGATTGGATCGGCAACCGGTCTGGAGCAAAGAGGAGATTCGCGTGAGCGCCGGAAGTGAAAGGAAGATCGTGCTAGTCACGAGACGCACCCGTCTCGAGGAGCTCATTGCACGCCACCATACGCTGGCGCAGGCAAAGTTCTATATAGAGCACCTTGGGGCGGACCTTACCGACTATCTTCGGGAGAACGCTGCATATTCGAAAAGCCTCCAAATCACCGTCCAGGCATTGCATGAGGCTGGGCGATATCAGATTGTTGATCGCGGATTTCTTCCTAACTTCATATTTACACCGACCGATATTGTCGTGGCGCTCGGACAGGACGGTCTAGTCGCCAACGTCATGAAATACCTCGATGGTCAACCCCTAATAGGCGTAAATCCCGAACCGACGCGCTGGGATGGAGTCCTACTGCCATTTCGTCCAGAGGACATTGCAGCCCTCCTGCCAGAGGTAGGCAAAGACGGCCGACCAGTCAAATCAATTACTCTCGCCGAGGCCCGACTCTCAGATGGTCAGACGTTGCGCGCTGCCAATGATCTCTTCATTGGCCCTCGTACACATACCTCGGCACTTTACGAGATTGAAATTGGCGGGCGTAGGGAATTCCAGTCTTCGTCCGGATTGATTGTTTCGACCGGTTTGGGCTCGACGGCGTGGATGAAAAGCATCGTGACGGGATCGATGGGAATAACGCAATCAATCCGCGGAACCCGACTGCCCATTAGCTACGAGCCACAGCCGTGGGATACCAAAAAGTTGACCTTCGCGGTTCGGGAACCGTTTCCAAGCAGGTCGTCAACAGCGGAAATCGTATTCGGCCATGTAACAGCCAAAGCTCCTATGAAATTGCGCTCCCGGATGCCGGAAAATGGCATCATCTTCTCTGACGGAATCGAATCGGACTTTCTTCGCTTCACCGCTGGAATGGAAGCGACCATTACGACCGCAGGCGCACACGGGCACTTGGTTTGCTGAATTTGGAGTTCGGCATTAGTCCTTCGCCGTGTCCCAGAAAGGCGGCCCCAAGAGGCGTGATTGGGGCCGGAACGACGACAGGGCATATTCTGTATTCGCTCTTAACTATCCGATTCATAACGTCTTTTGTCGGTCGGTAGCAACCTGCACCCATCGACGCCGTTGTAGGGGGTGGGTCTCATAACGCGAAGGTCACAGGTTCAAATCCTGCCCCCGCAACCAACAAGATAAGAGGCCCGCAGCGATGCCGGCCATTTGATTCAGCTGCCAGCCCGTCCAGGTGCGCGCGGCGCAGGCAATGTCGCCGTTGTGGACGAGTGCGACCCGCCGGCAAGGGCGGGCGCATTCCGGTCTTCCTCTCCCGGTCGCGCAATCTCGTTCCACGAGGCCAGGAACGCGGGCACCTCGGACAGCGGCATCGGCCGCGCAATCAGATAACCCTGCAGCCGGTCGCAGCCATAGTGGTCCAGCGCCCGCGCCTGCGCGGCGTCTTCCACGCCTTCGGCCACCGTCTTCATGTCGAGCGTATGGGCCATGCCGATGATCATCTTCACGATGGCGCGCAGGTCCGATCGCACGGCGAGCTCGCGCACGAAGCTGCGGTCGATCTTGAGCGTGTCGAACGGAAAGCGCCGCAGGTAGGCCAGCGAGGAGTAGCCGGTGCCGAAGTCGTCGAGCGCTATGCGCACGCCCGTCTCGCGCAGCAAGCGCAGTATCGCCAGGGAGGAATTCCCCTCGTGCAGGAAAATGGATTCGGTGATCTCCAGTTCCAGCCGGGACGGTGCCAGGCCCGCGCTGCGCAGCGCGGTCTGGGTGACGCGATGCAGATCCTGCGACATGATCTGCACCGCCGAAACGTTCACGGCCACGCTCAGGTCGCCGGGCCAGCGCGCCGCGTCCTCGCAGGCCCGGGTCAGCACCCAATGGCCGATGGCCTGGATCAATCCCGAGTCTTCGGCAACCGGAATGAACTCGGCCGGTCCCACCTCGCCCAGTTCGGCGTCGTTCCAGCGCAGCAGGGCTTCGAAGCCGGTCACGCGCCATTTCGCCAGGTCCACCAGGGGCTGGTAGGCCAGCGACAGCTCACCGCGCTCCAGCGCCTGCTTCAGGCGCCGCTCCACCAGCAGGCGCCGGCGTCGCGTTGCCGCCATCTGCGGCTCGAAGAGCCGGATCTCGCTGCGGCCGGCCGTCTTGGCCGCATACAGGGCCAGGTCGGCGTGGTTGATGAGCGCGTCGATGTCGGTACCGTCGCGCGGTGCCAGGGCCACGCCGATGCTCGCCCGCACGGCGATCCGCGCGCCTTGCACCTCGCAGGGCTGCTCCAGCCCCTCCAGCAGGCGATGCGTCAGTTGCGCCACTTCATCGACGGAGGCGATGTCGCGCAGGAGCACGGCGAACTCGTCGCCGCCCAGCCGCGCCACGGTGTCGGAGCGCCGGGTGCATGCGAGCAGCCGCCGACCCACCTCGCGCAGCAGGTCGTCACCCGCGATATGACCCAGGGTGTCGTTGATGGACTTGAAGTGGTCCAGGTCCAGGCAAATCACCGCGCTGGTGCGCGTGGCGATGACTTCCGGGCTGAGCAGCGCGCTGAGCTCCTCGCGGAACCGGTGGCGGTTGACCAGTCCGGTGAGCGGATCGTAGTGGGCCAGCCAGTTGAGCTGGCGCGTGGCCAATTGGGCCTTGGTCACGTCGGACGCCACCCCGCGCCACCCGGTGTGCTTGCCGCCCGCGTCCGTGAGCGGCTTGGCCGTGAGCGACCACCAGCGCGTCTTGCCGCCGCCCGCCGTGGCCACCAGGACATCGCGAAACGGTGCCGGCGTGTCGAGCAGTTGCTGCAGGCGCGCCGCGTTGGCGCCGCCGTCCTCGACGGCGAGCCGGGGTCCGAGCAGCTCCAGGATGGGAACGGCGCCCAGTTCGGCAACCGGCACGCGGAACAGTGCGGCGAGGCGCGACGAGGCGTGGCGCAGGCGGCCGGCGGCATCGACCTCCCAGAGGACATCACTCGCGTTTTCCTCGAAGTCGCGCAGCAACAGGCCGATGACTTCGCTCTGCTGCGCCGCCTGGGCCTCGGCCATGAGGCGCGCGCCGAACATCCGCGCCGTCGACCACACGCTGGCCACGACGATGCCGGCGTAGATCAGGAGCAGGGCGCCCAGCGGCCAGGCCAGCGCGAAGCTGGAGCGAAAAAGCGAAATGCCCACGCCGAGGCCCAGGATGAGCGTGTAGGCCGTTCCGGCCATGGGCGTGGTTGCGAGGGCGAAGCCGCCCGCGCACATCATGCCGGTGGCAATGGTGGCGATGAGCAGCTGATGCGGACCATCCGCACCGGGAAACAGCAGCACGGGCACCAGGGCCCAGAGGGCCGCGAGCGCGGACGCATGCCGGGTCGCGCGTCGCAAGGTGCGCATGGACACGCTTTCGCGCGGCTTGCCGCCGCGCGTCTGCCACCACACGCGCAGGCTGCGCACGACCACCAGCGCAACGCCGCAGGCCCAGAATACGAGAAAAACACGGCTGGCGACGTTCCAGAACGTGGCCACGATGAGTGCCGCGTTCAGGAGGTTGGCGAGCATGGTGAGCGGCGCGAGCCGCAGCACGGCCTGTACCTGCCGCGCCCGGAACGTCCCGGCCACCGGCTCGCCCGCGCGATAGGCAACGAAGTAGCCTTCGGCCCACTTTGCGAGCGCCGTGGCGCGCAGGCGCCGTTCGAGCCTGGTGGCGGATGTGTTCATCTGCCCTTTTTTTACCGGCGCCCTGAGGCAGGTCTCCAGGGCGCCAGTGCAGTGTGATGAGGAATACTCCGCCAGAAACGGCCGAGTCAACGATCGAGGGTAGTTAATACGGGTTTGCGCAAATGCCGGCAATTGGGACACGTTTACCGGTCAATTGCCGAGGCTGCGCGCCGGCAGCGGGACCGGCGGCGTCATTGCCGACTTGCGGTCCGCCCGCTTCCTGGACATATCCCCCCGGATGGCAGGTAAGCACCGCGACGCAGGGCCCATTTCCCGGGTCACGGGGACCCCGGGTCAAGGCGGCGTCATCGCCCCATCGGCCTTCGGTACCCGAGCGAGAAATCTGCGCAATATTCGCTGCGCAAGCGCATCGTACTTGCGATCGAAGTGGTGGCCACCGGGCGTGCGCACGACATCGGCGCCCGTCCCGGCGAGTCCGGGACAGGGAGAATCGACTTCTTCGGCACCGTAGATGCACTGGACCATCGCCGCCGGCAGCGCCGCGAGGTCCATCGCGATGGGCCGCGCCTTGTCGGTCGGTGGTGCGCCCAGCCAGCCGGTGACCGAAATTTCCCAGTCCGCCTTGGGCGAAAGCGCCAGCATCGTGACCAGCACGACACGGCTGCGCACGTCCTGGGGCAGATGCGCATACACCGATGGAAGGATGTCCGCGCCGAAGGAATAGCCTATCAGTGCAACGGGCTCCCTGTGCCAAAGCGCGCCGTAGTGGCGAAGCACGTTCGCGAGGTCGGCAGCGGTTTCCTCCGGCGTTCTCTCGTGCCAAAAGTAACGCAGGCAATCCCATCCGACCACCGATACGCCACTGCGCTGCAGGTTCTCCGCGATGGTACGGTCGAGGTCGCGCCAGCCACCATCGCCGGACAGGACCACGGCCAGCAGTGGGCCGGGCTGCGATGAGGGCAGTTCCTCCAGAGGCAACGCGGCTACGCCTTGGGCCACGGGCGGTCCGATGTGGCGCTGCAGGAGCGCGGCGATCTGCGCTGCGTCATCATGCCCCGACTGCGCATTTTCGCGAAAGCCGAACGGCGCCCCGGCGGGGCCCTTGCACAGGCGCAGCGGCACATGCACCGAGCGCGCCGGGCTGAGCGCGATCGCTCCGGAAAGCGTGTGATCCGGTGCCTGCCCGAGCACCCGCATCGCCAGCGCGCCACCTTCGCCGACACCGGCCAGGACCGGGAAGAAGTAGGTATCGGCTTGTAGAAGATGCTGGAGCTGCCGGCTCAAGCCTTCTACATCGCCGACCAAGCCGTCGCACGGCCTGCGCGCTGCCTCGCGATCGGCGCCCACATGGAGGTAGTAGCGATCGATATCGACACCCACCGCAATCGCCCCGGCCGCCGCGATCGCGTCCAGCGCCGCCTGGTCCCGGGCCTGCCAGCCGCCACGGTCCGACAGATACACGACGTACGCAATGGCGGGACCGGCCGGAACGGCGACGCGCACCTCACCGTAGCGCCCCCCGTCGAAGGTCTGCGGTACCGGCGACGCAGCTTGCGGACGCGCGGCGCCGTTCGAGACCAGGGCCAACCAGGCCAACAGGGCGACGAGAGCCCGCATCACCGTGCCGCGCTCCGCACGCCGCCGGCCACCAATGCCGCCACGTCCACCAGCGCGATGAACGGCCCCAGGGTGCCCGATGCGGCCAGGTAGCGCGGCTCCCACGCCGGTCGAAACTTGCCCTTGAACATGCGCAGCCCCTGAAAGTTGTACACGACACCGCCATAGCGCCCGATCAGGATCGCCAGCCGATGCCAGCGCGAGGCCAGCGGCCGCGGCTCGAATCCACTCAATGGCGCCATGCCCAGGTCCAGGCACTTGTATCCGTCCGCCTGCAGCGCCAGGATAAGGCGGGTGAAAAGGTATTCCATGACCAGCGGCGATGCGTCCGCCGCGTGGCGCATGAGGCCGATCACCGCTTCGCCGCCGCTGGTCGTCGACATCACGGAGGCAAACGCGATCACCTCGCCATGGCGCCGGACCAGGGCAATCGTCTGGGCCGCGACGAATGCCGTTTCGAACGCCGCCACGGAGAAGCCCTTCTCGCTCGCACGGCGACGGTTCAACCAATCGTCGGATACCCGCTTGATGTCCGCCAGGATGTCCTCCGCAAGCCCCGCCCGGCAATACGTGAACTCCAGCCCTTCGCGTTCGCCGCGCTTGAGGGCGTAGCGCAGGTGCGAGCGCTCCGAACCCTCTAACGTGAAGTTGGCCAGGTCGATGCGCGCCTCCTCCCCCAATTTCAATATGCGCAGCCCGGCGTCGAGGTACAGGGGCAGCGATTCGGCGCGCACCTGGTAGAACGCCGCCCGCCCGCCGTGCTCGTCGGCGAGTTCCGCAAAGCGCCAGATCAACTCCTGCGCCTCTGCAGGATCCCCGAAGGGATCGTACAGCGCGATCCAGCTTCTGCCCCGCCGCGAGAACATCAGGAAGCTGCGTCCCGTGAGCGAAAAAAGCAGGCTCTTGTCCCCCATCTGCGCCAGGATCGCCTCGCCGCGCTGCTGCGCGGCGGCGATGCTCGCCGCGCGCGCCATGTCCACCGCGCTGGGACGGGTCACGCGTCCGGACGGCGCGCGCAAGAGGTTCCACACCCCGATCGCGACCGCCAGGATGCACATGCCGAGCAAGGCACGGAGCGCCCGCGGCGCTTGGGCATCGAACTCGAACTGCCACCACAGATCATGCGTATAGGCCACGCCGCGAAAGGCGAACAAGGCGATCGCAGAACCCCCACCCAGGATGAGGGCGACGGCCATGAACCAGCCCGCCGTAAACGGTTGCAGCAGCAGGGAAGCACGACGCGAAAACTGATGACGGGTCGCCAGCAGCATCGTCAGCAGCAGGCCGAGCAAGACCGCTTCGACATAGGCCAGGCCCTTCATCAGCGAGAAGGCGAGGCTGAGCGTTGCAATGACCAGCGCAATCCACCAGGCCGCAGCCTGGCGGCGAAATAAGTCTCGCGCGATGAACATCAGGATGACACCGAACAAGCTACCGACGAAGTGCGATGCCTCGACGAGCGCCAGCGGCAGGCGCACCGACAGCAGCGCCAGGCGATGCTTGAACGTCGGGGTGGCCCCGGATACGACCAGCATGACCCCGATGCAGAAGGTGACGACGCCCAGGAAAGCCGGCGAGAGTCGCGCTGCCGATCGCACGATGCGGCCGGCAACCGGCGCCAGCGGGCGCACCGAAAGACTGCGCATTTCCACGAGCGCGAGCAGCGCGGCCGAGACCAATAGCGGCAAGCCGAAGTAGATTGCGCGATACAGGACGAGGGCGGCGGCAATCTGGCTGGTCGGCGCCAGCGAGCGCAAGGCCAGCAGCAGGACCGCATCGAACACGCCCAGGCCGGCGGGGGTGTGGCCGATCACGCCGAGCGCCAGCGCGGCGATATAGATCGCGGCGAAGGTCCCGAAATCCAGCGATTGGGACGGCAAGAAGACCCAGAGGGTGGCGGCGCCTGCCACCAGGTCGAGCGCCGTGAGGGCGATCTGCAGCATCGCCAGCTCGGGCCGCGGCAGCTCGAAGGAAATGCGTCCGATGCGTATCCGTCCGGTCCGGCACAGCACCAGGAGCGCGGCCGTCGCGATCAAGGCGAGCAGGGCAAGCAGCCGCAGCGGCACACGGCCAACGAGTACGAGGGGCGCGAGGCGATCGGCCGTGTACAAGGTGGCGATCGCGACCGACACGGCGACGCCCAGACCGAACGTGCTTGCGATGAAGGCCATGATGCGCGCCACGGACTCGGGCTTCATTCCAAGCGACGAATAGATCCGGTATCGAATCGCCCCGCCGGTCAACGCGCCGAATCCGACCGCATTGCCCAGCGCGTTACCGCAAAAAGATGCGATCAACACCGCACTCCACGGCGGTTTTTCCCGCACGAATCGCAGTGCGCACAGGTCACGTCCGAGAAGTGCGAGAAAACTCGCTGCCGTGGCCGCAACCGCCGCACCAAGCCTGCGCGGGTCGGCATCACGCATCGCATGCAACAATTCGTGGTAATCGAGCCGGACCGTGAGTTGGTACGCGGCCGCCAAACCCAGCGCGGCGACAGCGATGGCGACCGCGACGCCCGCGAGTCGGCGCAGCGATCGACCGGAAGTTGCTACGGTTTCGATCGGGTTCATCCGCGTGTCGACCGGGCGCGGTGCCCGGTGACCTTCACTTTGTTCTGGAAACCAGGGCGACTAAGCGTCCCTGTCGATTACACGAAAAGCCCTGATCAGGACCAGCCCCTCTCGAGGCAAATGTAACATTTTTCGCCCGCCCTCTGGACCCGCGGGTTCCGGAACCGGAGCGGCCTGCGCTGCGCGCAGCTTTCGCCACGTGGAAACCGCTGCCTTGCGCAGGGGCCCGCCACCCCTCTAACGGCGGCTTCGCTGCGACAAGCTGAGGCTCAGCGCCGTCGAGAACAGTAGAAGGGTCACGACGATCATCAGTGTTCCGGCCGCATTGACGACCGGCGAGCCCTGCGAGCGCAGCATCGACCACAGCACCATGCTCAAGGTGTTGTCGCGGCCGGTCAGGAAGAAGGTGATCGCCAGGTCGTCGGCCGCCAGCGAAAACGTCATCAGGGTCGAGGCGAGCAGGGCGCTGCGGATGTTCGGCAGCGTGACGCGCCGGAAGACCTCGCCTTCCGAGGCGCCCAGGTTGAACGCGGCCTCGGTCTGCGAGCGGCCCACCTGTTGCAGGCGGCCGAACACTTCGCCGATGGTGATGCACATCAGCGACGTACCCTGGCCGACGATGACGGTCGCCAGGGACAAGGGCACCTGCGCGATGACCATCAGGTTGAGCAGGGCGACGCCGGTGACGACCCCGGGCAGGACCAGCGGCATCATCACCAGCGAGCGGAAAGTCTCCTTTCCCGGGAACTCGTAGCGGTCCAGCCCGATGGCCGCGAGCAGGCCGAGCGGAACGGCCAGCAAGGCCGCTCCCGCACCGACGATGATGCTGTTGCCCATGGCCGTGAGCATGTCCGTGCGCCGGAACAGCTCGCCATACCAGTGCAGCGTGAGTCCCGTGAACGGCAGGCCGACCGACTTGTTGGCGTTGAACGACATCGCCACCATCACCAGGATCGGCGCGTAGAGGAAGGCGAAGGCCAGCGCCGTCGCCGTCCAGGGGATGTGCAGCGAGACCGGCCGGAAGGTGCGCTTTGCGTTCGACATCGCTATATCCGGACCGCCGAGGACCGCTCCAGCCGCTTCATCAGCCTGACCAGGCTGAACGCGACCACGACGATCAGCATCGCGATGGCCGCGGCCATCGCCCGGTTGTTGGCGACGCCCAATTGCGCGAGGATCACGCTGCCGATCATCAGCGAGTGCGAACCGCCCAGCAGGGCCGGCGCGATGAAGTCGCCGAAGGACAGGGCGAAGGTGATGATCGCGCCGGTGAGCACGCCGGGCAGGCTGATCGGAAGGATGATCCGCGCGAAGACCTCGAAGCGCGTCGCGCCCAGGTTGCTCGCCGCCTCGACCAGGCTGAGGGGGATGCGCTCGAGCTGGTTGAGGATCGACAGGGTGGCGAACGGGGTGAAGATGTAGGTCAGCGTCAAGACGACGCTGAATTCGTTGTAGAGCAGGAAGCCCAGCGGCTTGGCGATGATGCCCAGGTGGATGAGGCTCGCGTTGATCAGGCCGTTGGAGCCCAGGATGGTGCGCCAGGCATAGGCCTTGACCAGGTAGGACGCCCACCAGGGCAGCATGATCAGCAGCGGCACGACGAAGCGGGCCCTGCCGGTCTTGAGGCCGAAGGCGGCGGTCAGCGCCACCGGATAGCCGACCAGGCAGGCGAAGAGCGCCGTCAGCGCGCCGATCCGCGCCGAGTTGATCAACACGCTCGCATACGGCTGGACCGTCATGATCCGCTGGTAGTTCGCCAGCGAAAAGCCCGGGACGAATTCGTAATCCTCGGACGAACCCAGGCTGAAATAGAGGTTGATCAGGTAGGGCGCGAGGATGAAGACGAGGAACCACGCGATCGGCAGCCCGAGCCAGGCCACCGCGCCGGTCGCGTGCCGGATCCGCGCATTGCGCCGCACGGGGGTCCGGTGGCTGGTGCCTGGGATGGCAGCCTCGGCCGACATGCGCGCCCCGCTCAGTGGCGAAGAACGCGCACGGCTTCGGACGGCACGGCGACCGCCACCGGGGAGCCCGGTGCGTAGCGCCGGCCTTCGTTCGCCGGCGCATGAACCTGGATCTGCGTGCCGTCCTGGGCCACCAGCTCGTACTCGATGCGCGGGCCCAGGAAGGCCATGCTCCGGACCACGGTGTCGACGGTGTTGTGCGCGCTGCGGTCCGCCGCCACGCCGAGCCTTGCGCCATCGGCGCGAAACATGATCGTCACCTCGTCGCCGGCGGCGCCGGCGCCGGGCGCTACGAAGCTTGCGCCGGCCGATGTCTGGATCGCCAGATCGCCGCGCTCGGCCTTGGTGACACGCCCGCGCAGCAGGTTGGTCGCGCCCATGAAACTGGCCACGTACACGCTGTTGGGCTCGTCGTAGATTTGCGACGGCGTGCCGTATTGCGCGATCCTGCCCTTGTGCATGATCGCGATGCGGTCGCTCAACGTCATCGCCTCGTTCTGGTCGTGCGTGACGAACACGAAGGTCTTGCCCAGCTCGCGCTGCAGGCGCCGCAGCTCGCTTTGCATCTGGCGGCGCAGGCCGGCATCGAGCGCGCTCAAGGACTCGTCGAACAGCACGATCGGCGGATCGGTCGCCAGGGCCCGCGCCAGCGCCACCCGCTGGCGCTGGCCACCGGACAACTGGTGCGGCCGCCGGTCGTGCAAGTCGGAGAGTCCGACCAGCTGCAGGTAGTGCGCGGCGCGCTTGACCGCATCGGTCCTCGACAGCGTCCCGCGCGCACGCCGGACGCTCAGCCCGAACTGGACGTTCTGCGCCACCGTCATGTGCGGAAACAAGGCGAAGTCCTGGAACATCATGCGCACGCTGCGTTCGGCCGTGGGGCGGAACGTGACATCCTCGCCGCGGATGAAGACCTGGCCGCCGGTCGGTTCCTCCAGCCCGGCCAGTAGGCGCAGCACCGTGGTCTTGCCGCAACCGCTGGGCCCCAGCAGGCAGATGAATTCCCCGTCCTCGATGGTGATGTCGACGCCGTCGACCGCGGCGAATTCCCCCGCCGGCGTGCGGAAGCTGCGTCGCAGGTCGACCGTCCGGATCGCCGGGTGCCGGGGCGCGCCGGCGTCGGCCATCAATCGGCCGCCTTCACCGCGGCCCAGACCTCCTGGTAATGCGACCGGTGCGCTACCGGTTGCCACCAGTCGGTCTTGGCGATCGCCGCGGGGTCGTCGAGGCCGTAATGGCGCAGGAATTTCTGGAACGGCGGTGCCAGCAGCGCGAAGGTCCCGGCATTGGCATACCCCAGCCCGGTGACTTCGGCGCCTAGTGCCTGGTTGCGTGCCTGGGAGCTCCAGTCGAGCCACTGATAGACGCAGGGGTTCGTTTCGGATCCCTTGACGACCATCCAGTTGTCGACGTAGCCGCCCCGGTTGGTCGGATCGACTTCGATCAGGTCGCGGATGCCGGCGCTCCACAAGCGGTAGACGCCGTCGGTGACCAGGTTGCCGCCGACGGCAGCCCCCGAGGTGATCATGTCGGTGGCGTCGGAGACATTGGACCAGAACTTGATGATATTGGGCTTCATCTTGACCGTCTCCGCGGCGGCGCGGTCGAGCTCCTGGTCGCTCATGTTGTAGACGTCCTTGATGCCCAGGTAGCGGGCGACCTCGTACATGGTCTCGGGATCGTCGTCCATCACCAGCTTGCCGGCCAGGCGCGGGTCCCACATCACCTTGAGCGAGCTCGGCTTCTCGGGCAGCGCATTCTTGGTCAGGATGAAACTGAAGAAGCCGTACGCGTAGGACACGCCGTATTGCTTGCCGTGGCTGACGAGCCACGCCGGTGCGCGCAGGATCGGATAGAACTCGGCCACATGCGGCAGCTTGCGCATGTCCAGTTCCGCGATCTTGCCCGACCGGATCAGCAGCTGGGTGACGTCGTTCGACGGCGAGATGAGGTCGATCGAACCCGAGGTGCCGGACATGACCTTCGCCGCCATCTCGTCGTTCGACCCGGCATAGGTCGCGCTGACCTTGCACCCGGTCGCCGCGGTGAACGCGTCGAAGACCGGCTTCTGGGCGTAGCCTTCCCAGGCCAGCAGGTTGATGCTGCCGCCGGCGGCCGCGGGCCGCGCGCCGGCAAGGCTCAATCCGGCGGCCAGCAGGGCCAGCGTCAAGGCCCGGATCGGGCGCCGCACATCGGGACGGCTCAGGCGTCGAGCGATCATGGCGCACTTTTCCTATCGTGGTGTCCGTTCAGTTTCCGCGGCAGTTTCCGCCGCAGTGTCCGCGCCAGCCCGCGGGATTCCTCAGTCCTCCGGCAGCCAGCCGGTTTCGATGCAGGGAAAGCCGGCCCAGCCGTCCTTGAGCGTGCTGACGAAAATATCGCCGCAGCGCAGGTGCTTGATCAGCCATTTGCCGTCGATCCTGACATAGTCGTTGTCGTAGCGGCCGGCGATCACGATCGCACCGGCTTGCCGGTGCTCCGCCGGCTCGTAGAACATCCATTTTGCGCGGGCGGTGTCCCCCTCGACCCAGATCTGCTCGTTGGTCAGGAAGTGCGCGGCGTAGGGCAGGCGCCCTTTGTCGTCCTCGAATTGCCGTGCGACGGCCTCGCGCCCGCGCGTGGCGCCGAATCCGCTGGCGAAGCGGCCCACCCCTTCCCAGATTCCGTCCGGTGCGAACAGTTCGCCGATCGGGTACCCGATGTGCAGGTCGCATGCCTCCATGTAGGCGCATTGCAGTTTTCGGATCGCCGATTCCGATTCCAGCGTGTCCAGGCGCTTGAGGATCTGCTCGAGGTCGGCCATGGCGTTTCCTAGGACTTCCTGGCGGACAGCACGGCCTCGACCTCGATCACGAAGTCTTCCTTCACCAGTCGGTCGACGATCAGCAGCGTATTGGGCGGGTAAGGCGGCGCGCCGAACCATTGCGGGAAATAGGCGGCGCGCAGCTTCATGAAGGCGTCGATGTCCTGCGAATGCACCAGGTAAGTGGTGAACTTGACGATGTCGCGGGGCTTGGCGCCCAGCGCATCGACCAGGCTGCGCAGATTATCGAACACCTGCCGAAACTGCGCGGCGAAGTCGCCCTTGCCGGTGACGCTGCCATCGGCCGCAACTGCCAGCTGCCCGGCGATGAAGATCAGGCTGCCGCCGCTGACGTGGGCGGCGTGGGAATAGAGCCCCTGTGCCGGGGGGGCCGCGTCGGGGTTCAGGTAGGTGACCTCGGACATGGGACTCCTTCTGGTTGGATTCGACGCAGGCCGGTGCGCCGCAGCACGCTGGCGGCTTCGGAGCCAAGGCCCGGCGATCCGGTCGCCGGCACGGCGCGCGCGCCGAACGCGGTTCTTGCTCCCAAGCGGTGTTCGGATTATTGTAGATTGTATAAAATAGTCAAGAAAAACGACCGATGCGAATCGAACCCGTCCGACAACTACCGCTTCCGGAGACGATCCAGCGCCAGATCAAGGCCGCGATCGTGGCGGGGGAACTCGCCCCCGGCCAGATGCTGCGCCAGGAGGAGCTCGCCCAGCGCCTGGGTGCCAGCCGCGCGCCGCTGCGCGAGGCGCTGTCGCGGCTCGAGGCGGAGGGGCTGGTCGTCCTGCTGCCCCGCCGAGGCTATGCGGTCATCGCGCTCGACGGCGATGAGATCGCCGAGCTGTTCGATCTGCGCATCGCGCTGGAAGAACGGATGGCGCGCCTGGCCGTGCAACGGCGCACCGACGCGGATGTGGATCGCCTGCGGGAGATCTCGCGGGCGATGCGCGCGCTGTCGCCGCAGACCAATCCGGATATCGTGGCGCAATGGTATGACCACAACACGCAGTTCCACGCGGCGCTGGTCGAGCCGGCCCAGCTTCGGCACTTCACGCGCCTCTACAACACGGTTCGGGACAATCTCGAACCCTATGTGCGCGTCGAGATGCAGCTGACCGGCGGCTTCGAGCAGGCGCAGGAGGAGCACGAGCAGATCATCGCCGCGTTCGCCGCCCGCGACGCCGACCTGCTCGGCGGCCTGGTGAGCGAGCACGCGCGCCATACCAAGGAGCGCCTGCTGGCCGGCTTGGCCACGCAGGTCGAGCGCCATTGATATGCGCGCCGCGGCGCTACAGGTCGATGGCCAGTACGGGCGACTTCGCGCCGGAGCAGCACAGCATCATCACGTCGTTGCGGGCACGCTCCGCCTCCGACAGGACGGAGTCGCGATGATCGGGAATTCCGCCGATCACCCGGACCTCGCAGGCGCCGCAGATGCCTTGCTCGCACGAACTGACCACGCTGACGCCGATCGAACGCAAGGCGGCGAGGATCGTCTGGCCGGGTTCGACCACGACCGAGCGCTTGGTGCGCGCAAGTTCCACCGTGAAGCCGCCGTCGGTGGCCGGCGCGTCCTTCGGGCGGAAATACTCCAGGTGAATCTGCGCCTCGGCAAAGCCCCGCGCGCGCGCCGCGGCGACGAACGCATCCATCATCGGAACAGGGCCGCAGCAATACAGATGCGCCGCGGGCGCCGCGCCGGCCAGGGCCGGGCCGAAATCGAACGCGCGGCCGGCCTCGTCGTCGAAATGGAGCCGCGGCGCGGTCAGCGCCGCGATGTCGTCCAGGAACGCGGCGCTGGCACGCGAGCGGCTGGCATAGTGGAACGCAAACGGACGGCCCAGATCGCGCAGCCTGCTGGCCATCGCGAGCAGCGGCGTCACGCCGATGCCACCGGCGAAGAACAGCGAATGCCCGGCGTCCTCGCGCAGCGGGAAATGGTTGCGCGGCGGGGTGATCCGCAGTACCTGCCCGACCCGCAATTGGTCATGGATGTAGCGCGAGCCGCCGCGGCCCTTGTCGTCGCGCAGCACGGCCACGGCATAGCGCCCGCGGCCGGCGGCCGGCAGCAGCGAATAGCTCCTCTCGCCGATCACCGGCAGCTGCAGGCCGATATGGCTGCCGGCGCTGGCGGCGGGCAGCTCGCCGCCGGCAGCGTCGGCGAATTCGAAGATGCTGACCGCCTCGGTCTCGAAGCTGATGCGCACCAGCCTGGCAGCGATCGACTCTGCTGTGCTGCTCGGGATCATGGCGTGGGCTCGGTCCGTACGGCGTTCCTGCGGCCTCGCACTTATACGCCCAAACCGCGCCACCAAGCAACCATGACGGCTATTGGTCTAACCAATGCGGCAACTTGGTATCCATTTGGTTGCGCCGCAGCAGGTTTCTTGTTGTAATGAAAACGGCTCCTTCCGGTCCTGCAGCGGGGCGCCGCGCGAGCGCGCCAGCGCCCGGATTTCGGAACGGGCACGCAATCCGATGGTGAGGAGAAACCGAAGATGAATCCTATTTCCGCTGACCTGCGTCGCATCGTCGACGAGATCGAGGCCTCCACGGTCGACGTGAAGGCCGCCATCACGATGCCCCGCGAGGCCTACACGTCCGAGCAGTTCTTCGAACTGGAGAAGGAAGCCGTCTTCATGAAGGAGTGGCTGGCCGTCGGCCACCAGAGCCAGATCCCCAATGCCGGCGATTATTTCTCGCTGACCGTCGCCGACGAACCGGTCATCCTGGTGCGCACCGCCGAGGGCGCGATCAACGCGCTGTCGGGCGTGTGCCGCCATCGCGGTTTCCCGCTGACCAGCGGCGAATACCACGCCCACGGCAATTGCAGCGCGATCGTCTGTCCGTACCACAACTGGTCGTACGACCTGGAAGGGGAGATCGTCACCGCGCCGCACATGCGCCAGACCATCGACATGGAGAGCCTGCGCCGCACCGAGAAGCTGCCCAAGTTCCGGGTCGAGATCATCCAGGGTTTCATCTTCATCAATTTCGACCAGGACTCCGCCCCGCTCAAGCCGCAGGTCGCCAAATGGGAGGAAGCGGTCAAGAACTACGGCATCGAGAGGATGATCGCCCAGCCCACGATCGTGACGCCCGACCTCAACTACAACTGGAAGATCCTGCACGAGAACGCGCTGGAGCCCTATCACACGATGTTCGTCCACGCCGGCTTCCACGAGGTGGCGCCGGCGACCAAGGCGACGTTCATGGAGTTCGAGGACGGCGACGGGCAGATCATGCACCCGACCGGCTTCATCGAACGCGATGCCGGCTTCAATCCGGCCGGCAAGGCGCTGTTCCCGATCCTGCCCGGGCTCGGAGAGCTCGAGCGCTCCCAGGTCCTGTTCGGCTCCCTGCCGCCGACGCTGTTCTTCTGCTGCATGCCCGACCAGGTCTTCGCCTTCTTCGTGCTGCCCACCAGCGCCACCCGCACCACGCTGCTGATCACCTGGCTGTTCCCCGAGGAGAGCATGAAGTGGCCGCGTTTCAAGTGGGCCTATGCGTCCCAGTCCTCGACGAACGATGTCCTCAATATCCAGGACCAGGAGGCCAACGAGGAACTGCAGAAGGGGCTCAAGTCGCGCTTCGGTACCCGCGGCAGGTATTCCCACCTGGAAAAGACGCTGCCCCAGTTTAACCGCTGGCTCTATCTGCGGCTGCGGCGGTATGTCGATGGCAAGAGGGCCAGGAGCGCGATGCCGGCGGTAGTGGCCGGCTGAGGTGCGAGCACTGAGCGCACCGCAAGGCTCTCCCTACGGGCGAGGGTGCGAACGATCGAAGATCGCAATCGCGATCCTCGACGGGTTCAAAGGCCGCGATACTTCTCGAGCAACCAGCGGTTGAACTGGGGCAGGATGGATTCCAGGTGCGAATAGCGCCCCCGCGGGGCAA
>Ga0116231_10007898_pt1 | contig 19072 bp, 17 predicted proteins | sample S1TSphgellanicum_2_FD_89695 | JGI IMG/M metagenome (GOLD analysis project Ga0116231, IMG submission 89695) | Host-associated microbial communities from peat moss isolated from Minnesota, USA - S1T2_Fd - Sphagnum magellanicum MG | ecosystem: Host-associated > Plants > Peat moss > Unclassified...
CTTGAAAACTGAAGCTGATGACTCTGATTTTGCAACTGCTGAAGTACTTCAAACAACAGCATGGTTGAGAAGGAATTCAAAGAATGGATTTGATGAAGGTGAAACTCAATCAGCAGAGTTGAAGAAGAAGAAGAGTTCATATACTAGAGATCCTGAGGCATGTCGCCTTGACACTCCTGTAATCCACGATGTTCCTGAAAATCAAGTGCCAGGATCGAGAAGGAACTTGAAGAATGGATCTGAGGAACTAGAAAATCAAGCATCTGCATTGAGGAGTTCATATGCTGCTGGAGTTGTTGATGGATCTACCAGCAGCAACACCAGGCTTGTGACTCGGCAGCTTGAAACTCCTGGAATTCTGGTGACAGGTTCAAGAAGGAACTCGAGGAATGAATTTGATGATGAAACTCAAACATCAGCAGGAGGGGGTTCAAGGAAGACAAGTTTGCATGCCAGAAGAATCAATGAAGAATCCAGCAGGTCCAGGAGTCCTGAAATGCCAGCAGGGTCGATGAGAAGTGAAAGGAATTCAAAGATTGGTTATAATGAATCAGAAACTCAAGGAGCAGCATCAGGAGGAGGATCAAGGAGGAGTTCGTATGCCAGATTTGATGAAACCAGTAATAGACCTGATAGCAGCCCCACAGAAATGCGAGTCACAGGCTCAAGAAGGAACTCAAAGATCCAGGAGTCTATTAATGATCCAGAAACCCGAGCATCGCCACAGACAAGGAAGGATTCATATGTCAGAATTGATGAATCCAGTTGGTCTAATATCATACCTGAAGCTCAGGTGACAACAGGAGCAGCAGCAGGGTCAAGAAGGAATTCAAGAAATGAATTTGATGATGAACTTGAAACAACGCAAGCACCAGGAGGAGGATCAAGGAGGAGTTCATCATCTGCCAGACTACAACATGAATCCACCACTTCTCGGCAGGCTGATGACAGTCATGAGATGAATCGCATATCCAGAAGAAACTCCATGAGAAATGAACTTGATGATGATGATGCTGATGAACTTGATGAAGCTCTAGCATCAGATTCGAGGAAGATCTTCTATGCAAGTCCTGAAGCAGCATCGAGAAGAAGAGATTCAAGGATTGAAGTAGATGATGAAATGGATATGGAAATTTCAAGATTGAAAAGGAATTCACATGCAACTGCACCAGTGTTTGACAACTCCAGCAACAATAGCAGCAGCAGGCCACAGAGTTCTGAAATTATTCAAGCATCTTCAGGAAGACGAGACTCGAGGAACAGATTTAAACTTGACAATGAAACTGAAAAAAGAAGAAGATCAAGCTCAACAACAAGGAGGAGGAGTTCTTCCAATGACACAAGATTTGTTGATGAATCATCTAGTGCACCTGCTGCTGCAACCTCTGAAAAACAACAACAAATCTCAGCATCCAGAAGAAGGAACTCCAGGAATGAAGAAGGTGATAGTGATGAGGCTGAAGACTATGAAGAAGAAGAAGAAGCTCAAGGACCATCAGGGTTCATGTCAAGGAGGAGTTCATCATATGTAGGGCTCAGGGATGCATCTGATGAAATGCCTGAAAAACAAGTTCAACAAGCAGCACGAAGAAACTCCAGGAACAATGGATTTGATGATGAAATACCTGAAACTCGAACAAAATCAAGGTCAAGGACAAATTCAAGGTCAAGGAATTCTTCTTCTTCTCATGCGAGACTTCTTGATGATGATGATGAATCCAGTCGGCAACGACGTTGGACTGAGAATAGTCCTGACTTACAGTTGAGAAGGAGGAACTCAAGGACAACTAGTGAAGAATCATTTGGTGAAGATCATGAAACTCAAGGAAGCAGGAATTCTCCGAATGTGAGAAGAGTTGATCAACAATCCAGTAGACATGAGTCTCCTGAGAAAATGCAAGGGCCGAGATGGAACTCAAGAAATGGATTTGATGATCCAGAAACTCATGCATCAGCAGCAGCAAGGAGGAGCTCCTTTGCTAGACTTGATGAATCCAATAGTACTATGAATCCTGACGAGAGTCCTAAAGTTCAAGCAGCATCAAGAAGGGAGACTTTCAGCAGGAATGAATTTGATGAAATGCAAGGAGTCTCAGGATTGAAGAGGAGCTCTCATGTCAACGATTCGAGGTCATCTGAGACTCCTGAGATTAGTAGAGCAATATCATCAGGAGGATCTAGAAGGGAGTCCACAAAAAATAATACTGGATTTGCTGTTGGAGGAGTTGATAATCTCAGATCAAGTGCTGCACTTTCTGAAACTCAAGGGACAACAACAAGCTCAAGAGGTTCGAGAAGGAATTCGAAGATTGTGTTCAATGAACCTGAAAGGAACTTGTACACTGGTGGTGGTGGTGGTGGTGTTATAGCTGCTGCTGATGAATCTAGTATGCTTGATACTCATGAACAAATTCATCAAGCAGTGGTGGCAGCAGCAGCAGCATCGAGGAGGAATTCACAGAATGCATTTGATGAACTTGAAACTCCTCAACAATCATCAGCAGCAGGGTTTAGGAGGAATTCATCTTCTTCTGCTATGCAACCTGATGGTGAATCTCCAACAAGAAGGCCTGAAACAACAACTGCTGAAATTCAACCATCAGGATCAAGAAGGCACTCGAGCATTGGATTCGATGAAGTTGACAATCAGACAACAGGATTGAGAAGAAACTCAAATAGAGGATTCTGATCACTATTTGTTGTGTAGGTTTTTCATCTTTGCTGTGCAATGTTCACCACCCAAAGATACACTAAGCTGCAGCTCTCATTTGCTCATTGGAAATCATTTACTCATTGGAAAAAAGGAGCTGTCTACTATGTGGTTGGGGTGTGGGGGTAGAGGGAAATCAAAGTGGGTGGAGAAAGAAACTGACAAGAATTTCTGCTAGTGCTTTTGCAAAGCTATGACTTGAGATAATCCTGCCAAGAGTAGTAGTTAAGAAGAGCAGATTGGGAATCAAGCATGATGGTGGTGTGTCTCTTCAGACTTTCAAGGTCAGGAAATAAGAGCTACATAGTGAGGCTCCAGTGTGTAGTAGTAGTTATAATAGTAGTAGTGGTGGTGGTCATCGCTCTGAATCCCTTGAAACTTGGTGGCAAAGTGTATGAGAACAAACAAACATAACTTAGTGTTAGCAAGAATAGCAATCAAACAGAAAGAAAGAAATGGGGATAGTAGACACTTCTGGACATGAATGTGCCAGAGAATTCATAGTTGTTTTCCACAAGGGTTTTGATAGAAGAACATACAACACTTGTAAAAAACATAGAATCAGAGCTCTTTATTTTGCAGAACTACATGATGCGTGTTGTGTCCCAGACCTTGAACCTCATGTTTATGCTATAGACTGGAACAGAGTGTAAATGGAGAGAAAATCCGACTTGCTACTAAAATTGATTGTTTCCAAACAACATTCTCAAGGTCACAAATTTTGTACACAGGATCTCATCAAGGTGGTGCTACTAGCACTACAGATTTGATGTCAGGGAACTTGTCCTTGATGGCCGCCTGGATTCCCATGCCAATAGGAGCAGGTCCTTTGAACTGGACCTGACACTCACCACTCGTTGTGTCAACAGATATCACCTCGACAACGCCACCATAGTTGCGGATGGCAGGCCTTAGAATTTCAATGTGTGCATTTACAGCCTGCCATTTATAACCCACCTTCAGACTTAAACGTGTTTCACATGGATACTTCTGACAGCTTCCAAATGCCAGATTCCAAGTTTAGAAAGACAAATGCTTTCTGATAAAAAGTACAAAAAGAGACTAGAAAAAAAATCTGGTGAAAATCATAAGACCTAAGAAAACGAACCCAGAATAGAATAATCAATGCCTGACAAAATCTGACTGTGGATGTACCAGCCAAGAAGACATCAAAACAGGAATTGACAATCTTTCAAGTTAATGAATAACGACAAATGGAGCATACCAAAACACTGGCACCAATGTCTTGCTTGTCCACCTGGATAATTTCCTTCATTGCTGCCCCAAATTTTTCCTTCAAGACTCTTTCTATACCCATCTTCATTGTGGTTGTGGAACTGGGGCATGTGCCACATGCACCTACATAACACACCATAACACCTTTGTTCTCAGTGGTTTCTCAATGCAGAAATCAGCCATTCATAATGATATAAAACATATCTATGACATCACAGAGAAATCCTCACAACAGCAATGTGAAGCTAACAGAACATTGAGTGCAGTCATAACCTCATGAGAGTTGCTCACAAAGTGTCAGACCATCATCACCTTCATCCCAAATGGCAGTGGTGAGCTGCCATGACTACCTACTGACATCATCAACTCCCAACAGTGGGTGTAGATAAGTATATAATTAATCCACCCAAAATCTGGACAAACCATCGTACAAAATCTGCATCCTGTGTTTGCGTCACATTTTCCAAAGGCAATGGAAAGACTTGGTCATGATGTTGGCTAGCACTCAAGAGACTTATACAATGCTGAACCGCCACATGGAAGTGAAGGCTGTCGTTCAGCAACAATGTGGTACCCCCTGATGATGTACATTGCTGAACCTCCTCACACACTGAAAGGTAGAAGTGAGTGAGTGGAAAAAGAAAATCACCTTGAAGACGCAAAGAAATGACACCGTCTGCAACACCTACAACCTCGACGTTGCCACCATCAGCAACAAGGTACGGGCGCACTTCCTCAAGCACCATATCCACATTCTTTAAGGTGAGCTCATAACTTTCTGCTGAGTAGAGCCCACCTGTTCCTCCTGTTGAAGGTTGTGCAGCTGCAGGGTTTGAGAAAGGGCTCACCACTTCTGCAGCAGGCTCTTTAGCAACCGTTGTTGCCCCATTTGTTAATGATGATCCTTTAGTGGCATTTGAAGTTGTGATATTTTCTGTTGTTGGGATGGGTGTCTCATATGTCTCCTTTGTTTGCCCGTCAATTACACTGCTCCAATCATCCCCCTCAGTTGCCTGTCAGATTCAGAGTTTCAGATCTAGTGTTAGAATTAGGTCGAAGATGCAATTTGTCTTCTGTTCTTCATGGTCTTTAGGAGAATGATGAACTACATCCATGAGATTACAGTGAAAAACCCCAAACCAAAACAAACCATTGACAAGTAGCAAGCTCACAACAATCAAAAAAGCATCAGAGCTTCACCTCCATCATGACAAAAGATGGAACATTGGAAGTTCAAGTGTAGTACAATTTACAAGAAAAGATTCCAGATTATGTGAAGAGAAAAAATCCCAGGTGCATACCCTAAGAAATTTGAGTCTGCGAGTGCGGGCATCATCATCCTCTTCCTCAACTGCATCAAACAGATTTTCTCCCATGGCTTTTCGCATCTTCAGCTTCTTCTCCTCATATTCTTTCCTTTGGATCTCTGACATGACTCCAAGGGAGCTGCTGCCGCCACCTCCTTCCCAGAGCTCTTTCTCAGAAGAGTTTCCCAGAGGGATAAACCCTACAGCATCCAGCCATCTTTGCTTCTCCTCCTCAAGCTTAGCTCGAGTGATCAATGAAGCCTCCGTGAACAGTTTCACCCTTACGGAGCAACATCGCTCCATGCCGACTCTCCCCCTTAAGGTTTTCAATGTCAAGACCACGTTTCTTGAGTAACCCACGTACTGCAACAGTTGCCTAGTGTCGTATACCGCTAGAACCCCAGCGAATTTGAAGCTCTCTCTCGGGAGGATGTAATCTTCAAACACAAGAACCGCATCTCCATCATCCTCTCCTTCTCTCCCTGTAAACTCCTTGGACCCTGAGCTGTGAACATCGGCACCTGCATCTCCGTAAAGAAACCCGTGAAGACCCCTGTGACCCTCGGGTACAGCATCATCTGTCACAACCACCCCTGACAGACCTTGCAGCTGAGGATCAGATGCCACCGCCAACACCACCCCCATCACCCTTTCTCTCGAATGCTTCATACCCATCATTCCTCTCCGATCCCTCCTTGACGAGAATACAAGAGCAGACCAACTTGGCTTCTTTCCTAACCGGTTGTTTTCTCCCACACACACATTGGGAGACTTTTTGTTACAACTCTCTGCCGCCGAAGAAGACACACATGAGGAAGGAATTGAGAGTGGAGATACTGATGAGCTACCGTTCGCTGCTACAAAAACCTCCATCTTTTCTATACACACAGGACCAAAAACAAAAAAACAAAAAAAACACAACCTCCGTCTCTTCACTAAACACTCCTCGACAATCACGGACTTCTCAGAAACGCTTGATGACTGCTGCTGGTGCTGCTGAGCAGTGAAGCTGTGAATCCCACCATATTGTGTGCTAATGATGTGTTAAAAAACACCTGCAAAAACCAAAAACAACAACAACAACAACAACAAGAGATCACTGGCTGATGACTGTTCATAGATTCAAGCTTCTGGCAAAAACAACAACAAACAGCAGCAACAGCAACAACAGCAACAAGAGATCATTGACGAATTCCTCTTTCAGGCTCTTAAAACACCAACTTCCTTGCTTTCCGGAAATTTCATTCCTTGTTCTCTTCGACCCATTTCAAGTTTACCTGAAAGCACGAATCTTTGTGCGTTTTGGGTCTTGAGATTTGGCTGCAAAAACAAACAATCTAGCTCTCAAATTGCCTGAAGAAACGTGCGAGATGAGGAGGAGAAAATCTCGCACTCGCCTGCGCAGATATTTCCAGATAAGTCAGGATGACGATCATCCCATGAAGACCCACGTTCATGTGAGTGTGAACACAAACAAATTCACGGTGAGTGTGAACAAAGCCAAATTAATACTAAGTTCACACACAGCCAAATTCATATGAGTGTGAACACAGTGGCGTGTTCACATTGAACATGTTAATGTAAGAAATTGTGGACATCTTCCTCACACATAAATTATGGTTTTAATTATGGTGGACATGTTTCTCTCACTACTGTGAGAATAAGAATTTGTGGGTGTTTTATTTATTTTCACATTATTATTTATTGATTATGAAACATGTGTTTTCACTAGTGGACCGTGGTCGCACAATTAGCCCAAGTGAGATCATCCTCAATGCTTTAAAAGATACAAATTTTCATTAAATATTTTCAAACAGTGAAAAAAATTTATTGGTTCAAGTTTGTCATTGGCCCCAAGTGTTAAGATTTGGGATATGAAAAAATCAATAGAGAAGTCAATAATGAATGTGGTAAAATAGAATGGCCAATGAGAGATTCTTATACATTTTCCCATGGGATGAAGAAGCAAATGCAATTTTTTCATGTGACATGAAAAGGTATTAATTAATTGAGATGGCTAAATTAGAAGATGTCCAATAGGATGACCAAAATGAAAAAAATTCAATGTATTTCTCCATGACATGAGAAAAGAAATGTGTTTTCTCATTTGATATGGAGAGGCAAATGTGAACTTCAATGTTAGTATAATGAAAAAACATTTGATTGGTTGAAAATTTTAATTAATTTCTTATGACAAAAATGACTCTAAATTCAATCATTTCTGCTAAAAATTTACAAACAATCACCATGCCCACCATTGAGTAGAGAGCTTTTGAACTGTACCAAAAGTTGATGATTTTTGAGGGTTAAGGCGTGGTCACACACAAACAAAGTAGAACAAAACAAAACAAACATCTATTTTAATTCCATTGATGACTAATCGAAATTGATATATGAAGAATTTTTTTGGAATCTTTCATATGGTTGTCCATGGACCATTTTTTTTTAAATTTCAAAAATAACACTCTCCCACCTTTTCTAATAACTACTCTATTTTATAATTGTTTCACTCTTTCACCCTATCCACCAACATGGATATGAAAAAACAAATTACTATGTGTCTTTTCATGTCCATGAAATGTATATTAATTTAATTTAAATCTAACATTGACATAAATAATGCTGAATTATTGAAAACCATATGAAAACTTTTTTTTAAAAAATATATTTTATCATCACTAGTAATGCGCAACAGATGCGAAGCTCAAATATACAGATGATCATTGATTTGGATTAATGATTGGTAACTTTTTTGCATGTTAAAAAGAAGTGTTCATGTTTTGAATTGTGTATCTTAAATTTTTTCAGATTATGTTGACCCCTAAGCTGATTTTACAACCATTTTGCCTCTATTTGAACCTTAGTTACAAATTTGGTTCAATTTGCACATCCATGAATCAAACTTACGAATCCAATGGTTAGATTCAAACTTTACAAACTAATAATCCTTTGATAAAAATGTCAACCAAAAGATGAGGTGATAGCAAGGATAGATTGAGTTCATACAAGATTAGGCAAGTGTTACCCAAGGTCGGATTTGAAGCTTCACTAATTTTTTTGCTTTTGAGTGGGGTTGGGGTTAAGAAGTGTTTAGGGGTTAAAGGTATTTCTGGTCATGCTTTGCAAAGGTGTTGTCAAATGTTGGTCCTAGTCACAATTAAGTCACAAGATTTGATTTGTTTTATATTTTCTCAAAGGTTTTATTTAAGACCTAATTTTTTGACATGTAACAATGGTTTTGAGTTTCAAGGATTGTGATCTTCTTCCTTGAGTACTTTGTGCCCAAGTTTTGTTTATGATGTCTGTGTCGTTGATTGATTAATCCATTTCTGTTTGATTGATTAATCCATTTGCACACCAAAAGGAAAACTGCCAAAGAGAATTTTGTCTTGGAAATTTGTCTCACAGGCATTGAACCTCAGCACTCACGGAAGTGGAATCAGGGGTTTTAAGCTTGCAAAAACACGCATAACTGTCACTAGACACAAGTTCACAAAATGGTGGGAATGGAATGAAATCAAGCATAAGCAAATGTTGAGCAAAGAGTCTACTTTTTGCTCAATCAATCAACGCTGTCTTATTCATTCACAAAGAATCACTATGCTGCTGGTAAAAAATTGGGCAAAATCTATGTTCTCTATGATACATGGTGGGTTCAATAAGACCCCATTACATATAAAACCTCACTATCAGGCCACATCCAGGGTTCTGATTACCTACGGTTGACTCACCTGACTCTAACATGTCTCAAACAGTGTGCTTTCCATCTCATAGTTGTTTGAGGGTGCCAGATGATCATTAAACCTGTCTTCATTGGTGTATTGAAGCATGCTTTGAAGTACATTTGCTTCAATCCGTGCAGATACTCCAATCTTTGTCTTTTGACGAGACTTCAATTTCTCTTGTCTGTACATTTCAGGGTCAGTTAGGTGTTTCTCTTGATGGTGGATCTCCTGAATGAGGTGGTGATCCATTGGGGCAAACATGCGCACATACAACTGGTATATCACATAAGGCAGAACACAGGCCACAGGGACAAGAACTGTCATAAGCCAGAACAAGGGGGCAGGGGAGAGAGCTTCGGTCAGAACCTCGTAGGCTGTGGTGGAATAATAGGGATCAAGAATGCCATAAAGAACAGAGAAGATGTACCAAAGCCAAATACTTCCCCAAATAAACGCATGCTGGATTATGGTAAAATAGCTGATGGCCAATGCAATTTGCACATTCACAACCCACACAATGCAAGTATAGATGGCAGCACCCATCTCCTCCATGCTTGCCAACTGCCCATCCTTACGAAATGCTTGGATCTCAAATGCACCAGCAACAAAGAAGAAGGTTATTAGAGAGCTGTAGACACCATTCATCATCCAGCCAAGGATACGACGCCACTTGAAAAACACATTGTTGGGCCCTTGCTGATACAGACCTGGAAACTGCATAACACCCATGTTCCATGTATAACTTCCAGCATGAGTAGAAGTTCCTGGCTCTCAACAAGAGAGTCTTAGCAACCATCAATAGTCACAGCACCTGCATGACAGTAACATTCCTTGCACTCTTACACAAACCCCCCCCCCCAAACAATTGACATGCTGTAGTGATAAACGAATGAAAACTTTTTTATCAGTGGAAGTAAAAGCCAAGAGCACAAACCTGTAAGCAGACTCGGGAGGAGACATCTTGCTCAAACACACCCAATGCAATGACTGGGAGTGATGTGAACAAAACATTGAACAGTGATGAGTACCAATCATTGTACAGGACTTGCCCTGAAAAACTTGCATAGGCTTCAAAATAGAAGAGGGTGAGCCCAAAAGTAATGTTCTTATAAAAGAAGTAACAGATCTGCAGGCCCAAACAACCACAGAACACACATTCACTGCTTATTTCTTCACCTACCAATCCCATTATCCAAGTCCTAGGAAGCACACAGATCAAAGGAAACTAAAGATTCACAATGATTTACCACCAGCTACAACCTGTGATGTGGAAGCACATAGGTGTCTTCTAGAGGATTCATGAAAGATTGCGAAGTGGAAGGAGGTTAATACCATGAGAGTGATGCGTTTATAGCACCAATGCCCATGGACAACAAGCAATCGCTCCAGAAACTGAAACTGTGCAATTGAAAAGTCACTGGCCATCACTGCCTGCACACACCCAATTTCATCAAACACTACTTCACTGACACCCAATTTCATCAAACACTACTTCACTGACAATGTCATAGTGGCAAAATTTCCATCAAACTAGTCAGCAGGGTCAACCTGCCGACTACAAACAAGATTTGACACACAACTGACACCCCTAAAAAGCCATGTTCAAAAACTGTTTGAACCAAAGAGAAAAACAGAACCATGCCTGTTGCCCTTCAACACCACTGATACCAACTCCAATGTCAGCCTCCTGAATCATGCCAACATCATTGGCACCATCACCAATACCAAGTGTAGTTTTTCCTGTTCCCTCCTTCACAAGCCTTGTGATCTGTAACAAGGGAAACAGTGCATATTACAATCTGTACTGAAAAAGCTCAACTCATTGCAAGAAATCATGATAACAGAAATTATCATTATTCTGCAGACTGGTCTCCTCTTGGAGACTGAAATTTTCAAAAATACAGAAAGTTGCTAGTGTACCATGGCTTTTTGTTTGGGGGAGACTCGGCAGCAAATCACAGATGCACATTGCACAGCCAAACTGAGCAGGTCCTTCTTCATATCATTATCAAGGGCATACATCAAAGATTTTCCATCAATGATCAATGCATGCGGTTCATCCTCTTGATAATCCAATCCAATTTGATGCTGACCACTTGTGATTTGTTGCCTTACACTGTCCTTTGATACCTGAACAGCAGCAAACAGTGACTTACTGTAACATGAGATTCACAGTAATGAATAGTGCATGACACTGTGGGATCAATGCATTTTGGCAACTTACAACAAGGATTCTCATGAGCTGACAAGAACATCAAGTCATGCCATGAGAAGCTCAATTGTCACTGCTGGAAAGTATAAAATCCTTGATATATTCTTCATGATAGTTCCCTTTGTGATAAATGAAGGAGGTGGATTCAAATGACATGAATTGAGACCGGATGCCTGAGTCATGTTTAACTCCCTACCTTAGCAATTTGTGCCTTGTCTCCAAACTCCTCTGCTGAAAATACTTCAGGGTTCTCCAAACCAATAATGATCTGTTTCATGCCTTGGCGCAGCAAACTGCAAGCAAACCTGCACAAAAGAACAGCAGAAATTCAATAAACAAGCAAAAAACCAGCAACTATTTTGAAATGCCAGTGACAGAATAGTCAATACCACAACTGTAGGTGCAACTGATCTAAAAGACAGCCAATATTATCTCATCGTGAGTGCCACTCTTAGAAGTACTATGGATCAGTGTTTTTGCAAGTATCAAATATGAACGACTTCACATACCCAATGTTGATTGCAGTTTCCTGCTTGTCACCTGTTAGCACCCAAATCTTTAAACCAGCCTGTGCAAGTCTGTCAATGCACTCAGGAACCTGTCATGCAAACCAAAATTTCAAGATCAGAAAGAAAATAGTGTTCCAACCTAATGTGAACTCTATCCAGGAAAAAGCAGTTTCAAGCAAAGCATTTTCTGAACTTCCATTCAGTCAACCTTGAAGAAACACACTCACCCCAATCTGGAGTTTATCCTCAACAGCAGTAGCACCAACAAGAATTAGCTCCTTCTCTATCATTTCCAAAGCTTTGTCTAGCAGTTCATCACGTTCACTACCAATTGTTGTTCTCGCCCTCATAAATATGACATGCCAATCTGCATATTCAGCTTCATCCAGCTTTCTGTAAGCCAGTGCCAGCGTACGTAATCCTGCCTCACCATACCCTGCAAGGTGCTTCTTTGTCGCATCCCAATAGGCTTTGCCTCCAATCCCTAATCTCTCATGTATCACACTGAAAAACACATGACCTTCACATCTCAGCATGTTTCAAAAACGTTTCTAAATCATCCTTTGACCTTCAATTGCGCTGGCATCTAGCAAAAGTCTTCAAATGATGATAGATTCCTCAAGCATAAGGGTAGCTAACCTGTCAGCACCCTTGCACATGAGGATGATTTGGCCATCTTCATCACGCACCACTACTGACATGCGTTTGCGAGTGCTGTTGAACTCCAGGAGATTCAGGATTTTGTATTCTCTGCAATAATCTTCAGATCAAAATACAATTTTTGCATTTTTTCTTCACACACCCCATTGAAAAACAAGAACACACCTGACTTGTTCACTTACTTCAAGAGAGTAGAAGTACAGAAGTAGCAGTACAAGACATTTAGAAATATTTACTGAGTGGATGGGTGCCATTACCGTTGTATTGGATTTCCATTGGGTCCAGGCTCCTGTATGACAACACTACTTTGTGTACGTTTCATGAACTCAAACCCAAACTCTCTTGCAGCAACCACAAAGGCAGCCTCATCAGGAGATTCAGCCTCATAAGTAACCATACCCGTCACATCATCCTCATCAGGTATGGCTGTGTGGCACACTGCAAGAATCCGGAAAAACATCTGAAGGACCTCTGGATTGGGCTGATTTATCCACTGCCCCTCCATCAAGCGTTCATCTTTGAAGTTGAAGCCCTTCACTGGCAGCCTCCCTGTGTGTCCCATGGGCATCATTTCAATACTTGCACCCATACTCCTGTCTTCTTCAGTTGCTGATTCTTCTAACATCTGGGGGTCCTTCCCAAGTCGCCGGGCAGTTGCCCTTTCAACTTCGGTGACACCACAACCATAAGCCACACCTGCAATTGAGCACTTGACAAATTCCATCTGGTTGCAAGTAAGAGTTCCAGTCTTATCAGAAAGAATTGTGTCTACTTGCCCAAGCTCCTCATTCAAGTTTGATGTATGTGCATGAGCTGGCCTATCAGTCTCTGCATGGTACATCTTACGGTCATTATTTATGAACTGAGCCTGTAACACCTTCACAATTTCAATTGAAACATAAAGAGAGATTGGAATCAGGTAGCCATAAAGGATGAGTGCAGTGACCAAGTGCAGGAGGCCTGCCAATCCAGGATTCTTGGGGTCATACTTCATATCTGTGTCATCAGGCCGTATGTACCACCATGATGGCGTCGAAACTTTTGTGCGTACTCCAAATGCAATGGATCCAATCACAGAGATCAGCACCAGGATAGTGAAAAGGAAGTAAATAATACTGTCCATCCTCCTCTCAACTCTGCTGCGCTTTGAGGGTGGGTCTGTTGCATTTTGCATCACTTTTGTCTCATGTCCAGTAAAAATCACTACACCAAAGACATAAGGAGTATTACGGAGCTTTGAATCTCGAAGCAACACTTGCTGAGGTCCAAGAGGCATAATTTCCTCACCATACTCCAAGTTCCCCACAAACGTGTATAGATTAGGATTTGGATCCTCACACTTGATCTGTGCCTGGAAGTTTCCAAATTCAGATTCTTCATCAAGCTCTACAGTGCGCTCAAGGGATCTCTTTAGCTTGAGATTCGTCTCACCATCAAGGTTCATGGTTTCCACATAGCAGATACCATCAGGATAGCTTGAGGAAAGCAATATGAGATCTGCAGGGAAGAAGCTGTCTTTCTCAACTTTAACCACATCCCCAACCCTCAGCTTCTTCCATTCTCTCACTTCAAATTTTCCATCTTTCCCATGGACCATTACCTTCCTAGAGTTGATTTCCTTGTCCTGCAACAAAACACAAGCAAACACTTAATATAAATTATTGTCAACATTTCACTATAACCCAGAACCCACTATTCACACAACAGGGGGAAATTCAGAAACCGTTGGTAGCAGGCTGAAAGATGTTTGCTGGACAAGAAATTATTTCACAGTTTGGGTACCGCATCTGGAGCCTTGGATTCCAGTACATGTTATCATTTCCAACAACAGCAGCTCACTGCAGAACAGAGTAGTGAGAACAAATCAATCTGCCAAAAAACATTTTGAATGTGCACAGAAAAGGCTCAGAGAACAGCTTTTTGCAGCAACACAAGAATCAGAGACCAGGTCAGACAAACGTGCATTTATACATAGCTGATCCAAGGTACTGTCACAAAATCATATTCATGTCTTTTATGCCAACAAGAGCAAGCTGAAAGGAGTTTACATCAGGAACAGCAAGGAGAGAATTTTTCAGATAGTGACAGGTTGTAGATTCTTCCACGCTCAACAAGATGGGTCCCTCTCAGAGAAATTCTTCAAAAGAAAGAATATATATATACATACCTGTAAAAAGCGGCGCCAATCTTCAAGAGCTTCCTTGCACATACTGACGCCGACCACAAAGACAAGGGGCAGTATAAGACTGACAGCTGAATAAGGTGACACAGAAGTGAGGGACAGTGCTGCTGCAAGAAGGAAGTAGAGATTGGCCACTCGCCGGAATTGCTCAAACAAAGCCTTTGGGAAGAATGTGATCACATTATACTTGGTGGTGGAGACATAGTTACTCCTATACTTGTATGGCTTCACCTTATGCTTATCTGTCTGGTTACAAAACACTAGTCTCGAAAATCCCAGACCTCCCAGAGAGGCGGGCACTTGTGCTCTCTCCATGTTTGAAGGCTTGAAGATACCGCCAAATGTGTACAGCTTGCTAAACCTCATTCTGTTCTTCCCTCTCGCCATTGTCCCTCAAATTCTTTTTCCTCCGGCCCTTGATTCCTCCTCCTCTTCCTCCTCCTCAGTCTCCAAACAAGATTCTCTACGTGCCTCAAACTCCTCTCATCAATAGTCAACTGCTACGGATCCGGATATCTCCCCGAGAGAGGACCAAGACCTCAAAAACTATATTCCTCTGCGAAATGGATACAATGCAGGAGGCTACTGTTTGCAACATCTGACAAACTACCGGAGCCTGAAGATGCCGAAAAGCTCCTCAGATATTGTGTTTTTCCACCCGCCAGCATCGGAGTCGGAGTCAGGGCGGCATCAACATCAATACAGGGACGAAGAGTTCAAATTCATCATCATCAGAAGAAGAAGAAGAGCGATGATGCACAAATAGTGGACAACCTTCAGAAGAAGGATCGCTCAAACCTGCGCTCCCATCCCTCCCCGACGGCTTTCTTTCTTTCTCCGTTTCCTTACATTTCCGGAATTCGCCACAACAAATGTCGGAAATCGCGTATCCAAACGAGACAAACGAGGGGAGAAATTGTTTTCCTGGAAACTGATTGCAGCATTCCCCCGACAAGAAGAAGAGACGGCGAAAAACTCCTCAATGACGACGACGACGACGAAGGAAGAAAACTGCTGGAGGACAGAGGTGAAAACCCGTGCTGATGCTGCTTCTGGAAGCTGGTGGTCCCGTATCGGAGTCAAAAGCAAGGAAGAAGAACAAGAACAAGAACAAGAACAGCCGAGCTTTGCTAAAAACACCAATGAAGAGAAGAAAAGAAAGCAGCAAAAACCGCCATTGCACGGGGAGGAGGAGGAGGAGAGGGAGGAGTTGTCGCCCGACTGCCACTGCTGCTTCCAATAAAAGAAAACAACAGACGACACCATCGTGAGCATCGATCGCCCAGGTCTTGGCAATTTCCCCCTCCCTCCTTCCCACCCCTCCCCGCAGACTCCCGCCCTCACGCACACCTCCTCGACTGCCCGAGAGATGCGGTGAAGCCAAGTCTTTCCACGCGCATCGCCGTTGCGCTGCGACAACGAGTTCGCTCGCTCGCTCGCTCGCTCGCTCCCACCGGCGATGGAGCCGTAGGAGTCGACGGCCCACGACGAAACTTCCAAGGAGTTTCCCGGAAAGCTTTTCTTTCTCTCATTCTCTCTCTCTTTCGAGTTTTCCAAACAAAAAATGTCTTCTCTCTGTCTCTCTATCTTTCGAGTTTTTCAAAGAAAATGATCGCCATTACAAGACTTCTTTCCGAGGAAGGAAAATTGGGAGGGGGGTTGACAAACGAGAGTAGGAAAATGCGGAGAAGACGGACATGGTCCTAACCAGTCGTGTTGGCCGGTTACCCAGATGGACCTAGTTACCTAACCACCAAGGTCAGTTTCTCCACTAAACAATCCTTGGAATAGTTAAATGATTTTTATTTTATTTTTGTGAACATATATGAAGTTGAGGTATTGAAAACAATCATAATAATTATTGCAGGGAACATCTGAATAATTTCACTCTTCGTATATGACAATAAAATAATAGATTGTGAGAAAATATAATAAATTTAAATTTATAAACAAGAATTTTATTTTTATTTTTTTCAAAAAATTAATTATTCGCTTTGTCAAGGTGGAAGGCTGACCCAAGGGTAGTATGGTAGTAGTGTTTTTAGGGGGTTTCTGAAATAGGGTTTTTTGGTAGCTCATGAAAGGTTCTTTGTGGTTTAAAATAGGGTGGAATTTGGGGGGTGGAGGGGGGTGTCTTCAAGGGTGGCAAGCAAGAGGCCATTCAAGGTGGTAGCTACAATTTTAAAACTTTAAACATGGAACCACATGGTGATAATAGAAAGGTTATGACTTTTTTATAGACATTTTCAGTGTAGATTAAGGTTTTGAAAATAAGCTAATTTGTATTAGTTTAAAATTTCTACAACATTATAATAATCTTTTTTTCATTGGAATACAATTTTATTTTTTTATTTTTTTCATCTTGATATTTTAGATGTTGGAATTAGACCCAAAGGTTACATGGTGCTAAGTGGTGATGGGTGGGTGAAAGCGTTTTGTGTTGTTGTGGTTTTGGGTTTTTGAATTGAATTCTATGTGAAAGTCTTGTAATTTTGTGAGTAGGGAACCTTGTTTTGAGTGTGTAATGTGTATGGGTTGGTGTACTTTGATGGAATCAAACTAAGAAGGCACAAATAGCTGAAGAGAAGAGACTCAAAACAAATTGATCCCATGATAGTGCCTTAGATTGCTAAGCAGTTGCTCCAAGTTCATGTACAAGTGGGATGATGTTTTTGTTGATCATTTCATTAACCTAATTTCTACATTAGTTTTTTTCTTTTCTTCAAGTTTGCACCACGATGAGTAAGCTTGTGTGTCCCGTTCTTTTTTGTTACACTACAATTAGTCCTTTCCAAAACGTTAGGAACCAAAATTGGGGAACTAGTGAACACTAATCCCAACTTAATTATTTAAGCTCAAAATTTCAATGATCAAGAGTTCAATTAGTAGTCATCCTTTAGTTGCTTGCAACATATAAAATATCATACTCAATAATGGGAAAAGGATCATTTAAGATATTTGAAGGACTTGCAAAGCGGTGGTGGAAGTCAAGGGGTAACCATTGATATTCTTTTTGGGACAAATTGTGTCATTTTTTGACCAAAATGGAGATAACTTGTTTTGGTTATTTCTTTTTCCTAGTTTAAATATGATTAATTTTGCTAATCTTTGGGATATATATAATTCAAAGAAAAACCTTGGTAACTAGGCCTATCATTGTGTTTGACCTTGAAGCCTGAGGTGAATGGACACCTACATTGGTTAAAACCTTTAAAAGTTTTGGGTTGATTTTAGACATTAAATCTTTTTAATAAAGTGACTAAACAAAATGCTAGAACCCATATTTTCCTTAAACACATGTCAACATTGTAAAGATGGGGTGAAAATTTTACAAAGAACTCCAATGGGGCACAAATTTGAAAATCATGAAACTAAACCACAAGCCTCGTTCAGAGCTCTTGCTCCTTGTGCAAAGCTCTTGTGCAATAATTTTGTTGATGTGATTGTCATTGAGCAAATTTTGCCTCACTTGCATGTGAACCTTTCAATGTTGTGGCACCTTTGTCAAGTAAACAAAACTTGGTACAAAGTTGTTGGTGGTTCTATGGCATGGAATGCACTTGAGATCATGAAGTATGACAACCATGTAAATTGCCAAACAATTTCACTACAAGGATTTTGAAGACATTTTCTTAAAGATCATTCACAATTTGAAATTGAATGGTTTGTATTTTGTTTGCACTTGTTGGAGTGTTAGAACAAATAATTTAAAGAATCTGCATTTGGATTAAAGCATATTGGGTAGAGGAAACCACTATGTATATGTCATTTCACTTACTCTAATGATTTTCAATTTCGATTTGTAACGAAAGCATGTGATTTTTTTGATTTAATTCTTGGTCCTAATGGTTTTAATTCTCATCCCCATGGTCCACAACTATTTTCAATGGTCTTAATCATCTTCCTCTTGTTCCTAGTGATTTAAAAATTCTTGTCACCATGGTTCTAAATTCTTCCTTTTGGTCTTAATCATCTTCCTTTTTATCCTAATCATTTTAATTATGGTTTGCATGCTCCTAATGGTTTTAGTTTTAGTCCTCATGGTCCTAATGGTGCCCATCATTTGTAGCACTTCTTGATGGTTTTAATCCTTCTCTTAACACTCTTAATGGTTTATCAAGTGTATATTTCAATGATGTTTTCCAATGATTATACTTCAAATGACTTCAATTGACCATATTTCTAATGTTCATTTTTCGACGGTCATAATTTATGGTGACTATTTTTCAAATAGTCACAATTTTTCAATATGTTTACTTCCAATGGTCATTTTCCTATATTGATTCCAATGAAATTTTCTAGTGATAATGATGCATCATAGGATGGTCCAAAGCTCCTTTTGTGGTTTTTTGAAGTATGTGTGTGAGTGTGATGCACGTGTTTCCCTTTCTTTTTTAAAGGAACATGACAAAGTTTCTAGAGGGTTATGAGTTTTGAACAATTCAAATTTGTTGTCTTGCATAAAAGAATGTGACTCTACAAAAAAAAAAAAAAAAAATAAAAAACAAAAAATTTATACAACTTTTAGAAC
>Ga0116231_10007900_pt1 | contig 19066 bp, 15 predicted proteins | sample S1TSphgellanicum_2_FD_89695 | JGI IMG/M metagenome (GOLD analysis project Ga0116231, IMG submission 89695) | Host-associated microbial communities from peat moss isolated from Minnesota, USA - S1T2_Fd - Sphagnum magellanicum MG | ecosystem: Host-associated > Plants > Peat moss > Unclassified...
AGTTCACTTCTCTGTGAGAAGCAGGTGAATGTGTCCCATTTCAGTTTTTCTGTTTATGATTCAGCAGCCGATCGCTGGAGCAAAAGAGACACCCTGAATGATCCTAATCTACTGAGAAACAAGGTCTTCAGACTCTTTCCTAGTGGAGCACCTGTCATGGCAACTATTGGAATGACCACCGACACACAACAATAGCATGGTTATGATGTAACATGGTCTAGAAGATTTTCAAGACCATTGAAAAATCATTTAACCAATGTACAAGAGGTAATAAGAACTAGACAACACATGCAACAAACAATTTAACTTTGTGATGTCTAGGTACCATGTGGTATGTAATCAAATACTAGTTCTGATTACATAGCAATTATGGGAACAAGCACCAATACACAACAATACCATGGTCACAACGTAACATGGTGTAGAAGATTTTCAAGACCATCAAAAAATCATTTAACCAATGTACAAGAGGTAATAAGAACTAGACAACACATACAAACAATTCACTTGTGGTGTATTAAATACCATGTGGTATATAGTGAAACACTATGTTTTATCCTTATATGATAATCATAGGGAGCTTACCGACGTTCATAGTTGTTAATAGGTTGCTGGGTTTTTCTGGAGGAAGGTCAGGAAGCAGGTGAACTGAGCATGTTTTGTCTTTTGCCAGCTTCACACTTTTATGTCTGACCTCTAGCTTACATCCAACCAGTCCCCACAAGTCTGTTAAACAACCCAGGCACCTTAGTTCCTTCATCAAGTGAAGGAATTTGAATCTCTCCCTCTCCCTACACATCCCTCATCTTTGTTCATTTGTGCTCTCTTCTTTCATCACTAGGAAGTCCAGATTTCTTCCTCTCCACCTCTTCTTTATTTAAAATCCACAATGCAGGCAAGTGTGACAAACAGGAAACATATAAATTCCAAATGCATGTTCATAGCTTAGCCTATTGATTTGCAAACAGGTTTGCTGACCAGCTCCCTTGAGAATCTCCCATGCTTATGTGGATAAACTCCCAATAGTTCCCCAAGAAGATCAAATTTCAGAGCAGCACAAGAGCAAGCCTGTCCAGAAGCACAGAGCACAACAGCCAATTATGACATTCTGCCAAGCTTCAGACAGTTCACAGTCTAGTGTTCCAGTTGCTGCTGTATGCGGTCTATTCAAATAAGTTCTGATATGCATCACTAGTTCAATCCATGCATAAGACTTAAAAACAGTTCACCGTTATATAGAATACACCATAACAGGATTTCATGTGTGTATATAGAAAGAATATATCTCTTTCATAAGAAAAGAGAAATTTCCATTGTCATGATGAAGAAAAAACAGAACGGTTAACACTTCCTCAGGAAGCCATAGAAAGAACCAAACAAGGAAAGACAGAACAAACAAAGAACAAAAAACAAACACCGGTATGAAAAAGTGCCAGTCTCACACCTGTTTCAAGGACCATCAACAGTAGTATGTATGATAGTGACTTAACTACCACAACTTCCCCACTGACTTCATCTGCTCCCTACAGTGGGTAAAGGCCGGTGACAAGCATCAATCTGCAAACTGAGTTTCTGCCGCAATTCTGAAAGCAACAGGAAGACTCAGCCATACTACTGGCTAGCAACAGACCACAACAAGAAGGAAAAGAAAAAAAGAAAAAGAAAAAAACAGACCAACAGAAAGGGAGAGAAAAACTAAAGGAAAGGAGAACAGGGAAAGACTATGAATACACTTATTTATAGGCATATTAGTGTATGTGTTTAGCATTACATAGAATAAACCTGAACTTTGGTATTGGTGTGTCAACAGGGAATCAGTCTGTTGAATCATAACTACTGCATGTTAAATAAAAACTGCCTTAAAGTTGCTTTGCTCTTGACTTTCACTGAACAACTGTGGAAGGGAGAATTTCTCTCATCCACTACTCCAGCAAAGATCTACATAAAGCCCTGTTGGTGTTAGTTTAGATTATTCCACATCCAATGATCTTGACCTAATCTAATCCGGGCACTGGCTCAGGGACGGCTATCTAATAAGCTTATTCACACCAAATGCAATGGCTAGGGAACAAGGAAAAGTTTTTGTTCACCTACCTGCATTTCTGCAATATTCTGGAAAGCCTGGAGACAGCAACATACTTTTCCTCTCAAGGCATCTGCAATCATTGAATCTGTAACCACCATTGCACAAATGTTTTGTTGGTGGGTTCAGTTGCCAAGATTGCAAAGCATGAACCATGACATCAGGATCTCATATCGCACTGCAATAGGGAGATTCCAGTGTTCTGCTCAGAGCCAACCTACCTCCAGCTCTCCAATAGTGAACCACTGGCATTTGAGGGAGAATTCTGATGATAAGTACCAACTTTTAGTGGATCAAAATAGGTAGAATGTGAGCACAGTATATGTTACTACAATCTTCAACTATGCTATACTGACCCCTACAATGCTAAGATTCAAGATATTACAGCCATCTACATACACAGCACAACTCTCTTCTTACTTTTGAGACTTCAAAGTTAATTCACCCAAAAAAAAAAGATTCAGTTATTAGCAATCACCGTGTTCAAAATTGGACAGGTGACAATTTGCAGAGTCTCATTTTGCAACCAAGAATACTGTCTGGTAAGTGATTAAGCTGCAATGAATGAGTTCTCCACACATCTTCAGAAATTTTGATACAAGTTGAGATGAGCTTTCTGGAGAAGAATGATTCTAGCCAATATTGTTGAGATAAATGTCATCTCAATACAAGAATAGAAGGAAAAACAGACAGAGGCAGAGACAAGAATGCCATAGTTCAAGCCATGGTTTCCAATGCAACAGCGTTGCTTGACAATCTCAGTTCAGTAAAGAAGTGAGGCTCCGCCCAAATTTCAGGTATTGCCTCCTTCACATTGTGTATGCTTGTAATTGCGTAATCAGCTCCTTCACACTTCACTGAGTTACCCACCTGAAAGATCCAGTATATCATTGCTTAAGTCCAGAAACTTGTGACTGCAACTCATGGGAGATGTGAGAGTGACTGTGGTAACACGATCCAGTTGGAGGGAGCAAAAGGAAAGACTCAGAGAGATACACAAGAGAAACAACTACCTATCTTCAACTATGCAGCCTGAAGACAAGAGTATGTGGAAAGTGTAAATGCAAAGATTGATCAATGTTTACCAGCACAGTGTGTAGCCCTGCAGCTTTACCACCCGCAATGTTCCTTACACTGTCATCAAAATACAGCTGCACCCAATTCCAAACCCCAAAAAAATACCAATTTTCTTTTGTAAGTTTATAGTACCATGCTCTGGAGCACTTTCCAAAAGTATATCATTTCCCATGGACCAGTTTTTTCAAGATTTTAGCTTGGGTCACACAGCAGCCCATGTCCAAATGCAGAAAGCAAGAGAGATATGATATTTACTGTCTTTGCAGGGTCTACTTCTGCAAGGAGAATAGCCCGCCTCATTGCCTCTTGGGATGGTTTGCAAATAATCAGTGGTTGTGATGCTGCAACATCAGAATCACTGTGCTGGTCCTTGGCAAACTCTGGATGACGATTGATAGTTTCAAAGCATATAATACCCTCAAAGCAGTCCTCCAATCCCAGCTTCTTCAGCACTATTTCTGCATGTACTTCATCTGCATTTGTGAATATCTGGAAAATAACAGAGCACTTCAGTGACCATGATGGTGAAAGGCGTAGATTCACATTGTAAGCCCTTAAAATTTAGAGTTACTTTCCAGCAAAGTGAGATAGAGACAGAAGCTGTGATCAAACAACTTTCCTCACCTTCACAAAGAACTCATAGCCAGTTTTGAAAATAAGCTTTCTGCCTCTATCTCTAAGACATTACTGGAAATGCTGAGCTCCAAATGAGACCTTTCAATTTGGGCTAAGGGAAGTAGGGTGGCTTACAAATTTGCGCTGGGGCATGCTTAAAATCAAGTTTCGAAGGAAGGGGTCTGGCCTCAGCAACTCATAAGGCAACCTCCCATGCACAAATCTGCAAAACATGGACCTGACCAGTTATTCTTATGCAAAAAAGGGACAACAGACAACATTCATTCTGAAAAAGACTGGCATGATGTGCTAAATGGAGGTTGTGTTTCTTGTGTCTCATTGGCCCAGTCTTGTCTTTACTCTCAGCAAAGAAAGATGTCTGTTGCCATGCTTTTAAGAACAGATATGATGTACAATATCATGAATCGAGAGGAAAGCACAAAATCTACCATGAACATTACATAATAGAAAGGGAAGAAAGCTCCTACCTGTGGAAATCATCCTGGTCAAATCTGCAGCCCTCAGCCTGCCAAAAACACCAACAGCCAGACTTGTGACTTAGCACAGCACATTCAAGGACTCAGAACATAACCCAGGCTATTCCTTACCCCAAAAAGGATTCACCCAAACTAAAGAGCTAAAATTTAGCATGAATACAAGTATGAGAGGCACTAGGGTGTGAACAATGGACTGGGTGGATGCACCAAGAGAATTCAACAAAGAAGACATTATGAGCTGTAGGGGTCTGAAGATGAAGTACCCAGAGTCCAGCCATAGAAGTCCCATATGTTTTGTAAAGCCTCGTACACAGTGCAGGGACCTCATGGATATCAATTCCAAGCTTCTGAACCATATAAGCTGTAATCCCACAGTTCATCTTCAGGTCATTTCTACAAGACATGCCAGTTTGGCTTTAAAAAAATCTTCAGTGGGATGCCAAGAGCTTAAGAGCCTTCACAACTTTAAGAAGAAGAAACATGCTATACCCATGAAAAATTACAACAGAGTGTTATTCACCCTCAGATCTTGTCAATGTGGATATTTTCTACAGGCTCTAACCAGGCTATCTTGGTTGCCAGAAGTTCCTAGACACACTGAAGCCCTAGGTTCCATAACTTTAGATGACTGATTCACCTATATTACAGCATGGCTGATAATTAGGGATAAACAACTGGCATGCAACATTTTCAAGATTCTAGGAACCTTCATTGCAAGATGACCATGAGCCAATCACCAGTATCCTGACTTGAAGCTTTGATGCAGCTAGGATTGGAGAAACAATCACTACAAGGTTGGGCAGTAAGGCCAAATCACTAGGATACTAACTTGATGCTTCAACATCCCAAAGACAAAAAAATGAAATCTGGTGTGGTGTTCACATTATACCTTCAATGTTTCTGCGACATGCTGCTGCAAGTCCTGAACTTAAGGGATACAAAGTGTCATCCAAGTCTGCATACAAAAATTTGAAACAAGTGTGTAAGACACTGATCCATAACCCCACATGGTCCAAGCTTCTATCTGAACTGGGAGGGGGCTGGAGACCTCTGACATTAATTTTGTCAACCAAAACTTACCAAAAAGAATGGCTTCATATCGAGCACCATCTTCATCAGTTTCCAATGCTCCAGAGCCTTGTGCAGCATCTTTGAGAGTCATTGTGGTACCTACTCCCACAGAACACCAACACACCAACAAAAGCCTAAGAACAAAACACATACATGGACTTTAAAAAAGGAAACTGACTGAGAAGCATCCCCTGGCCACCTACCTGCAAGGCAGGTGACTATGAGACCTCTCCACTGGTCTATTCAATGGAGAGGATTCCTATTGAAGGTTTTCCTATTGACGATGGTTGTATCAAACACAGAGATAGCTCAAAGGTGGAAGTAATCCAATCCCTCCTTTTGTCAGAAATACAAAACACACAAACAGTGACAGTCATCAACGACAGCACTAAGTCTTAAGCACCGTGAGTGTCCAAGAGACGAAAACTCAAGAGAAGAAAGAGGGAACAACCTCAAGAGACAGAGAGAGTTGATACCTCAGCAATCGTCGGTTGCCTGGTCTTGATGGACAAGAAAAACAATGCACGAAGTGTATTCCTTTGATACACAATCTAGTACTAACAGATCTTGTTGCAAGCTTTCATTCAATCGTTCATGTGCACTGACCTGATAGAAGATCGCTAAGCAAAGGAAACAAGATCGGCGGAAACGACGACGGCCTCCTCCAAATCTCAGCAATCTCCGCGCAGATCCGATGCACGGAAGAAAGAAACGATGGCCACGTAGTATGTATCTGTTGTGCGCAAAAACACAAAGCTAAGAGCGAGTTGAGCCTCCTCGAGCCTACTCTTCTCCTACTTTCACGCTGTGTTGTTGAGAATTGCTTCCACTTCTTCTTCTTCCTTCCTTGGCGGCCACAATAAGCGTACTAGAAAGCTGCAATGACAGCGTGTGGAGTGTGATTCCTGATCAAATACATGTGTAGTTGAGCGCACGAACCTTGTGTCTTTATGGCAAGTCTTCTCTCTTCTCGTGGCCCGCCGCTCACGCACGACGAACGACCTTCCTGTCTCTTCCTGTTTCGCGCGCCGGTACTCGGCACTTTTCCTGGGGACCTTCCGCTGGGACCACCTTGTTCGCGAGGCTTCTAAGGATCGCTAGAGGATTAGCGGAAAAGTTATGGCCGTCGTCGTTCACCAACAAACAAACAAATCGCAAAAAAAAGAAAAAAAACCACTCGAATTCAATAATTACTTACCAGAGAGTTGACGACAAAAGCAAACGTGTTATGCTCCAAAGTCGTCTTCCCCGTGTCGTCTTCTCCGTTTCTTTCGCATGTGCACAGGAGTGGTGGTGGTCGTGGTAATGGCGGTGGTGAAGAACAAGAAATCTTTTTGCTTCCTCTAGGTGTACCTACTACGACTACTGTTTTACGCTGTTTCATCAGCCTCCAATTCTGACTGCAAACTGGAATAGTTTAGAACTTTACGACCATGTGGTCCAACACATGTCCCACAATGAACAGTGTTATTGCATTGTGCTGCAGACTTTGTTTCCGTAGCTGCCATCTAGCAAAAGACTGGCTCACATCTCTGTGAGAAATCTTCTTATCTTCTTGTAGATTGGAGGTGGTCGTGGCAAGGGGGAAAAAAAAGGAAAAAAGAAGACGTGAGGAAGAGAAAGATAGATCTTTTCATTTTCTTGCAGATTGCAGAGGGGAAGGGGAGAAAATCAAACAAGAAGAGAGGTGAGGAAGAGGGGTTTCCTCACAAAAAGCTTTTGTGAGGACAAAACAATTATCTTGTGCTGAACCTTGCAGCACCTTGCACCTTGTGCACTACTACAGAACACTAGAGGTAATACAATTGTTGATGAACCACTTCAACTGCAACTCCATGGAGGAGGAGTCTGCAGCCTACACTTCAGGATCAGAATATCCTTGTGACTAAAATCACAAAAACCGTTCTTTGCCAGGAATCTGCACTTGCTTGTCCTCATCTACAAAACCCATTCTTTGCCAAGATTCTGCACTTGCCTGTTGTCACCTGCACAAACTCATTACCCAGAATCTGCTACTGGGAGGCAGTCTGCACTTCAGGATCAGGATATCCTTGCAACTAAAATCACAAAAATCATTCTTTGCCAGGAATCTGCACTTGCCTGTTGTCACCTGCACAAACCTCATACACTAAAAGAGCTACATCATACTTACCATGAGCTTGTGACACAGTAGCTGATGCAAATTAGCAGCTCCTTGAGTTTTAGTTCTACAAAGTGATCTACAAAGCAGCTGTGGAGGAAATTTAAATGTTTGGATAGTCTCAGCATTCAGACACAAGTCCCTGTTATGTTAGTCATCTACAAGACTATTTTTGTGAACCCTTTTTGTGGTCACATTTGTCTACATATGGTCGTCTGCTTCAGAGAGAAGAATAACTCCAAACTGAGCACACTCTAAACAGTGCAGTGCAATAGGAAAAAAACAATGAACTGCACTTGTTGACCCAGTGCTGCAACAGCCAGATGATGCTACAGGAGCTCTTTCTTTCATGTTCTCCAATGCATGTTTGATCCTGCAGGATCTCTCCCCAATAAAAATTGCAGCTTAGAGTTGTCAAAACTTCACAAATGGTCAGATTCATAAAACCTGTGAATGATGACAGCATTTCTGGAGGATTTGATGGGAGCATTATTGGGGACAATCTCCTGTGTGATTGAAAGGAGTGACATCCCTTGAAGAGAGATTGAAGGCCGCATTAACTAGTTGACCAGAACCAACACTCTTGGTAATGGTTTTCTTTTGATTTAGCTTTGTCTTCCCTCGACAGCTATCTCGTGAGTCTGCTGGACTTGGAAGCTGCATGCTCTGCCCCTCAACCTGGGATAAATCTGCAGATAAACGTCCAATTTGATGCTGCAGTGATGCAACAGATGTCTCTGTCTGTGCCTTGGCCTTCCCACTCTTCTTGAAAGCATCCACCTGCTTGAGCTCCAATCTGTAAAGAGCGCAATCAGTCCTAGAACTGAGCTCATATTCAAATAAGTGCCATTCAAAGGGACCCTCAGGCTGGGGATCCATATAGTAAGAGCGCTTCAAGCCTCCAAACTCCTTCATCACTTGCTTTCTGGACTCATGCCAACCTCTCCCCCCATAATCAGGCAATGACCGCTGCTTCCGTGTGCCACTCTCAAATGCACGGCGTGGCTTGTCAAAAAATAGCCACTCTCGCAGCACTTCTCCATGCAGCACAGCCACATCAAACAAATCTGCATTTCCGTAATCACAGTCCATGCCCAATGTAGATACTTATGAGATTGCAGAGAAATCTCAACAACAACACTTCAGTATGGTCAGAACCTTACAAGAGTTGCTCACAAAGTGTCAGACCGTCACCTTCATCACAAATAGCAGTGACACACTGCCTTGACTACATGCTGACTTCATCAGCTCCCAACTGTGGGTGTAGATAAGTATACAATAATCCACCCCGAATTGCAGGCAAACGATAGTACAAAATCTGCATCCGGCACTGCTGTTGCATTTCCAGAAGCAATGGGAAGACTCAGTCATGATGTTGTCTAGCACTCAAGAGACATAGCTAATTGAAAATGTCAAAAGCATCCTCATTGAAGCTGCAATAAGCTTGTGAGGGTACACTTCATTTCATTTCAGCTTGTCCCTGTGCAATCAAGCATCCAAGCCTAAGGCCTAGAGAAGTCTACATAGAGAGTATAATTGGGGCCTCCTGCACCCTGAACATATCCTTTAAGCACTCTGCTGGTTGACTACTTGGTAAATACTTGGATGCAGAACATCTATTAAAGCCACTGGAAATTGTGTCTATGAGATTGCAGGGAGATCCCTGACAACATTTTGAAGGTAACACAACTATGACTGCATCCATAAACTTATGAGAGTCGCTCAAAATGTGTCAGAGCTTCACCTTTGTCGTAAATAGCAATGATGAGCTTCCATGACTAACCACTGACTTCATCAGCTCCCAACAATGTGTGTAGGATAAGCATTCAACAATCGGCCCTAAACTTCAGGCAAACCATTGTACTATATGGCCCAATTACATACCTTACACATGCATGCAGTGTGTTTCACTGAACATGGTGTACAACATGATTGTGGTTGAATACGAAAGCCTAATAGTAGCCTTCACTGCACGGACAGGCAAAGAATCTAAGTCTGGCTTAAAAATTTGTTGTGGATGCTTTCATTCTAGCAAAATGGATTCACACGAGCAGGTTGCTTGAAAGAATCCAAAAATAGAGGATGAAAGAGGCCCACCTTCTGGCACAGCTCTAACCAAATTGAGCAACCAGAAACAGAGAATCAAAATGAGGAACAGGACATACCAGTAGCATTCCAAGGTGTCTTAGAGGTGGCAGCCCCATGCAATTCTGGAATACCAACTGCTTGCCCATTGACACGAGCTTTTAGTGCAGAAAATAGAGGACCATCTTTCAAGTCAATCCCGCCTGGCCTTAGCACTGGGCACATGCCCGGAGCACCTTCACTCAGAGCCAATTCTTCATGGAAAATGCTGCAGTAGACTAACCCCTCATTAACTCCCCGAGCGGGCCTTGGGCAGTCCCACAAGGCACATTTAGGGTTCAGGAAAGCTATGGGTGGAGGTAATATGACTTGCCCAAATGACATATCAGAGGTGGTATGTGGTCCTTGGGGATTGTGTTGCACAAGTGTGTGAGAAATGTCATCACACCTGCTTGAACTTGTTCTAGCCTGATGGCCATTCCCACCCTCACCTTGCAGCGGTATTCCATACAACTCCGGCACCATGACCCCACCATCCTACAAAACCAGAAAATTGAAGATCAACTACTGGTGCAAGCAATCTGAAGATGGCCTATCAATCATGGTACCCTAACTTTGGGGCAGGAAGCGTGAGGCACACTATCAAAAAGGAAGAAGGGACCTCAACTGGATTCAAGGTTTCATAAAACCACACACTTGAGGGTCTTACAAGGACCATGTTGAGCTGCACATCTGTGTTTGCTAATAAAGCCTTTACCTTCTGAGAAGTAGATGTGCCTGCAGCCTCCAAAGGTTGATGATTCACCAAAGGAGAGGGTATCTGAGCAATGCTACTGGCATCATCATCCTCATCATTTAACTGGAGCAACCGCTCCATGTCTGAGGACAGCTCTGAGGAGCTGGGTTCTGCCTGCAGGGACTGCACACAGCAAGTGAATTTCACTGCATCCTTGCAAAGCAAAATTTGACCTACACTTTCAGATATGTGAGTGGCATGCAGCAGGAAAAGGAGTGATTACAGAGGAAGGGACATACCAGTAATGAGGATGCAGGGGAAGCTTCCCGTAACTCTGCCTTCCATTCCCGCAGCATCTGGTGCATTTGCTCCTCCAACAACGCAATATCTTTCGCCCTGTTCTCTCGCCGTGCTTGTTGCAATTCTGAAACCATGCCTTGCAGATCATTCACTCTGTTGGTTGCTTTTGCACGAAAATGCTGTGATCCTCTGCTGGCTTTATGCTTTGCAGCTGCTGTCACTCCAATCCCCACTTCCACATCATCAGACCAATTTCATGAACACAACAAGTACTCTCTTCTCCGGTTAACATGCACATAAAAAAAGACTGAACACTTGAAATCAGAGAAGTCCAGTTCCTAGATATGAGCCATATGTTGCAAATCCACATTCTCTTTTCCCTCGTGAAGAATGGAAGACAGAACAACAAGAATGCCACGTCACTACAAAGGCATCACAAAATCAAAAACTTCTATTCCGAGCTCTGCAGTAACACTGTGCTTGAGAACGAAAGCACAATATGAAGTTCAAGCTTCATTCTAATCCGATCTTGAAAGACCTAGCGAATATGGCGGTACTTGCCCTGAAATTTTACATCCCGAGTAAGTCACGCACCCCCCCCCGTTTCTCAAACGAGAGCAGCAAAAGCGTTGCAAGACGATGTTAGAGAGCTTCTTGTTCTTCTTCCTCCTTTTCCTTCTCAGATGCGTTCGGAATCCGAGACTTTCACATCAGGTTCACAGCGCGAAGATGCATTGCGAGAGAGGAAAGGGGACTGTCAATACGACATTCCAGAAAACAAAACGAGCTTTTCTCACTCAATTTGGAACAGAATTGGTACTTTCGCACATCGTCGTGTTCAGCAAGATGTCTAGAAGGATATGGGATGCGAAAAAGAGACACTTACCCATCGGTTTAAGCATTGCGATCACCCAGATTGCGCGAGCGCCATCCCTCTTGCTTGCTTGCCTCGCCGGGTCTTCTTCCTCTCCCCTCCCATCCTCCCCTTCCGCCTGCTACCCCAGATCTCAAATGAGGTGCGCAAATTTCTCCCCCCCCCTACTTCTCGCATCTGGAAAATTGAGGACCTGGAATTAGGGTTTCAATGGCACTTGTTATCTTCGCCTGTTCCCCTCGTTCTCACTTTTGTTCCCCTTGGGTTTATTTTTAACTTGGGCTCCACACTGCTCAAGTGACAATGAATTGAAGAAAAAAAAAAAGTTGATTTTTTTTATTATTATTTTTTCCAATTTTGTGATATCTGAAATTAGTGAATTTTCCCAAACACCTACATAAACAAAAATTTACAAAAATTTGCAATTTTTTTTTGAAAAAATAAAATAAAATGGAAAACAAACACTAGTAGTGACATAGAATTTTTTTTTTCTCTTTATAAAAAGGAAGTAATAAGCATTTATATACTTGGGCTTTACACTATTATGCATTATTAGTGACGATCAACTAATAAATTCATTTTAAATATCAATTAATTTCACCGAGAAAATTAAGTTTCATTGTGATTGAAAAGATTGAATGATCTTTGCATGCAAATTGATTTGAATTTGAATTGGATTCAAATACTTTGAATGAAATTTGAATTCAATTCAATTGAACTAAATTCAATTCAATTCAATTCAACAATTGGACTAAGATTTCATTGAATTCAATTCAAATTCAATTAAAAATACATGGAAAAAAAAATTTGTGAAGAAGGTATTAAAATTTTGCTTATGAATATGTTGTTGGAAAAAAAAAGCACATATTCAAAAAGTCACAATTTATGCTTCTTTACTTGGGAATGAGATAAACAAATTCTAGTTTGGAAATTTCTAAATAATAACTACAAACTATGAAATCTAAAATTGTCTTACCTAAACCAAATTGGATGAATCATCATCTTTGGCATTAAGATGGATGTTTGGTTATTTGATTAAATGTGACCACATTATAACCCTCTCAAAATTTGGGGCACCTTGTTCCTCCACTTTTGGTGTCATCACAAAGTTTTTAACAAAATTATATGCACATTTGTTATTTTATAAAATTTTAAACTAATGAAACAAATTATTTCAATTTAGAATAATTTTCATTGTTGAAAATTGAATTAAATTTAAGTGTAACAAGGTTTCATATTGTATTTGAAATATGAACACCCATTTGATCAAAATAATATTAGGATGGGTGGCTTCACATGGGAAATTTAATATACTTTAGCCAATAACACAAGGATCCACAAATGTGAATGAATATACATTGGGACACTTACTTGGTGAACACATTTTGCCTTTCTTGTTTGCCCTCCTTTTATGATTGCTTTCAAGGCACGTTTGTTTATTGCTACTAAATTTCATGCATCATGTAGATTAGCCTCAAATTTCAATATATTTAGAAATTTAGAAATTTTCTTGAATTATTATTGAAGTCTTTATTTATCCCATTGTAGTGTGGGACATTAACCAATTTCTAAACCAACATGATTGAAAGCTTGTTCTTATAAGTAGACCAAGCTCCTTTCCCAAGTAAGTTATTCCTTCCTTGAAGGTTGGCTTTATTTGTTGATAATTGTATTTATTGTTCCCATGTAACAATTTTGACTATTTCCAAACCATGGTTCAATTTTATTTTTTCAAAGTCCATACTTCCAAGTTAATCCCAACCAATTCAACAAAACCTTTTTTAGATCTTTCGCCAATCTTCAAATTATATTGTATCATTTTTTACACCTTATTTGGTCATCAATAGACAATTAAATTTGATATAAATGTTTTGTGTGTTAAAAATTTACAAATATAAATTAGGGTGTAGTACATAACTACACATTACCTAATAAAATACATATGGGTTTCTTGTCATCCAAAAGTTTTAAGACCATGCATTAATCAACAATAAATATATTGAGTTCCATTGTATATGCAAATAACATAAATAATTTTTTGGCATAAAAAGCTTGTTTCCATTGTTTGACAAACATGTGCACATGATTAGTGAGTCAAGTGTTTCACCTAATAAGCAGTCACTAGTATAAGGCATGTTGTTTACTTATTGTTGGATTCTAATTGTTAGTAACTATAAACAACATTCATGAGATTTCAACTAAACATACATTTAACTTTTTTTTGGATTTTTAACATAAATTAATTTACAAACACATTGAATATATTTCCTTCTTTTTTTTCAACATTACTTGGTTTTGATTGTTAAATTATTTTTGAAGAATACTATGCTAAGTTATTGTGCTATTCAAAATTTATATACACATTCAAACCTTGGTCCCTTCCAATTTAGTACAAGTTCGTGAAAACATTCCAACCAAGAAGACAACTAAAAAATTTAATATTGAAGGTAGTTTTATTATATTTAATTTGAACCTATCAAAATTTTCACAATCAAAACCAAGTTGTCGAAATTAAATTCTTAAAATATATTAATTATTTGACAATAACCTATTGAAGCTACCGAGGTATTACAATATGAGGCAAATTGTGGTGTTATTAAGGAATATATTGGGTGCACATTCTTGAGTGATGTTGCCCCACCTCATGTTTGAGGATAATTTTCTTTCTTAATTTTTTTTCATCACCATTTTTGGCATAAGCTTTTACAAGGGCTTGGGTACCTATTGTGATTCATATTAGGTAACTAATTTAATTGGTTGTGGTGCATCTCAAAACTCTTTTTTTGTTTTGGCAACCCCCTCCCCTCCAAATAAAAGTTACACATTTTTACATGGCCATGTAAAACCATGTAAATGTATTTATATTAGTTGTACACATAGTGTAACTCTTAAACCATATACACAAACAACACTAATATGCACTTATGTCAATTGACAATATAAGTTTTTTACTATTAAAAAATGTGAAAACATTTGCTCAAATTTGAGTTATTTCAATCAATCCTAATTTTTAAAGTTCATTTGTTAACTTCAATATTTCAATAACATATTTAAACCATTTAAATGTCATTTTGAAATCTTTAATTTGAAGTTGGAAAAAACCCACAACTTAGAACTTGTGCTCTTAATTAAATGTGTCAAACAATGACACACAAGGTATAGAAGGAAGGAATTGGCACTAGGTGATATAGGTTCACATGTAAAAGATTTAAAATTTATTTTGCTTTAAAATCAATTGTGTCATAAACATGTTTTTTTGGTTCACTTTCCTTCTTAACAAGCTCTCAACACTAATTTTCAAACTTGGTCTTTAAAATCAAATTGTGTTTAACCATTCTAAATTTGAATAAGAGTTCTAGATTTTTCAAAATCAAATGTGCATTAAACACTTATGCAATTGCATTGCTACACTTGAATTGAGATATGGAAAACAAGGTCATTAACTTTGGAAAGATGAAAGAACCATTCAATTGATTGCAAACACCTCTTTCATAGGAATTTGTGTTTTTTAACCATCAAACATATTTGAGATGACTAAAAAAACAAAAAATGGCCTTCATACATCAACACGCTTACAAATAAACAATTCTTGTACATTTCAAATGCATGCATAAATTTCAATTTGTTTCAATTATCTTATTGGAAAAGAAAAAAAAGTTCGAAATTTCTTTTGTTTATTTCAAATGTTATGTAGTTCCCTTCCTTTTACTTTGTACATGGAACAAACAAACTCAAAGTGAATGAAATAAGTTATGATTACTTGAAACATTAATAATGTCAAATACTTTAGTAACTGAATGATTTTTTTGTTTCACTTATGTAATTTAATCTTGTGTAAGGACAAGTGGAGTGAAGTTGTGTGCTCTAGTTTATTAAATTATTGTCCATTTGTCATGTACATCACACATTGTTAATAGGTTATGATGGTTTTCTTTCGGAGTTTTATTTTCAAACTTTCGGATTTGGATTTCCCCCAAATGAAAACAAAATATTGTTCAATAGAAATTGAATGAATCTATATAATGTTCATAATATAATATTTAATATTTTTTCATTTTTTCAAAGTTATAATAAGTAGACTTTATTTAGTGAATTTCCTTCCTAGAATGTAAAAGGAAAATTATGATTTTGACTAATTTTTTACCAGGTATTACCTCCGAAAAAACTCCCCTCCTTCCCACCAAGCCTTTCTTTTCCTTACTTCCTAGCCTTACATACGTATCTATTAGTTTATTGCTATTAAATTTGCATGGCTTTGTCCTTGTTGCTCACTACTTTTGCCACCTTTTTATTATTAAATTTAAATGGCTTTGTCTTTCTTGCCCACTACTTTCATCATCTTACACCCATACATCTATAGGACTATTTATTTTTCATCCATGGCTATGTATTTACATTGTATAAAGTTCATAGATTAAAACTTGATGGAAATTTGAAACTCTCTTGGCTTTGTTTTAAGGTCCTTTACTTCCATAAAACTCTAGTCCTAATGCTTTACCCTATACTTGTAAATTTTGTTCAAGTTAAAATTTCATGTTTCATTTTTTCCATTCAAGTATTATTTTTGTTGTTGGATTGATTGAATGAAAAACCTTCCATGCTAGAAGGCTTTGTGTCTAATTTGACCACGAGGCACATATGTATAAAGCGAAGTTGGGTGGTGATAATATTCATACATATGGTATCCAAGATTTTTATGGTTGGCTATGACATAATTTTTGGTTTATATATGTATGATGAAGTTGGGGTAGACCTTAGTTTTTCATTATGTACAATTTAATTTTTGGAATGGTGCAACATCGTATATATGTGTGGTAGACATGAATCATTGTAAAATGGTGTTAAACCTTTGACAACATTTATAACATATTGTACATTAATTCAAGATTCAATGTAAATTTGATACCGTAATATATTTAACATGTTAGGTTTTTATTTTTTATTAAAATATTTTGAAGTTTTGGTTTTTATGAATTGTTAGCTTGGATAAATTTGTGCACGTGGTAAAAGCATTTTGGTTAACCTTTTAGACATTCACAACTTGAGATGGAAACAATTTGAAATACTTAAACAACAATGGTGAATGTATTTGTTTCTTTTATTATTTAAATTTTTTTTACATCATTTACAAATTTATAGGAATTTCAACACAAATCTGAAAATAATAAATGTAATCATTGATTGAACCATGTAAATATGAATAAGATATTGAACATTGAAAATGTAATATATCTTCTATCCTTATTTTTGAAAATAAAATCAAAATCAATATGTTAATTTGAACTTTTAGTTTGAATTGTAGTATATATATATTCCACATATGTTAAGTTGTTGAATAATTATATTTCAAGAAGAAAAATTTGAATAAAAAATGTTCCAATGTAATTTCAAATTTCACAAATATTGTGTTACACATTTCTTGCATACATTTGGTTTTAATTGTATCATTATGTTGACATTTTCATTTCTTGCACACAATAATTTTTTTTTGCACAAAAATATGTTTTTAATATGAAAGGAATGTATTTATCAAACACAATCACACATTAGATATTCTTTACCATAGTTTTGTCCTAGTTGAAATTGAATGTTTTTATGACATTTTGTTAATTATTGTCAAAGAATTGTTTGAGAATATCCTTTCACTAGAATTGAACTTTAATAATGAAGGAAATGGGGATATTCTTCAAAACGTATCACATCACAAAAAGAGATTGATGATGATGAATTTCTTGATTTAACAAGAACTTCCATGACCAAAACTTTTATCAAAATTGTCCAAAATGAAACTCAATACAAGGAAATCGTTGAAACATAAAATTTGTGCATATAGTAACATGTTCATTCACACAATTAGGCCCGTTTACACTAGATCTTGAAAGTCCATGAACATTATAATTGAATTTTTTTGTTTTGTTGAAATAAAAGACATGACAAGATACAAGTTCATTTAGGTTGAAGGCCTAAAAAAGAACAAAAAATGATGGATGAAAAAAACATTAAATATACTTTGAATAATGTTTCATGGTCTAATGAACTTGATGTCAAGCCCATGTATTTTAGGTGAGCTTGGTGCAAAGTCCCATAAACCATGAACCCAAAGCTAATATGTTAAGGAACTTCAACAAAGCCTTTTTATAACTTTACATTACATTTCTTAATCGAAGCCCACACATAAATGATTTTTGAATTGTTAAATGGGACAACATTTAGATGTATTTTGAGGTCTCTCAACATTTCCATGGTCAGAATCCCTCACAATAATGTAAAGCATAGTGTAAAGGGGCCTACGGCTCCTCTTTTTCCATATCTTACGCAATTTTCCTTATGTAAACACCCTTCAAAAGAAAAGAAGATGATGTTGTAGATAAGGTGTTGGTTTGTTTGTTTGTTTAGATGCCACAACCCTTCCACCCTTCAATGTCCTTACTCCATTTTTGATATTATCAAAAAGAAAATTTATAAAAAAAATTTCACATTCATTATCTTACAAATTTTTAAAATATAAAACAAAAGTTATAGAATTTGAAAGTGGTTTTCATCTTTGAACATTAATTGAGCAAAGGTTCCATACAAACTTTGAAGTTGAACCCACTTTGATTGGAATAGTATTGAGATGGGTGACAATATATGAGAGGTTCAATATCAATATGTACTTTTGGGGTTGATGACACAAGGACCTTCTAGTCCTCCACAAGAAAGTGAGCAATAGATTGGGTCCACTTTTCTTTTATGATTTGAGTATTGTTTTTTTGTTTTGAAACACACTCCATGATTGATTGCTCTTCGCAGATCATGATTCATAGCAACCAACCCCCAACTATATGATTTCCAATACCTAGTAGTTCCCTTGACTAGATGAGGTTTGGCCATTAGGGCAGGCAGGCAAGATGACATTACTACCTCACAAAATCATGTATCATTTGCACAATCTCTTCTCCTACATCACCCAAATTTTGGTTGATTCAATCAATTAGCAAAATGGATTTTTGGACCCTAATTTTGGGCCAAAATTCAAAGCAAAAATAGATTGTTTTGGGGGGGATGGGAGGAATGCCAATGTTTTGCATAAGTCAAGGAATTGGAAATCCTAATTGCCTAGTCATATTGCATTTGGAACCTAGTAGTAGTTAGATTTTCATGACTTCCATAGGCAAAATTAAATACCAGAATTTAATCTTGTATTGGTTCATTTGTGATAAATTTGGTATCAAATAATAGCTTAGATTGTCATCATGGAGATGGAATGTTCCAGCTGAGTTACGTACCGGAATCGGATTGGTCTGGCCCATTCTAGTGTATGAAATAATGGGCGCGTAACATTCACCTAACTAGTGGGTACCCGTGACGGTCGGACACAATCCGCCCGTGCCTGCAAGCCCGCGTTGCTGCATTTGGCTCTCAGGACATTGGGTTTCAGGACCTCGGTATTTGACTCTGAGGACCTGGGTTTCAGGACCTCGATAGCTCTCCATCCTACGGTCGTCTTATCTTTTTCCCCTCACTTTTCTCTGCGTCCACCGTCACTTTTCTCCCGCGTCCAGTTTTCCCGTCACTTTTCTCTGCGTCCACCGTCACTTTTCTCTCC
>Ga0116231_10007901_pt1 | contig 19064 bp, 13 predicted proteins | sample S1TSphgellanicum_2_FD_89695 | JGI IMG/M metagenome (GOLD analysis project Ga0116231, IMG submission 89695) | Host-associated microbial communities from peat moss isolated from Minnesota, USA - S1T2_Fd - Sphagnum magellanicum MG | ecosystem: Host-associated > Plants > Peat moss > Unclassified...
ATTTTGGTTTAATACCAAATATGGTTTCAACAAACATTTTAAATGTTTATTTTGGTATATATTAAAACATATTATCTTTAACATTTGTATTGATATTATTCAAATTAAAATTTCAATCTTGAATTTTTTATAATTAATTATTAGTTAATATTTTAAATCTTTCATATGAAAGTTATTTATTATAACCTTTAATATGTCAATTAGTAAGAATATGACATATTAAATTATTATGTAAACCAAAGTTTATTTAATCAATTTTTTGTTTACATTTTTTATTTGGAAAAGTGTTATAAATGTCATTTTTCAAAGTCTTCAATTGATGTGATGTTAGGTTTTTAGAATTTGAATTGATGATTTTAATTCATTATAACTTTCATGGTTATTTATTAATCGATACCTTTTGAAAATGTTAGTTATAATAGTTTTTTAACGTGCTTAACTACATAAGTTTATTTCATTTTAGTAAATTTCTGAAATTATTTTATAATAATTTATATAATTTTTAAGTTATTAAACATTTAAAATAAATTTTAAAAATTATTATTTGTAGTTTTTTGAATTTTCGAAAAAAATTTAATCAATTTTTTTTTTACTTTAATTGATTATTTTCTGAAATGATCTAATCACCATAATGTTTTGTAATTCAATTATAGTAAATTTATGTAATTATTTATTCATATTAATTATTTGATATTATGTACTCATAATTATTTTATTACTATTTAATTACCCTAGTTTTTTAATTAGTTAAAATTACACCAATTAGAAAAATCTAATTACATTAAAATCTAATAATTATTTTGTTGCTTAAGTAAAGTAAAATTATGAAATGTTGTAGTGACAATATTTTCCTGAAATTAATTAAATATTTAAAAAATTGAAATTTCTTAATTAAATTTTTATTAAAAAAATTTATTTACGTTAATTTTTTGCAATTAGAAATATTTTATTTATTATTATTATTTTAATTATATATTTCAAAAGACATTTAGGTTGAATGATTTTGAAATTATAATAAAAGTTGCAATTATTAAATTACATAAATATTTGAATGTATTGAATGAGAATAAAATTTGGTAACTTTCTAAGTAACTGTAATATTACTCAAATATTGAAACAAATTTTTTTTACAATGGAATTTACATATTATTGAAGAAATGTATGTGTATTCTAAAAGGAATTGATATAAAATGATTGAACTATGGAAAAATTAAGTCATAAAATTTATTAATCATTATTTATTTTTTATTAAAAACATTAGTCTAATTTTTATTATAAGGAATACATAGTTACGTATACATAGTTACATGTCCAAAGTACGGGATGAAATTTTGTGTCTGAATTTTTATTAAACCGTAGCATTAAAACATTTTTATATAAAAACGATTTGAAATTTTGGGTTCCATTTATTACAAATGTGTAAATTTATGAAAAATCTCAAATTTGAAATTTTAATCGTTTCATTTTAGCAAAATATGAAAAAGAAATCACATTTGAAAGTTGATGATTTATAGCATGAATTTATACAATGTCAAATAACTTTAATATTTGGCTTCATATGTAATAACTTGAAAGTGGTAGTTGGATGGCAAAGTTGTTGGTGTGCCACTTAAGAGACCAAGGTCTAAACCTTGATCCCAACAATTCAAGTGTTGATTGCCCATTGACCATTCGACACACTTTGTTGATTGATGTTGATTTTTAAATTGACATTGATATATATATATAATTCAATTGAAATTAATGAAACTATTAAATTTGACTAGTAGTCAAATAATCATGGGTCAAAATGACCAATCAAAGATGTTGCCCTAGAATTGTTAAAAAAATCATCCTAGTCATGTAGACACATCCAAAATGACTAGATGACCTTTTTGGTGGTTGTTCAAAATGGGGCTTTTTTTAATTGATTTTTCTAGTCAAATAAACTGTGAATTCTAGCAATGAAATTTGGCAAATATGGCAATTATAATAATTAAAATTAAAGCTTTTGTAACTCCTTTTTAAAAATTTGGCAACCTACCATAACTTAATGTAGAAATTGGAAATATTTTAAAACAATTGTGAAAAATTTATCAAACTTTGGTGACTTAAAAATCCAAAAACACCTATATTTCACCATTTTGAAAAAAATCACCAACAAAAAATCAATGCTTTTAAATACTGACATATTCCTTAATTTTGGTGTTGTTGGTTCATAATGGCTTGACACATTGTCACGTGTAGCAAAATTATTTTAGATTTTGGTGCCAATAGTCAAATGATTTGCAACCTCCAAACAAGATCTTGCTAGTTTGATGGGAATGTTAATTGTGAATGGTTCAAAATTCTTGGACCAATAATACCCGTAAGACAATGCTCAATTTTTGGACTAAAATAATGTGCATCATTTCTAAATGGGCTGCCTTCGCCATACCCCCATGTATTTGTTCTATTTTCTTTTTTGGATGTATTTTATTCTATCCACCAAATTAATATTTCCATCAAATTCTCTCCAATCAATTTGGATTACCACATTTCACTATTTCATTTTTTTTTCCATCTACAGTTCAACAAAAAAATTATCCATAGTTTGTTCTTAAAAACAGTCCCCCTATGGTTGGCGCCAACAATAGGGGAAGGTACATAAACCTTAAACATTCAAGTGATGGTGATCAAGAAAATTACAACAAAACATGAATTGTCCAAATTCCAGCATGGAGTTCTAGGATTTTATTTAAAACTTTCCTTCTTGTACTGTCACATCATTGTCACTTTGGATTAGAATTCTTGGATGTCAATGCTTGACAAACTTGAATATGGAGAGATTCAATACATTATATGTTTGTTTTTAAATTCTTGGATGTCGCTCTTTGTCACAATAAGGATCTCCTCTTCATCTTCTTCACTAAATGATTTGTCATCCTTAGTTTCCTTGTCATTTAAAATGTTTAAGAGGACATGATTTGTCATGGTTTCTTCCTTGTGCACTACATTGTATTTCCAACCCTTAATTTATTTGGAATGAAGAAGATTAAAAATTTTTGCAAATTGTTTCGTTAGGTCTTTGATTATGGTCATCATTTTTTCTTTACTTTTTTAGCAAGCCTTTCCGCATCACTTTTTTGAGGGCTTTCTAGTGGAGTAAATAACTTTTCACTATTTGTTTTTTCAGACATCTTTCTTAGCTCCTTTTTTCCCTACAATATCGATCTTGATTGTTGTTTACTTCCTCTCCTCCCAATGTATTCTCTATATGAAACTTTGCATATTGAAAGAATTATATTCAACCTTTCTTGTAAAATCATTTGTTTATATTGGGAGTTTATGCATTAACATTGTTAATAAGGGTTTTTAGGTCGTTGTAATCAATGGTTCATTTTCATTATTGTTATCTGTTTTTTCAAACCATGCACATGATTATTCAGCAAGATAGAGTGTTGCCTTGAGATCAGTGAACATGATGATCTCTAATTTATGTATGATGTTTCTGAATTTGCCATTTGGTGCCAGTTAATCGTTTTGGGATTGGACATTATTCACTTTCTTATCAACGTGAGAAGTAGCAATTGCATACGCATACGCATGCATACGCAAAAAAATTCATTCATTATTACTTTAGTTTTTCATAATTGTAGTATACATTTTGGGTCTTGTTTCATTTTTCTTCTGTTGTCATAGATGTATGTCCCTCTAGTTTTGTTAAATTTTTTATAATTAAAATACATGCGTCCATCCAGATTTAAAATTGAATCCATTTTATTTCAATAAATTATCCATTCATTACACCAAGCTTCTACATCTAGAAAATCTTGATTCACAATTTTCTTGGTTTGGTGGCGATCTAATCATCCGTTGATTCACATTCGGTTAGAGGACATTGTTTTTGTCATGTTGTGCGACCTAAGCTCGCTTTCCTGGTTTTTCATACTCATCTAAACAAGCATCAAACCAATTATATTCCTTGGACTCTTGTGTTGATTATTTATGCAAACTAAGAGTCAATATTGCAAAACTATTTTAATCGATTCTAGCTTTTCAACAATGTCCCGTGTTATTTCCTAAACATTTTCAAATTCATTCTAGAAACAAGATATTTACAATTTTGTTGATGGTCTTTAGTTGTAAATGTGCTTGTGATGATGGACAAATCATGGTGACCCACATTCCTCTTGATGTTGTGATTCAACACTAATTCCATCATTTGACCTATAACATTCATTATTCGAGCTTTTAAGTCTTCTCCTTCTTTCAATGCCATTTGCAATGGTGTTTTTGGCTCTTTTTCTCCTTCCATTTTGGTTCTTTTTTCCTCCTCATCTAAGGTTTCTCCTTTTTGTTCTACTAATTTGTCTTGGTTTGCATCGTATTTTAAAATAGGCAACTCATACTGATCGTCGTTTAAATCACTTCCATTTTCAGGCTATTTTTTGCATGAGGCTTCCACTAATGAATATTGTCCTCTTCATTCGTCCCCAACAAATATTCTGTTTGGCATAATAAATGGGTCTTGTAGTTGCGATTTATTGACTCAACTAACCACAAATTGTCGCCTACAACTTGTTGCAAGTTGCTCACAAATATCGGGTTGAACACCCATACCATTGTGGCATAGACTTTGTATTCCTACACCTTATTTCTCGATGCCCAATATCCCACTCTAACACTATAGTTTGTATTTATCATTTTTAGATGTCTTTGATCCACTATTGGATACATATCCAAGTCTCAAGGGATTCTTGCAGACATTCTTACAACTCCAAAATTACATTTGCATTGTAAAATTTCTACATTTACCATGCCCCTTTCTCATTATACACAATCATTAAAAAGGTTTACGTTTGTTTTATTTTTTGCATTTACTAACATCCTTTTTATTATTTTTGATGTTAACATTTATGTCTATCAGTTGTTAACATTTCATTATTTGATTAGTTAGTGTTTTATTCTTTAGTCATAGCAAAGATTTTCTTGTTGATCTTTGATTATTGTGAGATGTTTTAGATGTGTGGCTTAGTGCTAGTTTTTCCTTTTGAGGTTGGAAGTCATGTTTATAAATTTTTAAATCTTCAACTTTGAGCACATTTACTTTTTCCTAATTTTTAGGATTACCAATTACAAATGCTTACATAGAATATTTGGTTCATTCAATGGCAAAACAACTGCATGTGTTCGAACTACCACAAAAACAAGTATTTGCTTTACAATTAATGTTCTGACGTGACTATTTATTTCAACAATCACTATGGATTTGTTTAATGTTCAATGTCAACCCTCATTTTCTTTTTTTCTAAAGTTAATATTTTGTTTTCAATTCATATAATTTGAATAAATTTTGTTTATTAGGTCTTTTGAACCACAATGAAATGGAGTTGATCGGCTTTTGGTTGTTTCATCATTTGTCGTCACGTCTTTTTTTTCGATTATTGTACATGTCTTGTGGTTTCGAGGCTAGCCCTATCATCTGATGATTCACTAGATGTTTTAAAACTTTGTTCTGTAGTTTATATGGCACCTAGGCTCGTCATCCTATAATTGCAAACAATCATCTTCGTGATTTCAAGAACTCTGTGGAGAACGAATTGCCAAGTATTACCAAATCTTTTGTCGACAAATTGCTCAAGAGGCTTGTAAAAAAATGTTCTGGAACTTATTTCTTCAAATTCATGTGTTCTTGGAAGAAATCCATGGCATGTGTAAACGTTGCCAAATTGTAATATTCCATATCTTCCTTAGAAATGTGTGTGGTATGTTTCATCAATGCAATGCTTTCATCATTTATCTTTGCATTAGCCCATTACCATGCCAACCATTCAACTATTTTGTCAATTACCCTTTTCCATTTTATTCCCCATGTTTTGATTTCGAGCAAATGTTGAAGGGGTTGTAGTTTGGTATCATCTCTTGGATATTCCAATGGTTTTTTGGTCATTTCACAAATTTTATTTAGTATGTTTGACATTAATGTGTATTCAATCATTGATTCCAAAGTGTTTGGTGTGACATTTGGTATCGAATTTCTTTTTTCCATTGTAGAATAAATGATGTAATTAAATAATAATGGTTGAGTAAATGGAAGTTAAAATATTAGTTTTAGACATGGGGAAATGCAATTTGATTATACAGTTTGCATGAATGGTGCTAGATGCAAAAGGTTGAGAATGTGAATGAAAATAACAAATATCTTGAAATCTTACAAACAATGTAAAATTTTAGTGCTAGTTAATTTTTGTTTCAATCCCTAATGGGCACATTCCTCTTCATGGTGATGGGGTAGTGTATGGATCCACACATACCTCTTAGTGGGTCAATAGGTTTGTGATAGGGTATTGTCTCAATTTCTAATGGGCACGTCTCTTGTTGGTGAACAAATATTGTATAGATTGGCACATACCTATTGGTGGGTCAACATGTTTATATGTCATTGAATTGGATTCAGTTTAAAATTCTAAATGGTTTAGATGTTGCAAAAATTCATATTAAAATGTAGTATAACTTGAAGTATTTCCCAACATTTCATGTGTTGTATTTTTTGCCTTAAAACCAACATGAAAATATTCCAGCATTTATGAATGAAATAATGGTTCATCCATGATTTTTCATACATTCGGCATCCATCTTTTATAAAAATTCATCCATTTTTTCATCCAAAAATATTGTTCATCCATGGCCATGTAGTAGAATATTCCTCCACATCATCAAATATTCCATCCCATGTGTCAAAAAAAATTCCATCGATGTCAATAATATATTCTTGAAAAGATTTGCTTGGACTCATTTGTTTGCGCTCATGTGTTCACCACTCACATTCACAGGTTCACAAGATAGCATTCCTCCACTCCTATGAATCTACAAATAAACCATGGCTTAAGTGAATGAATCCTTGTGAATTGTATTTGTGCATATGGGTGCTAGTACTTGGAAGTTGTGAAAAACTCCAACTACACAAATCAAATTCAATTAATGTACACTTGGTTCATGAAGAAACATGAAATGTAAAACTCAAAAGGTTCAGGTCCTTACAATCTATTATTTAGATATGACACATAACACTCACATGAACCTTATGCAAATCATTCATTCAAGAGCTTGCCCTAAATTAAACTTAATTCCCATGAGGAGCCACATGCACTTAGGAGCCTTCAAAAGCTTCTAGTCAATGAATTTTAAGAAGAAATAAACTACATACTAATAGGTAATCTCAAAAGACTGACTTAATTATGAGAAGAGACAACTTGTAATTGAGGTGCCTTGTACATGCAAAAAAATTCCCATATGATGGGAAGCAACAATTTTCAACTGAAGGCCCAAATTTAAAAATATTGATTGAGTTTTAGGAGGCAACAATTGGCATTTTAAGGACCTATGTTAGTTGAAAGACTCATTGCCATCCAATTGTATGCAATGCCTTGCAATTCATGAAGGAAAATACTAACTAACTACCTAATTAATCTCTAGGAGGAAACAAAGTATACATGTTGATTTCTTAAAGACTCAATGACTAAATGTGAAGAACATGTTTATATATTTGACCATAAGGGCTCAACTTTGAATCAAAATAATATGAAACAATGGGACTCAAACATCCTATCCAAGTCTTCAAACACTAGAGCCTTCATTATAACTTAAGAAGTTTGATAGATTAAGAAATCAAAAGACTGCAACAAAAGGGGAGAAGCTTTGTTAGCATTAGAAATCAAGTGATCCAAGAACTTTCATGATTTAATTCCAAGAAAATACAACTTGCAATTGACGATGCCTTCTATAAAAAAAAGCCTTGCTACATTTTGGCTTGAGGTAACAACTTTCAATTAAAGGAGGCTTGAATCTAGAAAAGATCAAGGACTAAATTAAATGGCATTTGAAGGACTTATCTTCATTAGAACAGTCACTGAAATCCAAGAGGAAATAATATGCAATTGAAGGAAAGGATTGACTGCCGAATTAATTCATCTCTAGGAGGAAATAAAGTATAGTATAATAACCTCAAAACATGATTTAATACTTAAAGGATACAACTTAAAATTGAAGGTGCCTTATACATAAAAATAAACCCCATTACATTTTGGGAAGCAACAACCTTCAATGAAAGGAGGCCTGAATCCAAAAAAGATTAACTCAATTAAATGGTAGGCAAGAAATGGCATTTGAAGGACTAGTTAGTGGGAGCATTCACAAAAATCCAAAAGGAATTAACAATTTGTAATTAAAGGAAAATACTAATTGCATGACTAATGCATTTCAAGGAGGAAATAAAATACATAATATCCTCAAAAACATTTAGTAATTCTAAAAAGAGACCAAAGGTATTGAAGGCACCTTCTACGCAAAAAAAAATTACATTTTGGGAGGCAACAACTTTCAAATTAAAGGATGCCTAAATGGACAGAAAAGATCACGGACTAAATTAAATGGGAGGTAATAAATGGCATTTGAAGAACCTATTTTTGTTAGAATAGTCATTAAAATCCATTTAAGGAAACATTCTGCAATTGTAGGAAAATATTGATTATTTGATTGATGCATTTCTAGGAGGATATAAAACAAATAACATCCTTGAAAACATTGAGTGATTCTAAGAAGAGACCAAATGCAATTGAAGGTGCCTTTTATGCAAAAATAAATAAATTGTTACATTCTCGGAAACAAGAACCTTCAATTAAAAGATGCCTAAATCTGGAAAAGATTAATTAATAATTAGAAGGAAACCATGTATCCATAAATGATTATGAAAGATAGTTCTAGGAACCATGCAGAAGTTAGAAGGAAACTTGTATCCATAAAACATTGGCTACACATTGGAAAGTCTAAACAAACTACATTGGAAAGAAAATTGTATGGATTGAAAGTTTGACTGAAATGATTAACTTATTGAGTCCTTGTTAGAAAAAAACTAAAAAATGAAAGTGATTAACTTCTTGTGGAATGAAAACCAAGTAGTCAAACTATTTGACTCCTTGCACAAACAAAACCAAGTGGTCAAACTACTTAACTCCTTCCACAAAAATAAACCAAATAATCAAATTGCTTGACTCCTTGCACAAAAAAAACCAAATAATCAAATTTCTTGACTCCTTGCACAAACAAAATAAATAAGGACAAAAATTACTTGACTTTTTGCACAAACAAAACCAAGCACTCAAAGTACTTAGCTCCTTACATAAACAAAACCAAACATTCAAATGTTTATTTGACTCCTTGTGGAGACAAAACTAAGCACTCAAATTGGTTGAATCTTTATAAAAACTTCACCAAGTAATCAAGGCAATTTAGTTCTTGTAAAACTCCCACCAAGGAGTTTGTAAAAATTCCACCATGCCAAATAGTCAAAATAGATTGAGTATTCTATAGAAAAAAAACTAAAAGCATTCAAGATTCAAATGCAATTGTAAGACTCACAAAGTCTTTACAATTTGTTATAGAGTTCTATAGCTAGAAGTAAACGATCATACATTCATAGCCCGTGCCATTAAAATCAAAGAAGATGATGCATGTAAACCTACCTCCTTGGGTTATGAGTATTGATCAAATAAGTTTCAACAATTGAACATAAATTTATATAACCACAAAACATTATGTGTCATTTGAAAAGGTGCAAAAAACGAACAAAAAAAAAGGGAAAATCCAATAAATAGTTCAAAATGGGACTAAACAATGCACTTGTTTGGTTGAACCACCTGCCCACCAAACCCAATTGGGAAGCAAAATGATCAATGACCTAATGAACAACAAAGATAGGGCCAATGATGTGGGTGTCTTAGGTGACAAAAAGAGACAAACAACAAAGGAAGATGTGCAAGCTTGAAAGTGAACGAAGACATTAAAAAGCCCACCTAGTGGACTACCCTATAGGTGTGTTAATGGAAGAAAATATGATGTTCAAGCTTTTGAAATTGGAATGATGACCAAAGTAAAAGACAATTGCAAGGCATAAAAAGGATGAATTGGGTCAATTGACTACTTGTCACATGGAGCTCCTAAATTATAACCTTGCAAGAGATTATGTTGAAAGCATCTACAACATTTACCTTTAGCACCACCCACTTAAGAAGAATGTTAAGGTGAATGTTTAAAGTGGTCCAAATATTGTGCATCATTGTTTCACACCCTCCCTTAATTGCAACGTGGAACTAATAAATGAACTAAAAATGCATTGCAAAATTAAAGGCACAAGGCCATACTCATTTGTCAATACAAGACCTTGCATGTGCGTCAATCAAATGCTATCAAAAGGCTTTGACCAAAATCAATAAACAAATGATACCAAGGGCCAAAGCTATGCACTTGAGGATATGACCTACCACAATATAAGAGCAAACTAAGAATAATTTGGGAAATCCATCATCCAAGTCCTTGAAGTCAAATGAATCCCAAAGGTGTTCAAATACCTATGAATACACCATGTAAATGAATGTTGACTTGAAAAATATCTAAGGAAAAGTTCAAATCTGCATCTTGCTAAAATTTCACTAAGGAATTTCCTCATGGTGAAGAAAGATTTGAGGGGTGAAAAGCATGCAGTGCATTAACAATCTCAAATGAAGCCAGGCTAGGGGAAGAGGAGAAAAAGCTCTAGCAACGCAAGCATACTTTTTGACATGCCCCAAGGCTAGAGTCTGCCCAAAACAACATAATGGGGAGGCATTTGGAGGGGGGCAACATCAAAGGGGTAGCTGCTTGAAAGTACTGCCATGGCCAGGGCTAATGATGCAATAAATGCTCAACTTGGAGCTCCTACAATAATGAAATTTTAATCGAGGTATTGGCTATCAACCTCTATGATGTTGATGTGGCAAATCACTCCTAAAATTTACATACTTAGTTTTGCAAGACTCATTTTCTTAAAAGAGTTTTTTGACAATATTTTGCCAATAAAGAACCACACTGTTACATAATACATACCCAAACACCCTTTTGGATATTTCTTAGGTTTGTCTCTTAAGGTTGGTTTGTTGAAGTGGATTTGAAAACCATTCAAATATCCAACAATGTCCATAGAAACAATTATATATATGTTGGATGCAAAATATTTCTCCTACAGATGGAGGAATTTATTTCTGTACATCCCTCTAATTTATATTATCCATCCACTCATGGATGATAGAAATGAAGCTTGAAGGCATAGTTGCATGCATTAGATCAATTATGATACTGATGAATGTAACATTGACATTGCTTTTTTTAATAATTTGGGATTACAAAACTGCAATTCCAAAAATTATGATTCATTATCAATTCACTCCTGGAAAGTTTGGTAGTACCTATGTCTCCTGGAAAGTACCTATCAATCACTCTCACAATTCTCGGTGGGCAGCATATGTCACAATGTGACTTGCACTGTTCCCAATTCATTGCAACAAAAATTCATAAGAGAAACACACTTGTGATACTGCCAAGGCTTTGTACAGAAGGGAAAGCACTTCAAAGAATGGTCACTCTGATTGCATCCAAGGACATCTCTGAAAGACAAATTTGTGGATAATCAAAGAGTTCACCTGTTGCTTTTTGCTGCAATGGTGAGATTGGGTCATAATAGATCTGCCATGTGCACCCACACTATATGCAAATCTGCAGAATCAAAACTGAAAATTTGTGCTAAGCTCTGATGCAACAACTGCATAAGCATACTAAAGGCTCAGTGGGTTTAAGCAAAGCATTTGTACAAATAAACCTGGGTCTAAAAGCAAATGCCAGCATGATGAACACTTCCTGCATGTGAACCAGTGATGTCTTCATGTTGCAAATTGGTGACACAGAAGAAGAAATCACATTGCTGACAGAAACTGTATTGATGAGGAATCATTCAGACCATCAAGCAGCATCCACCTCGCCTTGGTGTCATGTCATCACTTCCAGCCAGTTTCTGTCCACTACTCAACACAGTATTATTCTTAGTGGAATCTGCTGCAAGAGCCTTACGGCTCACAATTTTGTGGATCTCCCTTAGTACTGTCTGGAAGGCATTGATCACATTCACAGATTCCAGTGCTGATGTCTCTATAAATGACATATTGTGTTGCTCTGCAAGAGCTGTCCCCTCTTCAACTGTCACCTCCCTGATGTGAGCAAGGTCACTCTTGTTTCCAACAAGCATTACAACCACACTTGAATCCGAATGCACTGCAAGCAACAATGGGAGAAGAAATAGTTAGTGTTCATGAAAAAATAATAATCACCTATTGGCAGTAGTTTTCATGATCATGAAAGGTCAAGAACAAAATGTCATGATATCACAAGCCTCACTGGATCCATATTTTTCTTCTTGGTCACCATAATTGTGATTGATCCCATTGCTGAAGAGCTAGTCACAAACTCAAAAAGGTTCCTAATCCTAGAAAGCTATACAGGAGTAGATTTCTCATCACCAAGCATCTGAACCAGAATGACGTCTTGATGCAGATCCCCACTTTCCTTTAATAACTTCTAGTTCAGTGAAAACGTAGAAAGAAGAGCTGATTGGAATATTGAGTGGATAGAAAGCATGGAATGATAACATTTCCTTAATCTAAGCTGATGTTTCTTCAAGACATGGACTTCCTCATGAAGAAATTGCAATTGAAGGGTAATTATCATTTCCTCTTTGTTTTAAACCCCTAATCTCTCATCCAAGTCTCCCTGGCTTATACTGAGACTGTCAAAGCATTTTTATTGCTGAGGCCCATTTCAGTGTCAATCTTCAGACAGTCTCTAGTCTCAGTTTTTTCAAGTAACCATTAGTACTCACAGTAGTATACTCCACTGGATCCATACCTTTTCTCAAATCCTCACACAGACTGTAGTAGAGTATCCAATTGCTAAATTGAAGTAACACTAGGTCTTACACTCCCCTGAGGGTTAGTGCTGTCCACGTTTTTTCCAGCAAGTTCCAGAAACACAATCTTGACAGAAGGATTTCTGCACTGACTTCCTTCATATAGACTTTGTTCACCAGTCTAAGGCATTGAGCAGACATCTTGCTTTGTATCCAAAGGTTCCAAAAGACTAGGTGCCAAAGCTTTCATGTAACTTCTTCCACCAGTGTATGTACAATTACATACATTGTCCAAACTGCAATTCATTCTAACACAAAAAACAAAAGCCTTATGCCAAGCCTGAGAGTACCAAATTTTGCCATGGATCAGTCAGTCCAGAAGTAAACAACTTCCTGTGACTAGCTGAAATACAACATATGGAATTAATTTAATTTAATTTTTAAAGAAACAAGCAGCACAAGAATGAGTACTGCCAGTTACCATATATATATCCTTTGTGAAATGTCTCTCTCACAAAGTCTGACCAGAAACCTGAAACCAGTCTCTGTGATTCATGATTGCAATGGTCCCAATCAGAACTCCATCTCTGAGATTCATGAATGGGCAATGGTCCTTCCTCAGTTCCGGTTGGGTTTAGGGTTTAGGGTTTGTTGTTGGGTGTTTGCAGAATCACCAAACATTTCTTGTTGGGGAAGAAGAGCTACCACAAAGACCCTGCTGTGAGATCATCCTCTCTCTGCTTCGAACTTGTTGCAGCAGAGGGGTGAAATGCTACAAGAAGAAGTAAGGGTCTTTTCTTTCTCGTAGAATCCCAAGCGTGAGTGTAATGGGTGGGAGGAGCTACAAAAGAGATCTGGTCTCATCATCACAAGAAGAGAAGGAGGCGAGAAAGAGAGAGAGGGAGATGGAAGAAGATTTTACCTTTGAGTTCTTCAAGCCAGCGACCTACATTCTCGAATGTGGCACGTCGCGTAATGTCGTAGACTATGAGCGCTCCGACGGCTCCTCTATAGTAAGCGGAAGTCACGGCACGGAACCTTTCCTGGCCTGCTGTGTCCCAGATCTGCGCCTTCACTTCTTTGCCTTGGATCTCCATGCTCTGCGTCTGAAACTCTACGCCGATGGTGGCTTTAGAATTGTTGTTGAACTCGTTGCGCGCGTATCGGGAGAGCAGATTGGACTTCCCCACCGCGGAGTCGCCGATCAGCACCACCTTGAAGAGGTAATCTTCGATCTGGTCATCGTGATGATACGCCATTCTTCTTCCTTTCTCCTCAGGATCTTCTTTCGTTCTTCAGACAGAGACAGAGACAGAGAGTCCTTGCAATGGCAGAAAAAAACTCCGGTACCAACAACCCAAAGCCAGCTGCAAAGGCAGTCCAAACCCACTGCCAAAAGCCGCAAGCAAGCACACACACACCCACCCACTCACTCACTCTCTCTCTCTCTTTCTCTCTCTCTCTGGATCTTTCACAGCTGCATTGCGGCAAAGAACAACAAAAGGGGCGAGAAAACAGTATCCTCCCTACAGCTGCACTCCAAAAACAGCAGCACCCACACGCCTGCAACCACAAATCTGCGCGTTGCAACAGCATTCACGGACATGGCGGCACCTTCCTAGGCAAGGTTTAGGGTCGAACTTGGCACAGAGAGAGAGGGAGGGAGAGAGGAAGGTCTACGAGATTTTTGCTCCTGTACATAGCTCTTGGTGTTTGAGCCATCGCTACCGACTGCGTCTGTGAACATTGTTTTCTAAGACATGGAGGTGTCGCACAGAGGAAATGAAGGATTTCGCTTCCTAATGTTTTATGCTCTGCACGAAATCCTAAACCCCGGGCTTTTGTGCATCTAACAGATTTCAGATGCAAGAATGGATACTAGGAATTGGAGGAGAGACAGAGATCTTAGAATGGGTGTCGGGAGGTTCAAGAAGGGACAGTAGTGGAAGTTAGATCTGGAATTTGTTTTCCATATTCATTCTTCTTCTGTCGGCCATGAGAATTTCGCAGAAGTTAATGTTGTGCTTGGTGGGTTTGCATGAACTGAGAGATATAAGAGCTCTACTTCCTGCTTGTTGAGAGAAGCTTCTGGCCAGCCTTTGGAGCTTCTTCAGCTTCACAAATTTGTACAGAGAAGCTTCTCAACAGTTGAGGAGCTTCTTCTTTGGCACACACAAGTTTGTAGAGAGAAGCTTCTCAACAGTTAGATTGACTCCTTCAGCAGTGCTCGCAAGTTTGCAAAGAGAAGCTTCTCAACAATTAGAGCTTCTTCTTCAGCACTCACAAAGTTTGTAGCTCCATTTTTGCAGCAAAAACGGATCTCTAAAAATGGCCTCAAAAGATAGTCTCCAACACACAACTGAGCTTTTGCAACTCTGGTTGATGACTGACCATGCATTGCAAGATTTAAGTATCAATCTTTATCTAAGCAGTTTTCAGATTGCAGTCTGTACTAAAAGGATTCAATTCTAAGTTGCAACACTTGAACATTAAAAAAAGGGAAAGAGGCTCATTATCACAATACATAGAGGCAGCAGCAGCTCAATGTCTCACCCCCACTCACCCTGCCCACCACCGCTTCCCCACTACAAAAACATGGAACATGCAAAGGGGACAAAGAATACACTGCATTTGCATTTGCAGCAGAAATTGATGGGTTCAACAGTAAGAGAACCTCTTTTGAGAAAAATCCATGCCTACAATCTCTCTCTCTCTTGCTCCAAAACTGTAGAATGAATCAGTTCTAACAGGGTCTATGGTCCAAGCAGTGATTCAGATTAAAAGAATTCTCACTGCAAAATAATTTCTCATGCACGACCCACGCCCCAAACCCGAATGTGGCCATCAGTGTATCCACTATAAAGTGTGCTTCCATCTGCACTCCAGTTTAAGCTGATGCAATATGGTACCTGCAAGACACAAGGCATTTCATTTAAAGCAATGGAAGCATTTTGTTGCCAGGAGGTCAATTACAACATGCTTGGTTACTCTACTTCATGCTTCTCACAAACCAAATCACCAGAGAAAAAGAGGTTAAGTGTCAGCAGCAAACGGGCTTTCTTGTGAGGGGTAAAAAAACAGGTTGAAAACCCCAGGAACCCATACAATAAAAGACCAGACCAGACCAACCCAGGCAACAATGAAGCTGAAAGCAGAGAAGATAGTTACATTGCAAAGACAGAATCTCGATGGCACACACTTGGTTAGATCTAAATCAGCCAGCTTCATATTCAAGTGTAAATCACAGTGGGCAGAGATTCCACTGTGTCCCACATGTCCTTGCAAATCAGAATTAAGTTTTCACAAAGTACTGGGATTATAGATTCTTACAAGGTAAATAGCACCTGAAAAGAACAGAACAGAGAGATAACCTGACAATAAGCTATCAGACCTCACAACATAGCAGAAACTGGTCAGCAAGCAAGCATAAAAAGGAGAATTGAACCCTGAAGAAAAGACAAGAAGAGACAGCAAGACCTTGCACAAAACTGAGCAGAGGGTTTGAAAAACATTGACAGTTGCATGCATGCATGTTTGGTGACCTTAAACAGCAACATGTATGGTATTGACCACCTTGCAGGAAGGAAGGAAAATAAAATAAAATCAAGACTAGACCCAAAGAATCTATGCTGGCCTGCTGCAGCTGTGTGCACAACAAGCAAGCTAAAAGGGTTTGATGACAACCCTCTGTGAAGCAATCCTCAAACCCTAAATGACGCAAAGTCGGCCGGGAATTCTGATGCGGGACTGTAGTGTGAAGCATGGTGGGAAGAGAGAGAGAAACTGACTGACTGACTGACCTGAGCCTTCTTGCTCATGAAGGGGAATTCGGGACGCAACTCATCCACAACGCTCTTGCTCTCCAAGTCCCATATCTTGATGCACTGCTGCGTAGCCGCCACAAGCCAGTACCTGTTAGGGCTGAAGCAAAGAGCGTTGATGATGTCGCCGGCATCCAAAGAATACAAGCGCTTGCCTTCCGCCAAGTCCCACAGCATGGCCACACCATCCTTGCCGCCACTGGCGCACAGAGAACCATCAGGCGACACAGTGACAGTATTCATGTAACCCGTGTGGCCGATGAGGTTGGTGCGCAGCTTGCAGTTGGTCAAGTTCCATACCTTCACCAGCTTGTCCCAGCCACCGGAAACGATGACAGGGTTAGCCGTGGCGGGAGAGAAGCGCACGCAGCTCACCCAGCCACTATGCGCATCGGAGTCCTGGATGGTATACTTGCACTCTCCTAGGGTATTCCATAGCTTGATGGTCTTGTCTCGGGAGCCGGAAACGATCTGCCGGTTGTCGACCGAGAATGCAACGCTGAGAACATCCTTGGTGTGGCCTATGAAGCGTCGTGTCGTTGCGCCTGTGTTCAGATCCCACAGCCTTAGGGTTCCATCCCAGGAGCCCGACAACGCAAACTGGCCGTCTGAGGAGATAACGACGTCCTGGACGAAATGCGCGTGGCCAGTGAGACGACGTCGCGCAAAGCCATAATTGCCTTCTTCTCTGGTGAGATGCCAGACGATGATGCTCTTGTCCCGGGAGCAGGACAGGATCAGGTCCGGATTGTCAAGCGGACATGCGATGGCCGTCACCCAGCCTGCGTGCCCCTTTAGTGTCCCCCTCAACACAAGCGTCTCCGCCATGATTGCTGCTGCCGCGGCTTCCGGATCTTCTTCTTCTTCTTCTTACAATGCCGCCGCAGCAACGGCAAACGCGGGGTAGAAGAAGAGCGGCGAACAGCGGCGATGGCGAACGCAGAGAAAGAAGTCGTAAGGAGAGACGACAGTAATTTTCACCAAACCCTAAATCTCTTTCTCCCCAAACCCTAAAACTCCGTCGAGCCTGAGACCCTAGCCCTACTAACTCCGTTTCGACCTCCTCGTCGATGAAATGTGAGTGTACAGAGACAGGTGCACTCTCTAGATACAGCCCGGCCAGAGTGAACCAGCACTCACCAATGCCCGGGTTGGCCGTTCTATCTATAGGATGGGCTGCATTTTTTCATCCAGATTCTGACCCTGCACGGCCGCTGGCGTTTAACCTTGTTTTTTTTGGGGCCCAACCCACCCACTCATTTAACAACCCTATTGACCTGGCTACCTTGCTGACCTAGATCTTGGATCTGCCTACCAACTAACAGCCAAACTCCTACCAACTCTCTTTTCTTCCTTAAACCTTCATTTCTTGACAAAACTTCTTCTTTCTTTTTTTTTTCCTAAACTTTTATTTCTTGACAAACCCTCTATCTTTCGAATTTTATTTTATTTGGTTAAGTCTCTATTTCTCAACAAAGTCTTTTATTTCTTAGCTTTACTTTAGGTTTGGTAAGTAGGTAAGCCAATAATTCAATATGTAAATTAAAAATCAAAATAAGTAGAGAAATTAATACATAGAAAGGTAGATAGGTAGGTAAGAGTCAATAAAAAGGAGGGGAAAAAAAAATATTAGACCTAGAATTTGTTTTTTCCTAAACGGACCTAGAACTTAACCAATGTTCACTTGTGTTTCATCCATCCAACAAAATCCAAAATGAGTTTTTCCCAACTGGTGTGCTGGTAAATGTCCATTCAATTTGGCCCACAAGGGGGCGAAGGCAATACCAGAGGTGAGCTGAGGCAGGAGTCAAGCTTGAGCCCACTTTGGGTAATGCCCTCAATCGAAGACCCTAATAAACATAAAGAAACTATGGGCTTTTTGTTTTTAACCTTTTCCCATGATACCTAGCGGGGGCTGGAGTGAACCAGCAGCCACCAATGCACCAGTTGAGGATGAGGCCGTTGAAGCCGTTTTGGGGATGAACCAAAACGACATCCTCCCTGCCCAAAGTTTTTTTTTTCCCCTGCCTCTACTCTGCCCCAAAAAATTTCTCTCCTACCTACCTACCTCCCTCCCCCCTCCTACCTCCCATCTCCTACCTCCAATTGCCATCGCCAGAACCTCCCATCTCCTACCTCCAATTGCCATCACTAGAGCTAGAATGTTGCCGTTTGGAGCGGATCGCCATTGCCAGAGCTGGGAGTCGAGCAGGAGATAACGTAGGACCCACGCGCGAGAGCTTTCAAGGTAAGCTCCCTCACCTTCTTTCTTTTTCTTTTTTTTGTTGTAGCGCAGTGAAGAAGGCGATGACAACAAAGCCGCCATTGCCTTCTTTTCTTTGTTTTGTTGTAACAAGAAGAAGAAAGTGACACTGTTGTCGCTTTTTTTTTTTTTTTTTCATCGCAGAAGACGAGGATAGTTTTCTGCTTTTGCCTTTTGTTTTCGTTTTGATGCCCAAAAAAAGGCGGTGGTTGTGTTTCTGGTTTCTTTTTTTTTTTTTTTTTTTGTTGGG
>Ga0116231_10007903_pt1 | contig 19054 bp, 14 predicted proteins | sample S1TSphgellanicum_2_FD_89695 | JGI IMG/M metagenome (GOLD analysis project Ga0116231, IMG submission 89695) | Host-associated microbial communities from peat moss isolated from Minnesota, USA - S1T2_Fd - Sphagnum magellanicum MG | ecosystem: Host-associated > Plants > Peat moss > Unclassified...
GGGGAGAGGGAAGAAGGGGGCAGGTGGGGGGGGGGGGGGGGGGGGGGGGGGGGGGGGGGGGGGGGGGGGGGGGGGGGGGGGGGGGAGGGGGGGGGGGGGGGGGGGGGGGGGGGGTCAAGGAAATTGCAATTGCTCAAACTGCATTTGTGAATGTTGAAAGATCCAAACCCTAACATATGTGGAAGGCCTGACATAGTTTAGGGCAAGTTTTTTGACTCATTTCTTTGATTTTTTTTTAGAACCTTGACTAACAATCAAGACTAATTTTATGGTTTTTTTGAACCTTGGGTCAAGGGTCATAACCAATTTATTGATTTTGAGAACCATCAATCAAGGGCATATTATAGCTTACCTTCATTTCATGGTTTGAAATTCAATAAATGATAACCACCAAATGCTAGAACAAACTCTTAAGAAAAATTCATTTATTTAACCACAATAAATTATATATATAAACAATTCATGTTAAGGTTTTTCTTTTCAAATTTGCAAGGTAGGTGGATTGGCAATCATTCAAAATAGGATTTACCCAAATTTGGCCACAAATCATAAAGCAAATTAGATTTTTTTTTGGAATCATGCTATATAATATTCTTGGGACATCCCATTAGTTATGGTCTAAATTCTCCTAAAAATATGGTTATTTTGGGCCATTTCTTCAAAAAAACCATTTGTAAGGTTTGTAGCCTCTTTACTTACCAAACAACAAAATTTTCACCCTAAAAAAATAATTTGTTGGTTTGTAAACAACAAGGTTTATAAGATAAATGTAATATATGTAATCTTATATATATACAAGTATATGGGGTATATCAAGTAAGTTTATTCCTAATGATGAAAAAAAGAAAGCTTATATGGCTAATCAAATTGTTAAAATGCAAGCCTTGAAATTGTTTTGAGTTAACTTCAGTAAGTTGGAAGTTAAATGTTATAATAACATCATAAGCCTGTATCAAAGATTTTATTCAAGGTGTTCATAATATTAACAAAGAAGATTATGGCACATTGTTGTTTGTTTATTTTCCTAGTGATTTTTTTTTGTCAAATGTTGATTTCTACATTTTTTCATCCTAGATTATGCAATAATAATGTCTTAAACAACTACCAACCCAATCATGGATGTAGTCATGGATTAGGGTTTATTAGTATTATATGAATATGAATTCATTCACTCATTGTGCTAGTTAAATTTTGTAACTATTAAAATTTTTGAAAAAAATAAAAATTGTTTGATAGACATGTTTGCATCATGCATTACACCACATACAAAAATATGTAGTACTACATTAGATTATCTTTCATTTTGAATTATTTATTTATTTTATTTAATAAATTAAAAAATAAAATGAAAATAAAATCTTTATTTTTAATTTTGAGATTTTTGAATTGACATTAAATAATCTTCAATTAATCCAAAGTTTTTTTCCTCGGTCATTGGGTTCTGGTGTTTCAAGTGTCATTTGTTGATACCTTTGTTATTATTTGTTGGCATTTTGTCATTCCTTGTCAGCATTCCAATCTTTTTGTTATTTCCCATCTTTCATCATCTTGGTGCTATTATCATCCTTGTGTTGTTTGATCATGTTTTTGTTACTGATTGAGCTTAGGTCATTCTTGAATCAAAACATCATGTTAATTTGAATTTTGACTAATTTGTTCAAATTTGAAAACGTTTGTTAATTTAACACCCCATCTTGTGCTAGCAACAACTATACTAATTTAAAGGCTCAAGAAACTTTGAAAATATTAAACATGTCAAGTCTTCATTAATTTTTAAAAGACCAAAGTTGAAAAATAAAAACATTTCTATTAATTTAAAAATAATTCAAAGGAGGAAAAAATGATTTATCTATTCCAAGGAAAAAATGGTTAAAATGGGCAAATCGAGAATGTCCAAAGGTCATGTGTGAAGATATTAAAAAATTGTTAGATGTCATTTCCCCTTAAATATTAATGAATATGACATTTTAAATGATTTTATTAAATCTAATTACTTTCACAAACAAAACATTGATAAAAATAATGTAAACATGTCAACTTTGATAAATGGTTTAATGAATATCTCATTTTCAATGTCGATTTGGATATGTTTTTAGTTTTGATTAAAAGGTGTCCATTAAAATATTACAAAAAATTATGAGTTTAAAGGTTTTATGTTTTTACGTGTCATTTAATTAATAAAATTTTATTAATGTAAATTTATTATAATATTCAAAATTTCGATTAATACCATTATTAAATTGGAATCACAAAAAAGACAAAGTCTTAATAGTTGTCAATAATTTGGTTTTAAAATTGTAATTATAACGAAATTCATATTGATTTATTTGTAATTTGATTTTCAATACAAACCAAAAGCTACTATCATGTGAAATATAATGTTACCATTTATTGAAATTATGAAAATTATACAAATTAATCAATGTAAAATCTATTAAAGAATGTATGGATATAGAGTGTGATTTAATGGTTTTAAAATATACCAAAGACATGTTCTTCCTTCCATATTTAAAAAAAAAATGTTGAAATTTGAAGATATCTAAAACAATTTATAATCATGATATGTAAATCAAATAAATTTAATTATGATTCGATATTCATCTTTCAAAACATAAATGAAATTTTATTTAACAAACTATTAAGCTTCAAAATGTAGTTGAATGAAAAGGTGCAAAACAAATGCACTTGAATGTGAAGTGCGCATCCTCAAGTAACATTCTCAACTTGCACCCTTGTTGTCATCTTTGGAAGGTCCTTAGTCCCAATGTTGTTTGCATCATCCAAGTGATTAACATTGAAATTTGAATGTGATCCAATGTGTCTAGCATAGCTAGGGCACATAAAACACACTAATTACTACCTCTAGTTGAACTACAATCTAAGTACATCACATTCTAGTCAATACAATCCAACAATATTTACACTCAAAAAAGGAGATTTTCCACTTCCTTTCCGGGAGATGTTTGCTCTATTTATTCGAGTTTTGGTTGGGTTTTACATAGTCTCTATGTTCCATCAAGATCCTAAGACAAAAATCTAGACTCTCAAGTGAAAGTCTGTCTCTCTTGACTCCGTCATACACACTTAGTAGATGGGATTTAGACCTTCCCTGTGTACTTAAAGTGCAGATCATAATCTCGCCGCAATGTCATCAATGCACTCCGTCTTCCACCCTCTGCAATTTGCAAAACCCAACTAAGAAAACCTCCCACATATAACAAGATATAAACAATGACCATCCTTTCTCTTTGGCATGCTGACAATGCAATCAATCCAATACAACACAAAATAAAGAATGAATCTGATTAGTGTTAGTCATGAAAAAAAAATGAAAAGCAGTTCCAGAAACTGCCAAATCCACACAATCTTCTGGAAAGTCAACTTTCTTGCTAGTGAAATCTCCCCTGACGTCCTCCAATAGGGGCTAGCTAAGAGATTCTAGAATATGACTTGGACCCATTAGAGGCATACCTCCAAAAACCGCATGCAGTTGCTGAAGATCATTTGTGGAGCAGGCATCAAGCAGTGCATATGCACCTGGTCGTAGTGCACTATCCACTTCTCTGTCCAAATCAAAAAGAGCACATAGGGAGTTATTCAACTATCACAGAGTCAATATGATGTACTTAGTGCGCAATAAACTTCAGATGAGAATATTTGCTGGCAAATGGGAAAGAGAAGGCATCAGAGAACAGACAATATAATTCCAGACCTGTTGAGGCTGACTCCAGAGGCACCATATCCAGAAAGAACATTTAGATAGTCAGCAAGAAGATGGCAGCAGTACTTCCCCATCGTCTCCTTATGCTCCCCCATCTGCAGCATCACCCAAAAAGAAGATCAAAGGACTGGCCTTTCACAAATCCAAGTCTTCAACCAACACACAAAGAGAATCCATCAAAAGAATTAAATTTCATGAGTATTGAGAAATTACGAAAGCCAATACACAGCGAGAATCAGCCAAAAGAACCATGAAAAATTACATAAGTACCAATAATTCTGAGCCCTGCAAACAGAAACCACGTCTTATTGTGACTAGTTGTAAGTGTACAGTGACATGACAATGGTTCCAAAGATGACCTCTTCGTATACTCGCCGCAACCAGCTTGCACAATGAGCAGCACTAGCAACTGTGGAGACTGAAGGAGGAACATGCTCAAGTGAAATTGCCCAATTGGGGGCTGTTAAGCACTGTAGCAACACCCGCGCAGACTCTCCAAGCAAAGCCATGCTGTGTCCACATTCCCTGCTCCCCCCAGCCATCCCGTCACATGTCATCCTGCAGTTGTTACTGGCATTTATGCAAGAATGCAAAGTCAGAAAGTACAACATTCAGAAATGTCTGATGATGGAATACTTGCCTCAAATGATGACGAAGAAGTGCACAGAGTAGCCGACAGCATGCAACATACAGTGTAATAACGTTCTCACTGAAGACTCCTGTGAATGAATCTTTTGTAACAGATCTGTGTTGTGATCCCCCTGCTTGCAAGTGCAAATTCTGCAGTGCCATCAATTTTGCCATACCCTTTTCACAAAAGGGCCTGAAGAGTGAGGCAGGGCACTGGAGCCCAAGAGCCACATGGCAGGCCCTCATTGGGAAGATCACTGCACGAGATGCCAGCCTTATCAGGACCTCCAAACTTTGTAGAACTACAGACACTGAATTCACCTTAGTGAAGCTCCTGCCTACTGCATCAGGTTTGCATGTATCTTCTTCAATGAAAAGAGAGGGTCTTTGTAAGTGCACTATCAAATTGAACAGAGCTCCAAAGAATGTTGGGCAATGGTTGGCCAACAAGTGCAATCGGGTTTTGCCTGCATAATCAAAAACCAGCCCACAATAACAGTAAGTTCTCTCATTGTCTTGCAAAGTTGGAGGGATCTCAGACCTTGAGTTTCATATGCCCTAAAAGATTCTGAATTGCAAAAGCAAAAAAACATGTAAAAATAGCCTACCTGAAACAGCCTGCAGGGCAATTCCCAGGCATTCCACACCTGCTGCAACAACAGCTCCAACTTGTCCTGGGTGAAGGCCACCACCTGGATTGGACTTGACCCATACTCCGGCCATTGCTTTCTCAATAGACTGTAAGGCAAGTACCAAATGATGCCTTGGAGCAAATCTCAATAACCTCTCAAATGACCCACTTAGTGCAAAGGCTAAATGCTTTGAGGAACAGGTTTCTGAAACACTTGTGTTGCACCCTAGTTCCAGCATCTGGAAACTTTGAGCATGGCTGCTGTCCCAATCACCAGTTGTAATGCTTTTCTCCAGCTCAAGATCAAATTGTTGGGTGCTGCCTCTTGAAGGATTCTTGGAGTAGGACTTCAAAACACCCATCAGGATCAAATGCAAGTCAACAAGCTTGAGGAAATCCAGAGGTGCAATGAATGGCCTCATACATGGCAGAAAGCTTCCAACTGCATCAACATATTTTACAACCCCTACAACCCAATTCAAGTCCATGTCATGCCCTGATTGAATCTGTTGTGCTGCTCCAGATAACAGCCAAAATGCAGCTCCCAAGTGATCATTCATGGAAGGAGGAGGAGAAGTTTTCAGGTCATCAAGTTGAGCTGATGAAGCAGAGTTTGAGAACGAAGCAAAAGGAGAAAAAAACAAGCTTCGAAGTCTGACAAGTGCTGCCATGGCAATGAATAGCTCACCAACAAGCTCTGATCTTTCCCTCATTTTTCCTTCCAGAATGCTTTGCAATAAAGAAACCTGTGCAGAATCTGACATTCCCCCAAAGCTTTCAACGTCCATGCCTTCTTCCCTCTCCAAGAAATGTATATCAAATTCTGTCTGCATAGGCTCTTTCTCTTTACCCTCGTCCTCAAGAGCTTCTTCTTCATCCACCAAGTTCTCCACCATTTGTTCAACTAGCACCTCTTCATTGCTCGGTGCCTCATCAGTACACATCAAGTGTTCACCAACAACAGCATCCTTTTGATTTACTTCTTCAAATTCTGTCTCTTTCATGTTTTTGACCGCACTGATATCAACACCCTCATCGTCACTCTGGATACCAGACTTGGTAAAAAACTGAAATCCTTTGGCTCCTTCAGGGACCAAAGCTTGAAGCAAGCTTTGCACCAAAACTTGCTCAACTTCTTCAATCACAAGCAACCAAGTCTCTGGAAGCTCGGTTTTCCACACTAGTGGACTAGTCTTTGAGTTTCGACACTCCTCATCAAGGCTTTCCAAAGCCAGGGTCATACTCCAGAGAAAGCTACTGATGGCTGCTACTGGCACAAGCATTTCATACCACTGGGAAGAAGTTCCTCTACTTTGAAGGAAAATTTTCTTGAGTTTGTGTGTTCGGTTCAACAGAACTGAACACAACACAATGAGTGGTTCCTCGCAATCCACTAATCTATGATTCCTCAACTTTTTTTGTTTCTTGGCTGATTTACTTGAGTGAGTTTGATGCTGGGTTACAAGAGGAGTTTTTGGAGTACCCACTGAGGGAATTTCAGTTGATGACTTTGGACACAAGAGTGATCTCACCTCCAAATTGCAGATCTTCCCAACTGTTGACTCTATGATGGCGCATGTGCTCAGCAGTAGCATATAAAGGATGCGAGTATCTTCTTGACCACGTACACCACTTGTGTGATATGGCATGATCCAATCATCCATAAGATGATGTTGTTCCTTCACATAAGATCCCTTAAACACCTAATCCAACAGGTATGATGCAACAATCTGTGGGACAAACAGTAGCCAATGAGAGGCCTTTGCACTACTGAAGAATGTTGACAGGTGTTTTGATTCTCCCCCCATATCAACCAAGCATTGGAGTGTGCTGTGGCAGGCACAGATGGCAATGAAGAAGTGACTGGGCAATGATGGAACCTCTGTCATTTCATGTTGAGGCGACTGTTCTGACTGACAACAGGCCACACAGTGCATGCTCTGAAGACTGTCAACTAAAAGCCTGCCAAAAAAAACCAAATGAAAAATTGGTCAATCCCAAGCCGGAGAATTCTACACATGTGCCAGAGATCACATTCTCAGACTTGCTCAGGTGGGTCTAACAGCTCAAACTGCCAACACTTTCCCCCCTGCAACAACAAACAAACCAGACAACAAATACTATCTAACTGTCAGACACTGCAGCAAGATGCCCTATGCAGACACATGACTTTTTTTCTGAAGGAAAAAAACAACATGAAAGATTTTTTTACCATTGACATCATCAAAAGGAGAAACACCCAAAACTTCCAGGATAAGGAACTCACTTTTCAACTCCACAAATAACAGAACTGCACTGCACAGTGTCCAGAGGATGTAGGTAACCCGAAGGAAGTAATGATAGCAGCCCGATTAACCTTATCAATTGACCAAATTCTTCCAGTTGAGCTCCTGTCCAAGATTCTGTCCAATTGGGTGATCGTAAATACATTGAGCTCATGTCCATAGGTTCCTGAGATCCCATTTGTGCTTTCAGTCTCTTCTTGAGAACTGCCCACTCCAGAAGTTTGGACTCAGGTGATCTCCTCTGATCAACCACATGAAAATCCAATGGCTTGCACTTAAAGACCCTTAATGATAAACGCTTCACCTCTTCAAGAAATGCAGATGCAAAGACTTTGTGCAGGTCCTGGGTAGACGGTACAAGCAAAATATACCAACATGGTGTTAAGTACGGTCAAACATGAGGCCTAGAAAAAATGAAAGACAGAACAACATATGCTTGTGTATTTTTTGTCAGTTGTTAGACACACACCCTGCTTACAAGTGAAATATAGAAAGCTTAACCTAATATGTGGTGATCTAGATGAGGAGGAATAAATGAGGAACCACAACAAAGAATGAAGGAGTTAAAGATGGGTTTCTATTGAAACCTCATTTTCAAAGAAGGCAACACTTGTGAGCACTTCCAGGGTGGTGTCCTCCATGCAAATATGTGCAGAACCTTTGGTTTTGAAGGACCCAATCTTTGCCCTGAAACCTTCAGCAACTTGAAGCAAAATGGTGACAAATTGCTTCAAATGGTCTTCGCTGGCATATGATGACCATACATCTGTTGTTTGACAAAAAAGGCGCCACCTGGAAAATTTTAGATTAGTTCAGTAAAGCAGGGTGGAGACTCCTACTACGCTCTTCCCAGCCGAGTAATAAAACCAAAAGAAATGCAAAGCCATAAACTAAAAAATAGCCTGCTGATATGACAACCAAATGCACCAACAAGAATCACAAAAGTATGAACAGAAGTGAGAAACACACACTGTTCTGCTGACCAATTATGTGTGTGTACAAGATGGAGAACAGTCTAATAAAATGTTGGAAAAGAGAAGCTGGAGGGCAATACAGACAGGCACACATAGTACAAACCTAGCCACCGGTAGTGTGGTGGAAGTCAGGGTTGCCACAACAGAGTCCCACCCACAACTGCCTTCCTGGCCCATTCCATTGCTCAATTTGTGGACATCATTTGAATACACCTCAGGTGTGAGATCATTGAGCCCTTTCAATAAAAAGGCCACCAATTTTGTGCCCTCTCGATGAATTGATCGAAGCAACTTAGCAAATCTCTTTGTTGATCCATTATTGCCTGATAAGAACTTCACTACCCGTTGTTTCTCATGAAGGTCCACAAGGCTTTGTAACACAATCAGGTTGAGTGTGTACTGCAAATCAAGTAGATTTCCTCCAGATGACTTTTCAATCCGCTTCACAACTTTGGAAACCTTGACATGGCCTCTTTGAATGGGGCTAAAGAAGCCACTTCCTTTCAGCAATGCTATGATTTCAGCCTCATGGGCAGTCAGGTCAAGCACAGGCTCAAAAACTTTGGCCCTTGCCGTCTTCGCAGCCTTTGGCGCCATGAGGGATACACACTGCCTGTGCAAGCTTCGTGCAGCTGCAAACAATCGGAGTAGGAAAACTGATCTCCATGCAAGTGGAATACCATCAGCAATTTGTGGCTCTTCTTCATCTGTATCACTTGGATCCTTGACTTGTTTCACATCTTCAAGACACCCATCCACCAGTTTTTTCAATGATGGACTGAGTACATTGATGAGTAAATCATTCACTGCCCTTCCTGCAAGTAGGCTGAATGATACTGTGACATTTACATTGTTAAGAGAACAAATGTAGAGCTCAGTTAACCCTTTCAGAATGCTACGAATGTTGTTTTCAGCTCCTTCATCCTCTTGATCATCAAATGTCTTGAGTGTTTCAGAGATGTCTGCTGACAGCTTCTTCAAAAACTGCATAATCTGACCTTCTGGAAGCTTCAACACAACCATCCCCATTGTAGCCAAAAAGGGCTTTGCACAAACAAACTTTTCCATACAATCTGTCACTGATTTGAAAGGCAGAGAACTTCTTAAACTTCTTAATGTGACACAGAGATAAAAGATTGGAATGTCCACCTGGAGACCCAACAATAATGTCACCAGTTAAAAGAATAATTCCAGAGATATGGGCAAGACTCAGAATGACCATGGGAACATTAGTTAGTAGGAAACACCAGTATCCTGCTAGTTTCTTTGCATATCACAAGTGCAGACATTGTAGAAAACACAAAGACAAGATCAACTCCAGACCCAAAACAGGGAACAATTGAAGAGAATAGAAAAGACCTGCCTGTCGCAAGTCACTGTAGATATCAAGTAGTCGACAACCGAATTTCAAGGCTTCTGTAAATATTGCTTCAGAGGAGGACATATCAAGGCCCAGCATTTGGAACACAAATGTCCACAAATTTGCTAACTTTTCTTCAAACACATGGTACTCCAATTCAACAAGGTGATGGAGTGCAGAAATAACCTCCTGTGACAAAATACCAATTTCCTTTTGTTGTCCAGGTTCTGCAGATCTGATGTTCTTTTTTTGGGGGGAACTTGGACTCTTTGCCTTCAATATAGCTGTCATTCCCACTGAAATCACTGAATTGTGGACTTCTTGCAAGAAATTGAAGTAAGTCAGTCCAGGAGTGTCTTCAATGGGCTTATAGGCATTAACCTCATTTCCTGCCTCAAGAAGCGAATTGACTGCTTGCAGTAAAAAATGCATTTGCAGTAACTGAGGTCCATTCTGTCCTGACTCATTGCCATCATGACCCATGTCTAATACAAGTTGTTGCAAGTCCATAATGATTGGACTGAGAAGCTCAGCAAAAACATGAAATACTGCCTCACTCTCACCACCACCACCACGTTTTCTTGAAGCAGTCAAATCAGTTGTCTCCTCAGTCTTATCTACTACAGCTTCTTTAGCAGACTTTTTGTTTGCAATGTCATCTTTCCCTACTGCAGGATTGTTACCTACCAGAAAGAAGAAACACACAAGACCAAATTAGACATAAACATCATACGCGATCCTAGTCAAGTCATCACACTGTGAAGCACTTTGCACTTGAAAGACTCAATGTGATGGAATATCCATATGAAAGGATAAAGCACATGATGATGCCCTTGTCTTACAGATTAGTCCATTGCTGAGGTACACCTTACACTGCCAGGGTATTGACAGGACAATCAAAATAGCTGATGTGGTTGTGTCACACACTCACATACACCATCAGCTCAACTGCACCCAGTTTTAGGGTTTAGGGCTTAGGGTTGACCCTAAAACCCTGACCCTTGCTAAAAACAGCAAAAAAAAAGTAGGTCAAAAATTTGGCACCACTACCTGTGATATCTTCATCTGGTTGCAGCTTTCCTTGACCCCGAACACCAAATACATCCTCAGATAAAGCCATCTGTTGTGCTCTCAAACAAAAGGCATACTCCTTAAAGAGAAACCCAAGCCCTTTTAACGCTTCAAGATTTCCATCTTTCTTGAGGTTGCTAAGTTTTTGAAACAATGCCATGTGATAGCTCTCTGACCGATTCCTCTTCCCCTCCACCCTCTGTTGCTCTTGCTGCATTCCTTTGACTCCTCTTAAAACCGTGCAAACTTCTGAAAACCCCTGGACAAGACTCGGATGAAACAAACCAACTGCCAAGATTTCTTTGGCTGCTTTTACAATTCGTGACTGCAGTGATGATGGCCCCTCCTCTTTCTTGGGAGCTTGACTACCCGTGCCCCTCCTTCCAATGATTGTCAGCAACGGCTCTAGTAGCCTTGCAACAGTGACCTGAAAAACAAGTCTTGAATTTGGGTGCGATCTAGCAGTCCTTGCAAAAGCTTCAACAATGATTGCAATAAGATGTTCTAAGGATGATGGGTGGTCCTTTGGCTGCCCAATGTTTTTCTTGAATAGTGCAAGAGCTGCTGTAGTCAAGGAAACCCAGTTATCTAGGTCGGCCCTGAAAGAACGCACATAAACAGATAGCAGTAGTCTAACAACTTCAACTAACTCAATCATCAATTCGCACATTGACTTCTCTGCAGAAGAACATGATGAAAGTCCACTACCGGCATGCACTAGAATTGCTGTTATTTGACGCATAAGTCCTTGAGAAATGCTTGTATTCTGATGCAGATAACCTGATGACAAACACCACTTGAGAATGGACCAGTATCGGGGATCAAAGTGTGCAGAGAGCCCATGCTGTCGAAGCCCAGATTTGGAAGACTGAATGATGGACATCTCAACCCAGTTGAACACAAAACTGGCAACTTGGGGTGCTTTCATCCAATCAGTTGCATTATTATGATCACCTCCATCATGATCAAGAAAAGCACCAGTAGTTGCATTGTTGTGTGCACTTTGGGCTTCAATGAATCCCATTACAAGCTCAACCTTCCTGCTCCACAAAACATCAAACCATTGTCAACTACTGGATGTTATGATCCATCTATGTCATTCCCTTGGAGAGTTGATGAATCAATCAAACCCCAGAACCCTTTAGACCTACTTAGGGTTTAGGGTTTTGAGGCTCAAGGTCCCTCATATGCCTCTCTCTGTGATAAAGAGACTCATCTGCTAATACAATAAAGGCTCAATACACTCCAACAAACCAACAATGGGTGAATAACAAATCAGTAGAGAAGAGGACTTGATACACACAAAAACGACACACGTTCACAAGCAGCAGCAACCCTAAACCCATGCAACGAAAACAAAACAATGTGAATTTCACACCTCTCTGAAGTTGTTGTTTGTTGCCGCAGAGCCAGAACAAGTTCAAGATTAGAATTCACAGAAATGCGGCCGTCCTCCTTAGTTTCTCTTACTTGTTCTTCCACCAGCTTAACCTCCTCCTCTTCTTCCTTCTTCTTCTTCTTCTTCTTCTTCTTCACATTCTCTGTCGAATCCTCTAACAAGAAAAGACTCGAATCTGCCAATTCCTTTGGCTCCTCCTCCTCCGTCTTGCTCACCTTTTTCCTCTTCTTACTCCTGGAACTTCCACGAACAGAAGAAGAAGATTCAGGAGGTCCAGTATTCACCATTCTAATCTCTTCTTTCTTAAAAGAAGTAGAAGTTTCGAGCTTTCTCTTCGAACCCTTCTTCCTCTTCTTGTCCTCTCTTATCGCTTCCGGAGCTAACAGGCCCGTGATTGGGTTTTCCTTCTCGGACAATGCAGCCATGGGGACATCACAAGCAGAGCACGAAGAATGGGAAAACTCGGGAAACAACGCGAGAGAGGAAGAAGACATACAGTGATTTAGGGTTAGGGTTGGGACCAAAGGGATTAGGGTTAGGACAATACCAGAGACATTTTCAAGTATAACTCGCTCATTTTCAACCCTAATAACTATCTGTGATCCTTATAACTACCTCACTCCATTCCTAATAAATAAGCAAATAAATAAATAAAGAACAAGGGAACAAGAGAAAAAAAAAAAAAGAAAGGACCCACGTCCAAACAAGAGATCACACTCGAAAGTGCAAAACACACAATGGGAAGCCCTAAGAGTAGAAAACACGAAACCTAGGACCTAAACCCATCGTTAGTAGTCATGCAAAGAGATGGGTGAAAAACTTGGAAGGACACCAAGCCTAGAAGCAGCCTCTCCAGTCGTCACAATTGCCCGACACAAGATAGTGGCAGCTTCAATAACTATCTCTTATCCTATGATTATCGTAGCTTATGTGTCGTGACATGCGATGTTGTAAGGGTGTAAATACATGGTAAATTCTACTAAACAAAAAGACTAAAACTAGTCAAAGGTAAAAACTAATCAACCAAAAAGAGATGCACACACACATATATATACAATGCACAAGAAGAGGTTGAGATGAAATTCTCATGTATCCCCCCTTAGACCTGAGCCAGGAAAAGCGTGGCATGGTCTGAGTAAAAATCAAGGTGCTACAGGAAAACATGATGAACAATATCAAATGTTGGTGTGAACTTGAGTGAACTCCGACTTGAGGTAAAATAGATGGTATCCACCATTATAATTATCATAAAACACATCTGATCAGCATTGTCTGTCCTCTGACATACCTGACATGGATAGTCAAGTGGAGTAATCCAAGTCAACATGATGATGGTAAGATCCAAATTCAGTAAGTGGTAGGGCGCATAATTTTTAGTGTGATCCTAAATTGTGCGTCTGTTAATTTTTTGCAATTCCAACACACTTGAAAGCCTAATTGCTTTAATCCTCAAGATAGTGCAACTAGAAAAAATGTCTAAAGTATCATTAGGTTGCCGCTGGAAATACACAAAGTCACCAACATCACATTGTTTCACCTTAGGTTTGTAATTGCCACCTTGTGTGTGTGCATACCGTAAAGTGTTTTGATGTTGTGCAATGGACAAGTTTTTCATGACCATGGGCATAACCCTACTGAATAGAACAGCCCTCTTTACGATGACCTTAGCCTAGGTGGCTTGAAAGTCCAAGTCCACAACCTAGTCCATTTGAGCATCAATGGAAGAAGGTGGAATGGGATGTATCCCAAAAAGTAAAAAGTAAAAAGCGAAATGAGACAAAAAGGCGTGTTTGGACATCATGTAACCCATGGCGATGTAAAGTAAGGTCAGGTTCCAATCCTTTTTTTTCCTAGTGAAGCAAATCTTTCGAAATCCCTTCTTACATGTTTGAACCATCTTCTCTGCAAGGCCATTAGCTTGGGGATGAACCCTTAAAGTCTGGTGATGGTCAATGAAAGCATGATCAAGTAGGTCTTAAAATTTTCCTTTGAATTATGATCCTTGATCAGTAAAGCACTCAGCACAAGCCCCAAACCTATTTAGGACCTATTGTAAAAATGCATGTCTAGTGCTATGTGATGACTTGTAAAACGGTAGAACAAGCTCAACCCATTTTGAAAAATGTTGGATCATAATCATGATGTAGACATTACCCTTCGAGGTCTGTGGTAACTCCCGAATTAAATCACATGACTAGTGATAGAACATGCCTTGAATAGGGAGTGGAAAAAACATGAATTGTCAAGAGGAGAAGGAAGTTTTCACTTTATCACATTATTCACACCTAGCAATGACGTCTCAGATTTGAGCATACATACCTCTCCAACGGTAATGAAGAACGAGAAGGTTATAAGTACGTTTAACTCGAGTGTCTAAGCTCCGAGTGTACCTTCTAAATAAGACTAGGCCGTTCATGTGGTGGAGGAATCATTATGTCGCCTTGTGGTAATGACACACTCCCAAGTTTTTAATTAGACCCAAAGTGGGTTTGAGCTACTCAAATATCGGAATTGTGAGGAATTTGGGGCACACTCCCAACTCTTAACACTAGAAGGGGTAGAGGGGCATGCTGAAGCTCAGGGATGGGATTAGGAACAGTGACAAGCTATTCACTTACTTGAACCTGCATCCAATTAACCAACAAGTTGGTTAGTTTATTTTCGGGAACACCCTTAGTGCTAGGACAAGCCACGAGCAACCTTGAACTCACAAGACTCACCACGGCCTGGACTCAGGGGAAGCCACCACCTTCCCCCACATAGTATGTCGCAACCCTAGCTTTGGGCTCGCGACCAAGGCAAAGGGGGTTGCAAGGTTATGGGCCAAAGGGAAGGAAGCCCGGGAGTCAAGGCAAAGGCATTGCAAGGGTTCGGGCCAAGAGGAAGCCTGGGAGTCACATCACATACTCCCGGGAGTGTAAGAAAGTGTGAGGGAGTGTGAGAAAGTGAACACTCACACTCCCAAGGCAACTCCCACTTTGGGAAATGGAGTCTCGGTGGACTCATGAAACTTCAGAGAGAGATTATAGGGGTCAAAATTCAATGGCTCGTGGCGTTCTTTATGTCATTGGAAAGATCTTGGAATGTAGATGTCTAAAATGGGCTCGCATTGCTCGTTTGGACATTTGAAACACAAGTTATGGCCGAAAGAAGGGCCGAGAGTCGAATTGCCAGTTTGACTCCCGACCACAAAAAGTCGGGAATCGACCCGATTTACTTAGCTTCAGGGGGCGTGCCACATATCTTTGGAAAGCTTTTGACGAGAGCTACAACTTTGCTTTAGACTGTAGTGCGATCCGAGGTCTCTTCGCAAAGTTATGGGGCTCCAAAGTTGCGAGAGTCTCATTCGGCGCGATTTCGGGACTCCCATTCGGGAGTCCGGGGAAAAATAGCCATTTGGATGTAGCCTCCGTGGAGAGTTGCAGAGTATACTATGAGGGGGAAGGTGGTGGCTTCCCCCAAGTCTGGGCCGTGGTGAGTCTTGTGTGTCCGTGTTGCCTGTGACTCGTCCTAGCACCAAAGGTGCTCCAATTATGCACTAACCACTTTGTGTGGGTTGTGTGCAAGCCCGTGTGAGTGAGTGAAGCTTGTCAACTCTTTCTAGTCCCATCTTGGAGCTCCAACACGCCCCTCTACCCCTCAAAGTGTTGTGAGCTAAGGAGCGTGCTCTAATTCCTCCTTTTCCACTATTTTCCTACTTGGGCTCACATTTGAGCCCTTTGAGGAGTTGGCAGTGCGTCACAGTATACTTTGTGCCTCTCTACGGCGCCCACATCCGAATGGCTTTTTGTCTCGGGACTCCCAAGGAGGAGTCCCGAAACTATCCTAGTTTAGACTCCTAGGAATTTGCGTGATCATAACTCTTTGCTAAAACCTTCGATTGCAATGAGGTCTAAAGCAAACTTGTAGCTCTCTTCAAGAGTTTTCCAATGGTGTGTCGCACTTCACTTGCACGCACCAAGGTCAGGTCGATTCTCGACTTTTAATGGCCGAAAATCAAATTGCCAATTTGACTCCTGACCCTTCTTTTTGTCATAACTTGTGTTGTAGATGTCCAAATGGTTCATGTGAGGCCATTTTCAACATCTCCGCTTTGCTAGCTTTCCAATGATATAAAGAACGCCCCAATGCAAGGTGTTTTGGCCCCTGCAATCAAACTATGAAGTTTCAAGAGTCCCAAAGGACTCCCAAGTCCCAATTCCAGGAGTGTGAGTTTCATCCTCACACTTCCTTCAAAGTAGGGTTGCGACAGGTAAACATCGAACGAAGTGATTGTCCTTCCATGAATAGCATTTGGACCGTTGTTGTATGCCATCCCATTGACTTGATGTAACTTGGGGAGGGTATTCCCCATGTTGAAAAAACCTCAAAGTGTCAAAGTACTCCCATATATCCACAATGGGATGCTCAACCAGGTTACATTGTAGTAGTGCAAGATAACTAGATGCATAAGATACATGTACTGCTGGAATCTAGTCAAAGTCTTGCTTGACTTCTGAGAAATCTTTAGAAGTAGTGAGGGGTCTCCGTGACATGGTATCCATGTTTTGATGTGTAATACTAGGTCGGTGAATAACCTTGAACTCATACTCTTGAAATATATGCGCCCAATGAACTTGATGACCAACTTGTCGTTGGTCATCAACCACTTAATAAGTTAATGGTCGGTATACAAAATGAACTTGGTGCCATAAAGATAGGGCTTGAAATGTATGATAGCCCATATAATAGTAAAACATTCCCTTTCGTACGAAGAGTAGTTGCTCTCAGCCTTGTTGTTGCTTTCAGATGCATAAGTAATAACATATTCTTTGCCTTCCCCATCAAGTTGGCCAATAATAACACTAAATCAAGAGCACTCTAATTAGTGTGTAGAATGAAGACCGTGTTGAAATCATGTCTTTTCAAAATGGGGAACTTTGAAAACTTTTCCTTGAATGTGTTGAAAGCTTCTTGAGCCTCTTACTCCATGTCCAAGCAACATCCTTCTTTAACAATACATAGAGAAGATGAGTAATAGTATTGAAATCTTGGACATAAATCCTATAGTAATTACATAGTCCGATGAAGCTCCTCAAAGTGTGAACATCAACAAGATTGGGCATCTCCAAAATGGTTAAACTTTGGCCCAATGAGCCATAATACCATTTGGCAAAATTTTGTGTCTAAAGTAGACTATTAAAGTCACAACAAATTCACACTTTTAAAGATGGATCTTCATATTGATTTCGTGGAGCTTCTTGAATAACTCCTCAAGATGAGCCAAGTGCTGCAAGAGTCCCTTGTTATGCACTAGGACGTCATCTATGTAGCACTTTAGGAAATCTGCCCCTTCGAAAACCTAGTCCATGATTCGTTGAAAAAAGACATGTGCATTCTTCAATCCAAAAGGCATCACAAGCCATTCCCATAACTTGTTGCCTCCATGGAATGCCAGTTTCTTATGATCCTTCATAACAAGTATAATTTGGTTAAAGCCTTGCCTTAGATCCACAATTGTGAAGATGTTTGAGTCTTTAATGTTATCAAATAGTTCTTTAGGGATGGGCATGGGATACTAGTCCTAAGGTGTAACTAGGTTCAAAAGCTTATAATGCCCACACATCTTTTTTTCAATCCATAATCCAACTAAATCCTTCTTTGTTAACATTATTGTAATGGCTGCGAAATCAGAACTTGATGGCTGAATGAAACCAGCCTCATGGAGCTCTTTGCATCTTTCAACTACCAGTTCCCACTCATGCTTGTTAAATCGATGCCTCTTCTGATAGATGGGTGTTTCATCTATAAGGTCTATAAAGAACTACACAATAATTATGGTGACCATTTTGGGATGAACATTTTGAGATGTTTGTCCTTCATTTTGAAGATTGATTCTCACTTTTGTGAACTCTATGGATAGCTTTGAAAGGAGGAATAGTCGGTAGAATGATGACGAAAGTGAGAATTATTTTATGGAGAACTTTATGTGGTAACATGTTGTTTTTGGCCATCTAGAAGATGCTATAATATTAATATATTATACAAAGGGTGTTGAATAGGCTTGTGCTTGAGTGTGAAATTTTTTTTTATGCCCAATGGAGTTACTGGATTTTATAGTCTGACTACTTGTTTTTTGAGTTATCTTGAGTAAACTAACCTTGAAATGTGTAATAAGGTTTGGTAAGTTTGTGAAAATTTAGAAGACCAATGGAAATGGTAGAAAGAGACACATTATTTTCAATGTTCAACAGAATAGGATTGTTGTGTCCAGGCTAATAGGATTGCTGGATTTGGTAGTCTTAATTTGTTTTCTTATTTATTTAGAGTGAATAAACAGTTTAATGTGCAATAGGCAGCTATTTACAGAAAAGGTTCTTGCACAATAGGTACTTTTGTACTTTGTTCAAATGGTGTGAATTAAGCACAAGAGGACCTGGCATTTGACCACTTAACATCACATCATTTCTAATTCAAATTTCCCCTTTAGACAAACATTAGCCGTCCATGCTTTTTATTTCTTATATTGGGTTGTTGAGAGGGGCCACATGTAATTTTCATTGGGTGATCATTTGCAACTTGGAGTGACCAAAACCATCTTAAAATGTCACTATGATTTATCAAAACGTGCTTTGGACGAACAAAAGAAGTCTTGTCCAAATTATTTAACATCGCCATGTGGCAAGTTTCTATTCTTTGATCTTTAAAAGATGTGGCAAATTTGAAATTTCCATTCAAATAATAATGCGACACGTGTCAAAATCCTCATTCTTGACATTTGATGAATGGGATATATCTAGGGTTTTTTAATAAATATTCAAATGTCATGATGATCATAATGAGACACGTGGCACATTTCGATTAGCCAAACACAAAAGACGTTGCCATTTCTTAGCCATAAGATTTAGAAAATTCTAGATCATCCAATATCACAATCTGGTTTCCCAAATATTAGAAACCATGCCATGTGGCAACAACCCATTAGTTAATCGGAAGTATTTCAA
>Ga0116231_10007904_pt1 | contig 19047 bp, 9 predicted proteins | sample S1TSphgellanicum_2_FD_89695 | JGI IMG/M metagenome (GOLD analysis project Ga0116231, IMG submission 89695) | Host-associated microbial communities from peat moss isolated from Minnesota, USA - S1T2_Fd - Sphagnum magellanicum MG | ecosystem: Host-associated > Plants > Peat moss > Unclassified...
AAATATTATATAAATAATTATTTAAAATAATTAGTTATTTCATAGTATCTTATATATATATATATATATATATATATATATATATATATATAATTTTATTTTATTTTATTTTTTGACTAACTATTATTTCATATTTCTCAATTAATCAATTAATGAATATGAATAATTCATGAATAATGATCAACTATTGTTTCAATTTACGAATTACCATTTAATTAATCAACAAAATGTTTTGAAGTAACTAATAAATAAGAATTGATAGTTTGTTAATTGGTATTAGTTTAAATGTAATTTTAAAATTAAATAAAATTATTTAATTCATACTTTATGCTAACTAATGAATTACTAGTGTGAACCTCGTGCATAATGCACAAGTGTGTTATTTCAACAATGTTTGGTTGATGTTTTTGGTTTTTTAAAAAAACTTTTTATTCGAACAATCGTTGGTCCCCCCCCCACTGCCCCGGTCTTTCGCATTTCCCACTCCGGTTTTTTATCCCGTCGACCCTCGCCGCCCGGTCCGTCCGAAGTCAATGGAAGGAACTTTTAGAGCCCTGGTCAAAACTTGATCTCTTCGGCCTGTCCCTCTCTTGTGCCCAGGCCGTCTGCGCTGGCCCACCTTCATTCAGAATCCATTGCCACCATCCTGCCTATAGCGCTGAGCTCGCGGAAACACAAAACCCCCTTCCCAAGCCCCATCACAGACTGACAGACCAAGTGAATTTATATATATGATTTGAAAATAATAAGTGTTAAATAATTAATGATTATTTAATACAAAAATTATATCATTATTATGACCTCACTATTAGAATTTAATCATACCTTAATAAATATGGTATATTTTTAAATGAATCATACAAAATCAACATGATTTTTTTCAATCCAATATGCCCATAATATGGGTAAATATATGTTTAATATACTTTGAATAAAATTTATATAGTATATTCTTAATGTAGTCCACAAAACCATAGTGTACATAAATAAATGTATAAACACACCATAATAAATAACCAAATTGTAATTAGTTTTGCAACTAAATGAACATAGGAGTCTATCCTTGGATGAAAAATCCAAGAAGCTAATCAATATGGAAGGATGTGTAATTTAATAGTCGCACCATAGTCATAAAGTTTAAAAGATGGTGACTAGTTGTAAAAATGATAAAACAGAATTGCAAATGATAGGTGGTTGCATGGAGTTGCATGTAATTGCAAATTGAAAGATTACATATTACAAGATTTCTTCTAGTGTAACAATCAATTATGTTATATGTGTAGCAAGAAGATCCTTAACATGTTTTTACATATTTAGGGGTGACAAGATCAAAAATGATTACATCAAGTATTATAAGAAGAGGAACATGAATGGCAATTTGCAAAAGAAGGCATGGATGATCACCTCCTTTCTATTTAAGGGACTTTTATCATTTTTCAAGAGGTCAATTTTAGGTGGGATATTTTAATCTAATCAACATCTATTGATTCTAGATGGGCATGGGTCACATGTTATTATAGAAGCAATAAAATAAGTGCAATAGTTTGGCTTGGACATGATCATGCTGCCATTTCATACATCACATGCCCTATAACCATTATATGTGAGTTGTTTCAAGCTTTTCAAAACAACTTTTAGGAAAGAAAAAAACAATGCAATGGTTATAAATAATCATTGTGAACTAGACAAAAACACACTTGCTAGTTGGGTAAACAAGGTTTTGGACATATTTTTAACCCAACAAAACATCAAAAGTGGGTTTATGGTTACAAGAATATGGCCATTCAATCCCAAGGTCATGGATGAGAAGACTAGACTAAATGAAGTCTACACAACAATAATTATTCACATTTTATATCAAAACAATGATAGTTCTACTGAATTAGCTAATGACATCAACCAATGGGGTGAAGGTGGGGTTTCCACACAATTATTGAATATAACAACTATAGTTGAAGATATTGGAATAAGGGGTGATGTTAATGTTTAGGAGCAACTAAAGATAAGGTATTATGTGGAAATGCCCAATAGTCTTAATGTCACACAAGAAACAAAGCCAACTGAAATTATCTATGAATTAATAGATGACTTAGTTGATGGACCTTTAGGTGAAATGCAATGTTGCCAAAGTTTTACCAATGCATCCAAAGCTTTTTTGTTTCTTGAAAATCTCCTATCCTTGCCACATTTACTTGCAAGGAAAACAAAAAGTAAATAACCATTAATAGATTACAGACAATCACATGTAGTCACATTTAATGAATATTCAAACATTTTATGGCAAAAAAAATTGGAAAAGGAGGTTGTTGAAGAAATCAAAGAACATAAGAAAAAGGAGAAGGAAAAAAAAAGAACTAAAGATGTTATTAATTCCCTTACCATAATTGAAAAAACAATTCAAAGGTTAGTTGAGAAGTGTGTAAGAAGAACATCCAATTTAACTGAGTTTGCAACTATAATTTGAAAAGTAATGCACATGTTTCATTAAAACTTTGCTACAAGTTTAGAAGCCCAACCTCTACTGTGTAAAGGTGTGAACCTTGGCTTTACATCAAAATGTCAAAAAGAGGTTAAGGTGAAAGCAAAGGCAAGAATGTAAGCAAAGATAAATGTTGTAGCAACCTTGCAACACATCAATATGGAATAACCCATTATAGAATTGGAGGGGTGAGGGGTTGAAATGCAAAAAAAATCTAAAACATGGGTTTAGGTTCCAAAGGAAATGTATAAATCAAGGTGGAGTTATGGTTTAAGAGAAGATGAGCAAGATCAAGGGTGGGGTTTTGGAGAAGATGAAAGAGGAGGTGAAATCTAGGTTTTAGAAAGTTGAGTAGCACAAAAGGTGTTGAGGTTTTCAAAAAGATGAATGAGGAGGTGGAATTTGGGTTTTACATAGTGGAGCATGAAGAAAGGAATTGACATATTAAAAAAGATGAAGGAGTTTGGGTTTAAGAAAGTTGACTAAGACAAAGGGTGGTGGGGTTGTAGAAAAGATGAATGAAGTGGTGATGTTTGGGTTTCAAAAAGTTGAGCAAAACCAAGTTTCATAGAAGAAGGTAAAATGAAGTGGAGTTTGGGTTTTAAGGAATACAAGAGTGAAAACATGGTAAAAAGAGTTAGGGGCACCAAGGTAAAAGTCCTTGTTCAAGGACTACACATGATACATGTCAATTTTGTGTTAATTTATAACTTCAAAATTTGTATTTCAAATACCTAATTTAACATTCCATGTTAGATATAAATAAATTTTGATTACAAATTGAATTTATTTTATGTATATTATGTATTCATGCTCTTTATCGCATAAATATCAACAACTTTTGTTAAAGTCACATTTTCAAAACCTATAATTTTCAATGTCAAAAACAATTTTGAACCAAATTTGTTCAAATGAATTATAAAAAATAAATTCATCAAATCAAGTTTTTTTTGCCTTTTAAAAATCCTTTTCAATTTTTAAAATGGATGGTGCACATTTGGTAGAAAAAAAGAATGCTTGAAAAAATAAGTATTTTCGAAGTTTGAACGCTTTGAAGATGTAAAAACATTTTTGATTTGTGTCAAGCTTTATTAAACATGTAAACTTTGCAATTAATGATAAATATTCCAAAAAAATTATGATAATTCAAATTATTATGTTTCCTTGTGATGTTTCAAACATATTAATATATAGTTTTAAAGAATGTTCATTCACTTGGGTGATTTCTTTGATTGTGTTTTTACTCATAAACAAAACGAAATGTTAAATTTCATAAAAATTGAGCAAGACAAGAGGAAGTGAAATTGAACAAGATAAAAGCTTTGTAAAGATTTGGTTTGCAAGACAAAGGACGAAAGGTGTGGTGTCGATTTCTTGTAAGAGCATATAATGTAACAACTTGAACATCTCGTTGAGTTCGTACAAGAGCCCAATATTCCCATCTAACTACGACAAAACATCGTTCCATCACCTTCCTGCAACTAGGTGTGAACAAGGATGGGTTGTCAACCAAGTGCGAGCAATGAATGATGACAAACTAGGTGCAAACAAGGATAGGCTATCAACCAAATGTGAGCAAGGAGATAATACCACCTAAGTGCAAACAACAATGAAGGTGCACCTAGGTGTGAGCAACGATTGTTTAACCACACCAACAAACCACCTAAGTGCAAACAACAATGAAGGTGCACCTAGGTGTGAGCTACGATTGTTGAACCACACCAACAAACCATAACAAGACTCACATTGAAAGACTTGGGTTAGCGCCAAAGACAAACAAACCATAACAAGACTAACATTGAAAGACTTGGGTTAGCGCCAAAGACAAACATTGGAACAATTGGGTTTTGCTAGGAGAAAGACGAATGAATTATGTCATTACTGTGTCATTGGTGGAAAGGCAGGAATGCCAAACCCAAAACCCTAATTTTGCAACGCTGCTTAGAAGTTAAATCCTTTCCTCTCTGATGCCTTATGATGTGTACCAAACAAGATTTTAAATCTCAAAATAATAAAAAAATTCAAAATATCCAATGAAATATAATACAATCTTTTTTTTCTTTTTTCTTTTTTGGGTCTGCCTCCATCAGGACCCAAACAATATGGCAGAGTTTTTCACCAAGTTCTTGTACACATCCGAAACCAGAACTTCATAAAAAGCTCAAAGAAATTATAATATAAATTTTCTTCCAAGTAAAAAATTAAGTAATTTAGTAAGCTTAAGATTCTTCAGAGAATTCAGTTCAGAATTTTCTTTAGAGATCCACTGAATCAAAGAAGCTCTTCAGAGAATTCTTCAGATAAGTCTCTTAAGATTCGTCATAGAACTAAAGAGTCTCTTCAGATCCTTCAGAAAACGGCAGAATGTACAGAAGTCTCTTCGGGTTCTACAGAGATCTTCTCAACTGAATTGCAAAATTTCGGAGAATTTTGATTCAGAGAGTTTGTTAAGAATCGAGCAGCAAAGCTCGACTACGGAGCTTATATTTAGCGCGATCGATCGCCTGCTCCTAAAAGCTGGAAGAGTTCTAAAACTGGATGGAGTTTATTTAGCGCGATCTGGTGCGATTTCGTCTCTCTAAAGGGCCGGCTCATCGCAGCAGCAAGGAGCATTAGCTGTGGAGATCATACAGTAGTTGTGGAGTTCTTTGTTGTGATCTAAAGGCCGCAGCAGCAAGGACCGTGGCAAGGCCAAGTAATAGCCCAGCAGCCGACGAAGCAAGCCGCACATTTGTTAGCTGCGCTGTTTTTCTTCTTCCTTTGGGGATCATAATTGTCACCTCCATCAGGACCCGCGACGTATCCCTGGTTGTTGTCATAACCATTGCCGCCGCCATAGCCACCAGATTTCTGCATCCCCGCGTTGTTGTTTCCCAGAGGTCCTCCGTTTTCATTCACATACTGTGGCTGTTGAACGTAATCCGATCCCCCTCCAGCTCCTCCTCCTGCTGGAACTCCAGCTGCCGCGTCGTAGCCGCTCCCGTCTACTCCCGGAGCTCCTCCTGTTGTTGCAGCGTATTCCTGCTGGTTTGCCGCAGCACGCGCCTTCCTACGACCGAACATCTTGTCTAAGACTTTAGAATTCTCAACTGAATCTCTCTCTCTCTGTCTCTCTCTGTCTCTGTGTTTGTGAATTACACAAAACCCAAGTCTCCTCTCAAAGCTCTGATCTTTTTGGATCGCCGATTGTCCCCAAGTTCTTCAACCACACAACTCTCACAGAATGCAAGTCAAAACCCTAGTAGGATGATCTAAGCTTTGCAACAAAGTTGTTCAAAAATTTGTCTCAGATTGAACCCCAACACTCTCACTTTTGCACTGACTGTGATTATGGCAGAAGCATCAGTAGCATCCGCTTGATATACACAACACAAGCAGCTCCTCATCTTGCAACGCTGTCACGAGAATAGGGTTGAATAAGATTTCAACGTGATTTCACGTTCGCGGAACAAGCGCCGATCTCGCTGCCCATGCCACCGCTTGCCACCTGTAGCGTGGAGTGGCGGCCTGATCGGCCACGATATCTGGCAGCTGTCAGCAGTGAACAGTAGTAGTGTTTTGTTCCTTCCTGCAGCGTGTCCAAACCAGTGTGTTGGATCTCCGGTTTGCGACCTACAGACAGTGTTTTCTTTTTCTTTTTGGCGAATTCTTGCACACAGTGACCCAAAAAAATAATCCGGTGCGAAGTCTACAAAACTTCAAAGGGGTTTGTTTTTGGAAAAAATGTGCAAAAGCTGCCATGTTGGAAAGGGGAAAAAAAATAATCCTTGCCTAAACAGGACACGCCCAACCGACCTTTTTGTCTGGTCTTTTTTTACATGAAACTCGTTACCAACGCGCTCTTGCAGCATCCGTCCAGCTGCGGCCATGGCGGTAGCAGCAGCTGCCGAGTGCCTGGATCCGGGAACTTGCCCGGCAGCGGAAAGAAAGATTCATTCAAACGGCCGGTTGGGGACCGCGTGAGGAAGGAGGAAGGAAATCGCAATCGTTGCCAGCTGCTCCAGGCGGTTTGTACCCATATCAAGCTGCAACGGCTACAAATAGGGATTCTCATCTGCATCAGTCTGTAAGCATCAGTTACAGAGATTCAAGCAGAGAGAGGTTTGGGTTGGTGAGGCGTTGCGATTGAAGAGACAAGGATTTCTATTAGAGGAATTAGTTGGGGATAATCTGCGGAGAAAGAAAGATTACATAGAGAGAGTTAGGATTTGATCAAGACTTTCAAGGTCACGTTTGGATTTTCAGCTTGGGCTTCGAGTTCGTCGCGGTTCTATCAAGATGTTGGGTCACAGGAAGGGTCGCATGAATCAGCAATACGCAGCAAGCCCAGGTGCAAATGGCATCTATAATAATCAAGCTGGCCAAGTACCGCAAAGCTATGCTCCTGCATACGTCGACGATGCGTCTGGTGGAGCGCCACTCGGTGCAGGTCGTCCAAGGAGGACGAATCACAAGCTGGCGAATACTTGTGGAGGATTGTTCGCTTGCTGCTGGATCTGCACTTGGCCTTGCCACGGTCCTTGCTGCGGCGGCCTTTAGAATATAATCAGACACACACAATATTATAATAAAGACATGCTGGAGACGTGATCGAGATTTGAGAAAAATTCTTTTGTCAAGATTGGATCAAGCTTTGAAGCGGCTCTTGCTACTTCTTGTGCAGTCTTCAATGTTGCGAAAACTCTGCTAATGCAGAAAAGCTCGTCTTTTTTAGGACCCAGCTCTTGTGTGAAGAAGAAAAGCTCTTCTCTAGAACCGATCAGCTCGTCGATTTCCACTGAGATCTCTTCCAGAAGCTCGCTCTTTTCTAGGATGTTTAGCTCGCAGATTTGCACTAAGCTTTTTCTTCAGAAGCTCTTGTGTAGGGTTTAGGGTTTATTGTCCGGTTGGTGGTACTCGTGGAAGTTGTGTCAAATTTTAAGAAGAAATAATTTATTTTGTTTATTACTGAAGACGGGTGTCCCTTTATTGGTATGAAGAGATTGTATTCAGAAGCAAATATCAGTTTTTTTTTTTTTTTTGCCCTGAAAATTTTGGGTAATAATATTATTAATTCACTTTCTGTTATTTTGCTTGAATTTGTTGTTTTTTGCACTGGGGATTTTATACCAGGAGTGGTCATGTATGCATCTAATAAAAAGCATATTATATGTACTCTCCAAGTCATTAAGGTTCTCACTGCTTTACCCCTGTTAAATAAGCTATGCTCTACCGAAAAGGTGAATTGGATTTGGGACTTGACTTCAACATAGTGGAAGGCATGCTCCCTCGGTCCTCTCATAATTTTGTAGGTTGTAGACCAATGTTGTATGTGTAAATGGTTTGGGACTTACACTCGGTGTAAGTGTCAAACCATGTAAATTTATTTTAAGTGGTGTAAAACAGTGTTAAGTGTAAAAATCAATACATTTATATGATTTTATGCGACAATGTAAAACAATGAAAATATAAAACAAAATATATTTACATGATTATATATGATTGTATTAAAAAAATATAAATGTAAAATAATGTAAACATTTATTGAGGAAAGGACGATTTCATATTGTTTTTAGTGATAAGCCAATCAAATAGCCCATTGCAAAAGAAAAAACCCATTAAAACATGCACTCACAATTAATTCATATGAATTTGCAATAAGGTATGGTCATTAAAGGTGCATATTAAAGATACAATATAATCATTTGTAAAATAAAAAATACATAGCATCAGAACACTGAGTTTGGTCGTAAATGTGGTGAGATTAAAACAAAACCCTGAAAAAAAAGAAGAAGAACATTAACATTCAAGGGGGGAAGGGGTGAGGGGTACTCAGGAAACCATCGATTTCTGTGATAAACTGAGTTTCACCATGTCTTTCATTTTTTTTGAGTGCCTCCCCTGATGCTACATTTATTTTCATTGCTCCTACCTGTGCAACTACTACAATTAGTTTAGAACCTTATGCATTAAATGCTGAGTTTCAGGATTTCATACCCAGATTTAAATAAAATTTCTTAATTTTATGGATACAGGGTGAAAGGAGGTCCAATGGCAAGATGACTTTATAAATAACCTTAATATATACATTTACATGCTCCAAAACATTTACACAGGGCTGTGTAAATGTGTTTGACAAATATTTACACTGGTCTAGTGTAAGTGTAAAAAAAATAAAATACAAACCAATAGTGTAAGTGTAACAAGTTTGGATGAGATTTACATGTCATATATGTAGATCATATATATGACTATTGACACTTACACACACACAACACTCATGTAAACCTCAAGGGTGGAGGAGGCCTGGGAGTAGTCAGCAGACCTTCCCTCCCAAGTGTAAAGCACCCCGAGATTTTTAATTTAAATGGTGTAAGGTCTGCATGTGATGAGATGAAGTGTTCACCCCCATGAACAAATCTTTCCATGTGTGGAGGGGCTTTTCAAATACATAGAAAAAAAAGGCCGTGGAATTATGTGATGTGTCCTTCAATTGATAAACAAATCCTGTGTGGGTGGGGGAGGTGCTTTCAAATACAAAGAAAGAAAAACCTTGAAGAAGTGCTTTATGATTACATGATGCAGCACCCAACCTATGCATCCATCATCCACCTGTGCATCATCATCCATTCCAAACCCCAGTATGAGTCAGCTGGCAATGAATGAATCACAAACTGAGTTACCAAAGCTGAAACCTCTCTTGTAAACCCTCCTCCTTCTCCCTTATGCAACCAGCTATGTAAGTGGGTATGTATCATAAGTAAGTAGAGAATGTAAGTGATCACTATGTAAATAGGCAACTAAGTAAAGTACTTGGTGGCTAGGGTGTGTATGAATGTGCACGGTTTATAGTTAAGTACGTAGCTAACAACAATTGTGGTTAGCGGTTTATAGTTAGTACATAGTTAACAACAATTGTGGTTAGCTAACGATTGCGGTTAGCTATGGGACAAGAATACAACAAGGAATACAACTTGAAAAAATGTTTAGTACCCACGAGTTTATGCATCATGCATCGTGTTCTGTCAATTGGGTGCCTCCGTTACTCTTGCCACTAACTTCCATCCCTTGCACATCCTCCAGGCTCCTTCCCTTTTCCAATTTTGATCTGTTTTAAAAATTCCCTTAGAAGTTGATGTTTTAAAATTAAATTTTTTCCTTTTGGTTTGTTGTTATTTGGCTGCAAAATTAGAGCTTTAAGCCAACTGAAATTGAAATGGAAAGGATGTAAACACTTGGCACCTTTTGGAGGTTTTAACACTACAATTGGGCAGCATGTCAAAATTTCAAAAATTATAGTCAGAGTGACATTTCAGATAGGCAACAAATGAATCCATCACATGTGGATTAACCAATTTAAGTGTTGGCCAATTCACCCCCAAATATAATTGAACCCTTACTATTGAACAAGTGTTTCTATTTCATTTTTTATATCGATTTTCTGGCAAAATTTAACCAAAAAAACTTGCAAAAAAAAGGTCAAATGTGCAGTAGAATGTTTTTTTTTAATTTCCAAAATTTTCTAAATTTTTTTTCAAAAAATTTCAGGGAAAAAAAAACATGGCTGTTAATATTATTTGTCATTTCATTGGCTGGATGTTGCCAAAATGTAATAACCCGAGAACAATTCTACCCTTTCACCTACCTACCCTGCAGATATATCTATCCTATTGACTTGGCTACCTTAATCACTTACATTTTACCTTATGTACGGATTACAATTGACCCCCTACTTATTAACTTTGTATTATCTAACTCTTGACAAACTTTCAAACTTTTCTTGGCAAAACATTTTTATTCCTTGGCTAAATCTTTTTTTCCTTGGTTAAACCTACCAATTGGCAAAACTTCTATTGCTTGGCAAAACTTATATCTTTTCTTGGTTAAACTTTTGCTTCTTAACAAAACTTGTTTTTTTTTCGGCTAGCCTTTTATTTCTTAGTAAAACTTTTATATCTTCATGGTTAAACTTCTACTCTTCACTAGAACTTTTATTTTTTTGTGTTTAAACCTCAACCACTTGGCAAAACATCTATCTTTTTTTTTTTGTTAAACCTTTGCTTCATGATAAAAACTCTTTGTTTTTCGGTTGAATCTCTATTCTTGGCAAAGCCTTTATATTTTCCTTATTAAACTTTTATTTTTTGACAAAACCTCTTTGTTTCTTGGTTAAACTTTTTCCTTTTGGCAAAACTACTATGTTTTTTAAACTAAACTTCTCCACTACTTGCCTAAATTTTTACATCTTCACAAAACTTTTATATTTTTTGGCTTAATATCTACACTTTTTGGCTAAATTTTTATGTCTTTGCAATACTTCTAACTAAACCTCTAGCTTTTGGCAAAACCTTTGTCTCATCATGGTTAAACATTGGCCTTGTGTCAAAACCTTTATTTATTCTTGGCTAAACATTTTTGTGACAAAATTTATACTTTTCAACAATACCACTTTAATTCTTGGCAAAACCTCTTTATTTCCTAACTAAACATATACCTTTTAGCAAAACCTACCTAGCCACCCATCATCATACCTACCTATGCACTTGCAAATTGTGGATTTCAATTGATGAAATTATAATGTAAAATGCAAGTATTACAAATAACCTATTATTATCTATTTGAGTCCTATTTAATCCCATGATGAAAACAAGCAGTTTAAGGTTAATAATGGGTCAATTTAAAGTTTATTGGTATTATTCACTTTTTGAATTATTTATTTGCAATAATTGGTATGTAATTCTAGAAGGTAATATTTATTAATAAATTTTGTTCTATAATAGTTGACAATATATTTAAATATTATAAATCATATATATGAATATAAGATATTATTAACCTTTTTCATTTTTTAATTTATGGTTATATTTCATATATTTCCTATTCCATTTGGTCCACTAGATGCAAGCATTGCATTGAATGGAAAAAATACACCTTAGTAACCTAAAATGATGAAGGATCAAGTTTTTGAAAATCTTGCATAATCAAATTTTTTATGTAAGTTGTGAAAAGGTACTGTGGTAGCATTACATTATAGGAATCATGATAGAATTACATTTGTGATCATCTCAACAATGACTTCAAACTTTCTATGATGTAAGTATTGCGAATTAGGTATTAAAAAAAAGGGATATGCCCATAGTTGATGTTTGCATGTAAAGATAATGATATTGTTAGTTAATTTAGTTTTAATTTAACTCATTTATAGTGGATTGAAACATGCATGTGGAATATCACACAACACCATAAGGCAAAAAATTGCAAAATTGGGAAATAAAAATTTGTGAAAAATTATAAAATTGTATAGAAAATGAACATTATACAAAAATGTTGGTGAGATACAAAAATTTCCCACCTTAAGCTAGGCTATAATGGCATAACACTATCTCTTAAAATGTACCTTCATTAAAAAAAATAGTCATAAAAAATGCCCTTGTTTTTCTGTTAAGTTGTTGTAGTTTCTTTGGTCTTTGCCACATGGTGATGGGGGAAAAGTTATCAATGTTGAAGTGCGAATCGAACTGCATTTGCAAGAAAGGCTTTCTTTGTGATACTTTGAAACCTAATGATTGAAATAATGTCATGATTCAAATGCATGATGAAAAAACAATGTTAAAAAAAAATTTAAATGTTTGCAAACTTATTAGCCATGACTCATTTTTGATTCATGGTACTCGTACATGACTTGCATTACCTTTTCTTGATTGGATTTGGTGGATTCAGAATTGCAATTCTAGGCATTCCATGTGAGAACATAATAGACTTTGCATAACCAACCTTATTCACTTGAATTATTTTGACAACATCATCATCTCTTTCAATTAATGAAAAGACACTATGTGGGATAAATTTCACCCCCCACATGGGTATGCCAATGGTGTAACAATTTGTCAAAGGTTAATATTATCAATAAAGGTCACTAAACCTCTTCAAAGCATTGCATTTCAATTTGAAGTCAAGCCCACTTTGTTTCACCTTTCTTTTTCATTTCATCAATTACCTTCTTGTCATTACATGTTTGCCATGCTTGTAGGTTACTCAAAATGTGAGCATTCATGGCTTGGTTTTGTTAAGAATACAAATTTAACTAGTAAACATAAAGGTTTTATTGAAAGGTAAAGGTTTAGCCAAGAAATAAAAAAGTTTAATCGAAAGATAAAGTTTTTACTAAAAAGAAATAAAGGTTTTACAAAGGGATAAAAGTTTAATTAACAAAAAAAAAAATTTTGTTAAGATGAAAAGGTTTAATGAGTTTTGGGATGAAGAGATAGAGGTTTTGCTAAGCGATAGAAATTTAATAGAAAACAAATAAAGATGTTACTAAAAGGTAGAAGTGTAGCTAGGAAGATATAAAGATTTAACCAATAAACAAAGTGGTTTTGCGAAGAAACAAATGTTTAATTAAGAAAAAATTAGAACTTTTTTCAAGTGGTAGAGGTTTAATAAAAATGAAATTAAGGTTTTGTTGAAGGTTTTAAGTTTCGCCAAGAAAATATAAAAGTTTTGTTGATAAAAAAAAAGTTTAGCCAAGGAATAGAAATGTTTTGTTGAGAGTAAAAATTTAGCTTAAAAAAAGAAATTTTTTTGTCAAGAAATAAAAGTTTAGTTACAAACTTTGAATGAATTTGTGTAATTTTTTTGTAAAAAGAGATGACAAATGTCACACTATCTGATACATGTTGACTCACAAATGCTCAAAGCTCTACATTCGGTCAATGCTTAACCTCTAGTAGAGCTGCCCAAGGAGTATAGATAGAGATGAATTACAACATGTAGGCGAATAGAAAATTATTGCTAGAACAAATTCGGTGACCATTGGTGCCCAATAGAAATTAAGATGCTATTAGAGACCTTGATATTTAATCTTACATGGCACATGTATAATGGCTAGGAGCAAGGGAATTTTTTTTGCTAAATTTACAATGATACTTGTGTACGTGCTATGGTTCACCCAAGATGAAGGTATAATAATATTTTGTTGGCCTTGCCTACCAAGGCAATTAGGATATTGTGTATATTAGCTTAATGTATTTTGGCCCCCCTAGGTCTATTTTTACATGAGGATTTTTGAAAGATGATATTTGTGTATGGTGAAATAATTGAGTTTCCATAATTTTTCTGTTTTGGGGGGGGTGCAAACACGCTATTGATCCGCACCCTTTCCTTCCACCCCCTTCCCAGAAACAAACTCACGGAAGGTGCCCACGTGGTCGGTTTAGCCCATGGTTAGTTAATTCCTGACACCTGTAGACCACAGTGACTTGGTACTCTCACACGTGGCGCCAGGTGGCAATGTTCGGAATGGCGGCGGCAGCAGCTGCGTAATCCTTCGCAATTTCTTCTGCGAACTTGCAATCGGCCACTTGCCGAGGAAAGAAAGAAAGAGAACATTCCTCCCACCGCTAATTGTACTTACCACAGCGAGAATCACCGATCACGATTCTCTGGAATCTGCATATAAGTAGCCTCCGAGCGTTGCGATTCATAATATTCAATCTAGTGTGAGACAAGAACTTCGGATCTGGGATCACAGCTTTTGTTTTGTAAAAATTTGCAGAGATCATTTAGTTGCAATACTCTGCCAGAACTTTGCTTGTCGTTGGTGATTGGGTGTGCATTGTATTTTGAAGCGGAGTCGCGGGATCAGCCGAATGTCGTGTTGTTAATATAGTTTGTGCACCAAGATCATAGAATACAAAGACTCATCATCGAGTCAAGCGTTGATCGAGAGGAGATTCTGTTTTTGAGTTGAGTACTTGAGAGCTAGATTCGAGATTCAAGATGTTGGGTCGGAGGAAGGCAGCTCAAGCTAATCAGCAATATGCAGCAGCGAACGACTACGGTACTGATGGCGTGCCTGCAGGAACACTAGGGGGGGGCGGATCGAACTACGTTCAACAGCCACAGTATGTGGATCAAACCGGAGGACCTTTAGGAAGTAATTATCCCGCGCAGAAAACAGGATATGCAGGGAATGGAGTTTATGCCGGTCAGAATGGCGATCCTGCATACGCCGGTGGTGCGGGAGGGCCAATCGATGGGAGGAGGAGGCATCACAGACTGGCCAATTGCTGTGCAGCCTTTTTCGCTTGCTGCTGGTGCTGCACTTGGCCATGTCACGGTCCTTGCTGCGGTGGTCTTTAGAGCCTGATACAGTTAAGGCTTTGCTGCTGAGAAGACCCAAACAATCTCAATTATATCTAGTGTTTGATATTTTTTTTACCCTGGATTCAAGATCACTCCAGTAAGGTACTCTTATAATAATGCAAGCCTTGATGAGCTCATGCGAGCCTGGCTGCAAATTAGTCTTTGCCTCTAAGGCCAGGAGTCTTGTTACAGCAAATATTACAGTTCGTTGCCAAAGTAGGCATATACCTTACTCTTGAACATAAAAATTTGTAAGTCTATTTGATCCCGATGTTTCTTTCACTTCTCGGCCCATGTATTACCCCAACATAGGGTTCTTCTGTGTCTTGTGAATTACCCAAACACAGGGTTTTGGTGCTGTGTGTTCTTGTGTGAGCATGTGTATTGCCAAAACACAAGGTTATGGTGTTCTTGTGTGGCCTGTGTATTGCTGAAACACAAGGTTCTGGTGCTGTCTTTAGTGATTATCAGATCTTGACTGTTAGATGAATGACTTAAAGCTAAATTCCTCAATTATTGTAGCTAAATCTTTTGGTAGATACTTGGTAACTACATCTTGAGTACTGGATCACATGGGTCACAGCTTTGCTCAATTTTTGTAGTTTATTTTTTAATAAATTCTTTGTGATAGTGGCCTTTTGATATTCATCCAAAAATTATAGTGGTTTCAGCTTTCACTTGATTGCTTCTTTAAGCTGTTTGTTTGCACCAATTTTGGCTATAGGAGTTGTGATTTCAGTTGGAAAGAGAGTAATGTTTGCAAAGTTGTTTTAAAGCTTCAGTGATTAGAGAGATTAAAATTGTTCACTTATTATTGGAAACTCATCCTGTCTGTGGGCCCTAGTTTGACCCTCTAATTCCTATTTCATCCCCAACTTGAGTGTCCGTATAGTGAAAGAAAATTTCCACTGTTTCATAAAAAGTGGGTATTATTTCAGAAGTGGGTAAGATTTCCAGGTTGTTTATGAGCCAGATGTCAAGGCAAGGCAAATCCAAAACTGGGGTTGAAACTTCCCTGACAACAAATGTAGGTGAATAAACTTAGTTTGGTCGGTGTGAAGCAAATAAGAATACAACAATATGAATTTTTGTTAGTCCTGGTGAAATACCTTTTTGTATAATAGTTCACCCACAAATCTTCTGTAACTTACTCTAATCAAACGCTGTCTCTTCAATCTTCAGTAACTTACTCTAGTCAAACTTTGTCTCTTCAATTGCAGACATATGGAGCTGGACAATGCAAAAAAATGACTCATGGATTGAATCTCTCAGATTTGCAACTCCTTTCCCAATTCATCTTAGCTCAAATCTCAATAGTAACACGGTGTTTGTATATTGGTCACAACTACCAAATCCATTTATAGCAATTGCATGATATACACACAACCCCATGCTCTGTCATGGTGGCAGGACATGACTCGTATATTATGGGTGCTTCTGATCACAACATGTTCACACTGTACATGTTTTTCTCATTGATATTCCAGTTATTCCCCACTGATTTAACCATAAGCAATCCGTTGACTGTACCCTACCACTAAGTCTCCTGAATAAAATCCATTGATGTTCTCAGAATTCTCCTTGATCAGTTTACAAAAGTGTAATAATGTCTCCCTTGTCCATAGTAATCTCTTCGCAAAAATCTGAACATAGTATTTTCATGAATATTGCCAAAGTTCTCAATGGAAAGCTCTTTCAGAGTTTTCACAATGTGAAAGGCGAGCGAATATTATCATGTGATGTACTGATGCACTTGAATGTACTCAACAATGTTGGATGGATATATCAATGGAACTTAAAATGTACATTGGCATTGGTCTTCGGGACCAAGAAATGGACAAGGCTGGCAGAACCTTAGTATGATATTTCCTTTGATACCCATATTACAACCTAATGAAGTGATCAAATGGTACCTCTGTTGATAACTGACATGGCAATACATAACTTTTGAATAGGGTGTGAAGACAAATATTTTGCCACTTCTCATCAGTGGGTGTAACACAATATCAATAGAGAACTTAAGGTTTCAAAAATTGACAATCTATGTTTCTTTACGACTTTTGACTACCAGATGGGCAAGCAAAGTGGGAATCTTGGAGATTTAACTTTTATTTGTAACTAAAAAGCTTGTTGGAGGATGCTTGTTGTTTGTATTGATGACTTTCAATATTGAGGTTTGCTAAAGTCCATTTCAAAAACCAAACCTGAAACACAAGAAGTTCATTACTTTTACCTCAACTTCAATGACCAACTTAGAACTATGATTTTGTTCATTTTCTTTCCTCCTAGAACTATTGAAAAGTATGCAAATGTGATCAACCTAGCATTTCAATAAAGGCAAAATGTCATCATGAAATACAAGAGGGCAACATTGGTATTGTTTAGTATCAAACTTTTAAATCGTAACTATTGCTACTCATGAGTGTTAAACCAATAGTGAAAGAATTTATATTAATTGGACATTAATTTGAATTATTTTCGACATACTAGAACCTAGTTGGTAGCAGATAGCACATCCTTCAAGATTTCAATATACAGAGGATTTTTTATATTTAAACTTTAGGCTAGTCTTTTTAAATATGACAGTGTTCCAAAAATAATTTGGAAGTGCCCATTTGAATTTTCCATTGACTCCATTCAACTTATTGTTAATTTTTGCAATGGGCTTCCTTCAATGGAGAGAGTGTTCAAGGACAGTGGGGCGCAGAATCTGAGCACCTTGCATGAATTTGTGATTCATGCAAGGTGATAGATAAAAAACAAGAGGAACTTACCAACAAAACTCCACAATTGGATGCCACATTTCACAATTCATAGGAGATAGTAGACAAAAGACAAGAGGAACCCACAAAATAACATGCACATTTGGATGCCATATTTTGGCTTTTTCTTTTACCATTTCCACCTTTGAATGTCAGCCATCTATATCTCCATAGTCCTAGTTCCATTTCACATAGGTGTGAAGAAAACTAAAGGTGAAGAAACTAACTTGTTTATCGAATTATCACTTTCATGACCTAAATTACATTTTTAACATATCTTGATTGAGAAGGACATTTAAATGTCATTCCTTATTGAATGTTAACATCATATCATTTTTTATCTTTAGATATTTGTGTTTCATGCACTTAATTTTGTGATACTATGAAATAGCTTGAGTTGCATATCTCATTGCATGTGATGTTCACTTTGGGTATGATGGAAATAACATTGGCATGAGATAATGACCTTTTGCATGCAAACATAGGGAAGATAACATTTGCATGTGAAATGTTCATCTCTTGTTTAAGAATAGACTAGAATTCAAAGGTGAATTGATAAAGTTTGTAGGAACTTGTGCGATCCTAAGGTTGAGTGCATATCTCACTGTAAATTTGTGTTTTATTGATCTATATTTTCTCATTGCTATGTTATTAACTTCCAACATTACTTCACGCCCAAATGCCCAAGAAGAAGTCTTGCATTTTAAGCGAATAATAAATGAATGTGAGCAATGCAACTGCAATATTTCCCTTTTTTCTTTGGTTGCAAGGGATTTCCTTAGAGCTTTTTGATGGTCTGATGATCAAGTGTTGACATGTGGACTTATGGTTTGAAAAATGTGCCCAAATTAAGCCTCTGATTGGTGAACATAACTGCTTGCATGTTGAGGTTGCAGGTAGGCAATGAGTGCCTAACTTTGGAAAATCATTTATGACCTGACTCAAGAATTCCTGCAAAAGGATCAACTTGGCTTCAATCTAAAATCATTCAACTTTTTCAAAACTTCTCACATTCACATTCCAAAAAATTGCAAAAAAATTTGTGACCTATGGAACTAGATTTTTGATCTGAAACTTGCTTTCAAGTGCCTAACTTGGCCATTGAGAGTGTTGTATTAGGGTGCACACATGAATTTCATGTTCAAGTCCTCTTTTGACTAATGAAACTTTAGACTTACCTTCCAGTCCCACATGAGCACAATCGTTGCCATCACATCCTTTACTTAATTTTGACTAATTTTGACCAAAGAGTTCGAAGTGTGTAAACTTTAAATCCAACAATTGATTTTGTAATCTCATTTGTGGATCAGTAGATTGAGCCAAATTTCTAACTAAGGGCTCCAAGTAAAAGTACAACAGGATTGTGGGCTTGGCCAAGTTTTTAGGGTTCCATGTGGCTTCTCATCCAAAGATTGATGAAGTTGCAGAGAAATCTCCACAACAACAAATAAAGGTAACACGACAATGAGTGCAGTCATAACCTCATGAGAGTCGCTCACAAAGTGACAGACCATCACCTTCATCACGAATGACAGTGACAAGCTGCCATGACTACCCACAGAGTTCATCAGCTCCCAACAGTGGGTGTAGATAAGCATATAATAATCTTCCCAAAAACTTGGGCAAACCATTATACACAATCTGCGTCCTGAGTTTCTGTTGCCTTTCCGGAAGCAATGGGAA